>ERZ791654.103-NODE-103-length-65138-cov-2.449657_pt1 | contig 65138 bp, 54 predicted proteins | sample MGYA00509960_ERZ791654 | MGnify/ENA primary metagenome ERZ791654 (study PRJEB30046, sample SAMN00715198) | human gut metagenome | study: EMG produced TPA metagenomics assembly of the A metagenome-wide association study of gut microbiota in type 2... | reverse complement strand
TTGGTTACTGCGTCCCGCACCTCCGGGTCCCGACCTACCGATAGTCGAAGTCGAGCCTGTTGTTACGGACGATGTGGAAATTTACGGGGAATATGTAGGCCGCATTCGTGCTCAGCAATTCGTTGAAATAAGGGCCCGGGTAGAAGGGTTCCTTGAAAAAATGCTCTTCGATGAGGGTACTTATGTAAAAAAAGGACAACCCCTTTTTATAATCGACCCCAAACAGTATCAAGCTCGAGCAAATAAAGCCAAAGCTCAGCTAAACAAAAACAAAGCGTTGGCATTGAAAGCCGAGAGAGACTTGGAGCGCATCAGACCTTTGTATCAACAAAATGCAGCCAGCCAACTCGATTTAGATAACGCCATCGCTTCTTATGAAAGTGCAAAAGCCGAAGTAGAGATGAGCGAGGCCGATTTAACCCAAGCCGAAACAGCATTGGGTTATACGACTGTGAGCTCCCCTATCTCGGGATATATATCGGAACGTAACGTCGATATAGGAACACTTGTCGGCCCCGGCGGACAATCGTTATTGGCTACGGTCGTAAAGAGCGATACCGTTCGTGTCGATTTCAGTATGACCGGACTCGATTATTTGAAAAGCAAAGCCCGTAACGTTAATTTAGGGCAAAAAGACACGACCCGAACGTGGGAGCCTTACATTACTATTACTTTACCCGACAATTCGCCTTATCCTCAACGGGGAATAGTCGATTTTGCCGATCCACAAGTCGATCCTCAAACCGGTACATTCTCAGTAAGAGCCGAAATGCCCAACCCCGAACATATATTATTACCGGGGCAGTTCACCAAAGTAAGGTTACTGCTCGATGTTCGGGAAGCGGCAGTCGTAGTCCCCAATAAAGCAATCGCTATCGAAAAGGGGGGCGCTTACATATTCGTCGTAAGAGCCGATAGTATTGCAGAAAGGCGTATGGTCGAATTGGGACCGGAAGTAGGAAACAATGTCATTATCGAACGAGGTTTGGTTCCCCACGAAAATATAGTGGTCGAAGGATTTCATAAACTCACTCATGGAGATAAAGTTATCCCCTCGACTTATCGGGCAGAACAAGAAGACCATTCTAAAAACTAGTATGTTATGAAATCGGACTTCTTTATCGACAGACCCATATTTTCAATTGTTATTTCAATTGTTATCGTTATCGTCGGTGTATTAGGTCTTTTTTTACTCCCGATAGACCAGTACCCCCAAATTGTTCCTCCGGTAGTCAAAGTATCGGCCTCCTATCCGGGAGCTAGCGCACAGACGGTCACCCAAGCTGTCGCCACTCCCATCGAGCAGGAATTGAATGGTACGCCCGGCATGCTCTACATGGAATCAACGAACAGCAATTCAGGAAGTTTTTCGGCAACAATCACATTCGACATATCGACCGACCCGGATTTAGCTGCCGTTGAAATACAAAACCGCGTGAAACAGGCCGAAGCTCGTCTCCCGGCCGAAGTAGTACAAAACGGCATTTCCGTGGAAAAACAGGCTTCCAGTCGATTAATGACTGTCACTTTGCGCTCTAACGATCCGAAATTCGACGAAATATACCTCAGTAATTATGCCACGCTCAATGTGTTGGACATGTTGAGACGGGTCAAAGGAGTGGGTAGCGTATCGAATGTCGGTAGCCGTTATTACGCTATGCAGATATGGGTTCAACCCGACCGCTTGGCTAATCTGGGACTTACAGTGGACGATTTACAAAAGGCATTGAAAGACCAGAATCGGGAATCGGCCGCCGGAGTATTGGGTCAGCAACCGATTTCCGACATCGATATAACGACTCCTATCATAGCACAAGGGCGATTATCTTCCGTAGGAGAATTTGAGGACATTGTCATACGGGCTAATCCCGACGGTTCTTTGATTCGTTTGCGCGATGTCGCTCGCATCTCTCTCGAAGCACAATCTTACAACACGGAAAGCGGAATAAACGGAGGTAATGCGGCCGTGCTTAATATCAACATGCTACCGGGAGCCAACGCAATGGAGGTTGCTGAATCTGTGAAGAAAGAGATGGAGGAGATTAGTCGTAACTTCCCGGAGGGTATTACTTATGAAATTCCCTTCGATATGACCTCTTATATTTCCCAATCCATAAACGAGGTTTACCATACGCTTTTCGAAGCCCTGATTTTGGTTATCTTGGTTGTATTTCTCTCGCTACAAAATTGGAGAGCTACACTTATCCCGGTTATAGCTGTACCTATTTCGTTGATAGGAACATTCGGAATCATGCTTGCGTTCGGATTCTCGCTCAATATGATGACCCTTTTAGGTTTAATCCTTGCTATCGGAATCGTGGTCGACGATGCCATAGTCGTAGTCGAGAATGTAGAGCGAATCATGAATGAGGAACATCTTAGTCCCTACGAAGCTACCAAAAAAGCCATGCAAGGATTGGGTAGTGCCATTATCGCCACCTCGTTGGTGTTATGTGCCGTATTCGTCCCGGTCAGCTTTTTGACCGGTATTACAGGTCAATTGTACCGTCAATTCACGATTACTATTGCCGTTTCGGTCCTTATTTCGACATTAGTCGCACTAACTTTGAGTCCCGCCATGTGTGCTTTACTGCTCAAACCGGATTCAGGAAAAAAGAAAAACAAACTTTTTCGTTACATAAACTTATGGTTAGCACGAGGCAATAGACTTTACGAGAAACTCATTCGAAAAGGATTGAAGCATGCTCGCAGAGTAGTAGCGGCTTTCGGTATATCTCTGATAGCGATATGGGTTCTTAACGAAATAGTTCCTCAAAGTTTTATGCCACAGGAAGATCAAGGGTATTTTACCGTTGAGTTAGAATTACCGGAAGGCGCTACATTGGAAAGGACACGCCATATAACCGAACGAGCCATGAACTATTTAATGTCTCGTGAAGACGTAGAGTATGTACTCAATGTGACAGGATCTAGTCCCCGTGTCGGTACGAACCAATCTCGAAGTCAATTAACGGTTATTCTAAAACCCTGGGAAGATCGCAAATCGTCGAATCTCCGAGATATTATGGAGGAAATTCGTGAAGAATTAAAAAAATATCCCGAAAGTAAAATTTATTTGAGTACTCCACCCGTTATTCCGGGATTAGGTAGTTCGGGCGGTTTCGAAATGGTGCTCGAAGCACGAAGCGATGCGAGTTATGCCGATTTACAACGAGCCGCCGACACATTACTTTATTATGCCTCTCAACGAAAAGAGATAAGCGGTTTATCGTCTTCTATTCAAAACGATATACCTCAGCTTTATTTTGATGTAGATCGGGACAAGGCCCAAATGCTCGGAGTAAAAATAGCTGATATTTTTTCAACGCTCAAAACATTTACGGGGTCGATCTATGTGAACGATTTCAATATGTTCAACAGAATCTACCGTGTATATATCCAAGCCGAAGCACCGTATAGAGCACATAAAGATAATTTGGGTCTCTTCTTCGTCAAAGGAAGCAATAACGCCATGATACCTATTACCGCTCTTGGTACAACCTCGTATACAACAGGTCCGGGGACTATTCGTCGGTTCAATATGTTCACCTCCACAACCATATCGGGAGAAGCGGCCCCGGGTTATAGTTCGGGACAAGCAATGGCTATACTCGAAGAAATAGCAAGCAAGCATTTGCCTAAAAACATTGGCATCGAATGGAGCGGGCTTTCCTATCAGGAAAAACATGTAAGTGGTCAGACAGCCTACATATTGGCCTTAGCATTACTTTTTGTCTTCTTATTCCTTGCAGCTCAATACGAAAGTTGGTCTATCCCAATAGCAGTTATATTATCTCTTCCGATAGCAGGAGTCGGAGCCTATTTAGGAAACTGGATATGCGGCCTTGAAAATAATATTTATTTCCAAATCGGCTTGGTTATGTTGGTGGGATTAGTCGCTAAAAATGCAATTCTTATCGTAGAATTTGCCAAAGACGAAGTCGAGAAAGGAAATAATGCAGTGGATGCTGTAATCAAAGCCGCACACTTACGATTCCGACCTATCGTAATGACCTCTTTGGCCTTTATTTTAGGTATGTTACCACTTGTCTTTGCCAGCGGTCCGGGATCGGCCAGTCGTCAAGGTATCGGTACAGGCGTATTTTTCGGTATGATTGTGGCAATTACCGTAGGTATTATTTTTGTTCCCCTTCTTTTCGTATGGGTTTACAAGTTAAAATCTAAAATAATGAAACGATGAAACAGATGAAAGTTTCCATATATATATTGGTGACAGCATTCATTTTAAGTAGTTGTTCTATACAAAAACGCTGTCAGGCTCCCGAACTGAATTTACCAGATGAAATTATTGCGGGAGAAAACGATACATTAACCATTGCCGATATGTCATGGTGGGAGTTCTATTCCGATTCGACTCTTAGCAAATTAATTAAAAAGACGTTAAGAAATAATCGGAATATGCAGGCCGCAGAAGCTCATATCAAGCAAATGGAAGAATTATACCGCGTGAGTAAAGCATCTCGTTGGCCGACTATCGGAGCTCAACTTTTCGCCGATCACGAAACCAATGATTATTACGGTGAAAAGTTCTCAAAAAGCCCCGAATTTAGTCTTAAAGCCTCATTAGGTTGGGAAATAGACCTATGGGGGAGCCTACGTTGGGGAAAAAGAAAGGGTGCGGCGGAGTACTTAGCCTCCGTGGAAGCTGCACGAGCTATGCAAATGACCCTAATTGCCGAAACAGCGATCGCCTATTTCGAATTAGTCGCATTGGATCAAGAACTTGAAATTGTTTTACAAACCGTAAAGACTCGTGAAGAAAGTGTCAACCAAGCCCGATTACGATTCGAGGGTGGACTCACTTCCGAAACAGCTTATCAGCAGGCGCAAGTAGAATTGGCCAGCGCTTCGGCTCTTATCCCCGAGTTGGAGCAAAAAATCGCATTGAAAGAAAATCAAATTGCGGTATTAGCCGGAGAATATCCGTCGAAAGTGGAACGAGGAGAATTCGACTTAAATGTAAGTTTACCCGAAAATATACCTATCGGGCTTCCCTCTACCCTACTGCAACGAAGGCCCGATGTGCGTCAAGCAGAGCAACAGCTACAAGCCGCTATGGCAGCGGTAGGAATTGCATATGCCGATCGGTTTCCACGATTAACTATAAGTTTAGTCGGAGGGCTTGAAAACGATGAACTAAAAGGATTTTTCGAATCTCCATTCTCCTATGTATCTGGCAATCTCGTAGCTCCTTTATTAACCTTTGGAAAGAAGAAAGCCCAATATAAAGCGTCATTGGCAGCCTATGACGAAAAACGTTTCGCCTATGAACAAAAGGTTCTTGAAGTTTTCCGAGAAGTAAATGATGCCGTGATAACTTATCAGAAAAAAAGGCGAACATCGGAACTTCAACTCAATCTTTTTGAAGCAGCTCAAAAGTATGTAGATCTAGCACAGTTACAGTATTTCAACGGAGTTATTCGTTACATCGATGTTTTAGATGCCCATCGTAAATTTTTCGATGCTCAAATAGGTTTGAGCAATGCTGTAAGAGACGAATATCTTGCTATGGTGAATTTGTATAAAGTATTAGGTGGCGGCTGGGGAACGAACCCAATTTAAGCGAGCAAATTTTTCTATAAATAGATAGAGCCGGGGGATTATAATCCCCCGGCTCTATCTATTTATATCCATTTTTTATCAGCAAAGTTTGCGTGCCCCATCGGCAATCACGACATCATAAACTTTGGGAAGACGACCGAATTTTGTCTTATATTCTGCTTTGGCTTTTTCCACGAACGCATCATACAATTCGTCCTTAACTAAGTTTATCGTACAACCGCCAAATCCACCTCCCATCACACGAGAGCCGGTCACACCACACTCTTTGGCAATATCATTCAGGAAATCGAGTTCTTCACAACTTACCTCATATAATTTACTCATTCCATGATGAGTCTCATACATCTTCTGCCCTACTGTCTCATAATCTCCTTGTTCAAGAGCATCGCATACGTCAAGGACTCGTTGCACTTCACCGATCACATATTCTGCACGCATATAATCCTCGGCAGACACCTCTTCTTTTACCTCGTCTAACATAGACATATTGGCATCTCTCAGGAACTCTACATGCGGGTGTTTCTTTTGTATGGCGGCAACCACATTCTCGCACGATTTGCGTCGGTCGTTATAAGCGGAAGATGCCAACTCGTGCTTTACGACAGAATCGAGCAATACGAGTCGGTAACCTTCGGGCTTGAACGGGAAGTATTGATATTCCAACGAACGGCAATCCAGTCGTATCAGATGACCGGCTTTACCGAACACCGAAGCAAATTGGTCCATAATACCGCAATTTACACCACAATAGTTATGCTCGGTAGCCTGTCCGATTTTAGCCAATTCGAATTTGTCGATGCCACAGTTGAACATATCGTTCAAAGCGAAAGCATAAGTACTCTCCAATGCAGCCGACGAAGACATACCTGCCCCCAGAGGAACATCGCCGGCAAATGCTGTATTAAATCCGGCTATTTTACCGCCTCGTTTAATAATCTCGCGGCACACACCGAATATATAACGAGCCCAGCTGGCACGGGGAGCGTCTTCCTCGTTCAATCCAAACTCTACATAATCTTTTAAATCTATCGAATATGCGCGGACTTTATCCGTCCCATTAATTTTAAGTTCTGCAACCATTCCTTTATCGATGGCTCCCGGAAATACAAATCCACCATTGTAATCTGTATGCTCTCCTATTAAGTTTATACGACCGGGAGAGGCATATACCGACCCGGTAGAGCCATCAAAATGTTTGATAAAACGACTTCTTACAAATTCTATATCCATAATACTAAATTAAATAATTGTATAACTTATATGATTATTTCTCTCGAACCGAAAATTTAAACTGTGTATGACTTTCGAATTTTTCATGAGGGCGTAAGATAACAGAAGGATAATTTTCATGATTAGGACTATCTGGAAAATGTTGAGTTTCGAGACAGATAGCAGCTCTCATCGGATACCGTTTCCCATTTTTCCCGATAAAATTCCCTGTCATCCAATTGGCTGTATAAAGCTGTACACCGGGCTCTGTCGTAAAGACGTCCATCACGATCCCGGTTTTGGGCGAAACACACTCTGCACAAAATGAAAATTCACCGCTCCGCTTCTTATTCAAAATATAAGTATGATCGTAACCTTTTCCATAAACCAGTTGTTCAAACGGCTCGTTTATACGGCTACCGACTTCATAAAGTTTACGAAAATCCATCGGGGTTCCCTCTACCGCCGACTTCTCTCCGTAAGGTATAGCCGTATTATCGGTTGGTAAATAGTAATCGGCATCAATGCATAACAGATGATCACCGATGTAAGGATCTCCCGCACCCGACAAATTAAAATACGAATGGTTTGTCAGATTAACGATGGTAGGTTTATCGGTTTCTGCATAGTAAGTTATATCAACGGCATTATCGTCGGTTAATTTAAATATGACCTTCACTTGCAGATTTCCGGGAAACCCTTCTTCACCATCAAGAGACAATCGGGAAAATTCTATTGTTTGTTTATCCAATTGATTGGCATCCCAAACATGGAAGTTGAATCCTTTTACCCCTCCATGCAGGCTGTTAGGCCCATTGTTTATCGCTAATTTATCATACAAAACTCCATCGATCGTGAATTTCCCTTTTGCAATACGATTGGCATATCTACCACAAGTCGCTCCAAAATAAGGTTCCTCCGATGTAAGGTATTCCTGTATGTTATTATGCCCCGTAACCACGTCTATCATCGTCCCATTTTTATCGGGAACCATTAACGAAACGATACGAGCGCCATAATTAGTTAGGGTCAATTCGCACCCGTTTTTATTAACCAAGATATAGAGACCGGTTTGTTTACCATCGACTAAGCCTTGAAAATGTGTTGGATTCAATCCTGAAAGAGTCATATCCATATTCTTCTTTTTAAGGTTAACTAAATTTGTTGATTGTGTAAAGTTAACGTTATCTTTTTTTCTTCCAAAGATTTTTTTATGGTTTTGCATAAAATTATCAGAGAAGAAAAATTTTAACAGATTTTTTCACTACATATCCATTCTTTCGATTCACATCTGCATATCGAGCGATCCATAAACCCCGTGACGTAAACCTGTATCTGATTAAACATACTTATTGAAGTTTGCTCCCCTCATTTTTCCTTCGTTCTTAACACCTCTCATAGACTTGCACACAACCTCTAAATATCCCGGCTCTTATTCGTAAAATCCAGCCCGGTGCTTCGTCGAAACTTTGCCGGTCTGGATTTTTCCTATGTATTCGATAAATCCCGTAGACGAGAGCCTATTCTTTTATCCTCCATTATTATCTTATATTAATAATCTTATGGGTTTGAAGTGAAAGCCTCCATCGGGGGTGGCTCTTAATGTATTTGATAGCTGCGGTAAGATTGTTTTCATTTTTTATCTCATCATTGACATCACAAGGTTGCAAGCTACAAAAACACTCATAAGCTGTGGCGATTTTTTCATACGGTTCCATATCTTGTCCCTGATAAACGACTTTGATTTCATTCATACGCTGTATTTTCACAGGAATCGTTTTAGGAGAGCAAGTAATCCAATCGATCGACCGTTCCAAATCGGTATCTAATGCGATTGATCCGTTGGTTTCGATTTGGACAAATTTCCCGACTTCATGCAATCGGTCGACAAGCGAATGCGTAAGTTGTAAAGTGGGTTCCCCTCCTGTAATAACTACATGTTTCGCAGGATAATCAGAAATAGCCTTTACAATCTCTTCTTCTGTAAAAATAGTATAATCCTCATGTTTTGTATCACAGAAATCACAATGCAAATTACACCCCGCTAACCTCACAAAAATCGCAGCCGTACCTGTAAACACACCTTCACCCTGTAATGAGTAAAAAATTTCATTTACTTTCATTTGTCAATATTTTCATTTTCAAAATCGTCGATTTCGTAAATAGCCGTATTTCCACCACTTTCTTGAACTTTGGTTTTATAACATTCGGGAATCTGATCCGTAATCCATTTCGCTATGTTTTCAGCGGTCGGATTAAAAGGCAGCAATTCATTCAGATTCCCATGATCAAGATAGCCATGGATCTTATCTTTAATGTGTTTAAAGTCACAGACCATACCGTCTTGATTCAGTTCTTTCGCTTTACAATAAACCGTAATAATCCAGTTATGGCCATGTAATTTTTCACATTTACTTTCATATGAAAGGTGCAAAGAATGCGCGCCTGCAATTTCCATTGTCTTAGCTACGTAATACATTATAACTTAACCGTTTTATTCGTTATTAATCCTCGTATTCTGTCTGATCCTCAATCCCGGCATCCCGAAGAGCCTCTTTGCGTTCTACACAAGTACCGCATTTCCCGCAATGTTTCTCCCCTCCTTTGTAACAAGACCACGTTTCGGCATAGTTCAAATTCAACTTTTTCCCCCGACTGGCAATTTCTGTTTTTGAAATATCGGTATAGGGAGCAAAGATACCTATATTCTCATAAGTTCCCGAACGCATAGCTTTATCCATAGCTTGGATAAACTCCGATCGACAATCGGGATAAATAGCGTGGTCTCCACCATGATTAGCAATGAGAACTTGTTTCAAGCCATTGCTTTCTGCAATACCGCAAGCAACTGATAACATAATGCCATTCCGAAACGGGACAACCGTACTTTTCATATTTTCATCGGCATAATGTCCCTCCGGTACAGAGTCGCTACCGTCCAACAACGAACTTCTGAAATATTCTTTCATAAACGCAAGAGGTATTACTATATGTTTTATTTTTAACCGCTCGCAATGAATACGAGCAAACGGTATTTCTTTATGATTATGATTAGCTCCATAATCAAAAGAAACGGCTAATGCTATGCGGTCGGCATACTCATACAACAAAGTAATACTATCCATACCGCCAGATACTACGATCAACGAATCTTTCATATTTTCTATTCTTATATTCGATTGCAAAGATAATGAAAGGTAAGAGTAGGATAAAACGGACAAGTTCGTTTTTCGTACCTATTTTTGTATTTCTCACAAAGGAGGGAACGTGCAAAACCAAAGTTGAAACACGCTTTATTCAATTATATTCAATGCAACCTGTAAAGATAAATTAAATCCATATTCCTCTTATAGGATTTCTTGCGCAAGCCATTAAAAAAATTCATATCTTTGCCAAAAGCAAAGATAAAATTGAATATCGCAATGAAACCAAAAACACGTGTTCGCATTATCTTTTTTTGTCTAACCGTCTCTGCCATAGGCCTCCCTTTAATATTGATTAGCACCCCTTCTATCCATCAGCATTTCGAGCCTGAAAATATAGCCATATCTTTCGTCGAAAATCTATCCAACGCTAACTTCCAAGAAGCTAAAAAGCTATCGACTCCCGAATCGGCCGAAACACTATATTTGTTTGAGACCTTAGTCGGGAATCAATCCGATGAATTAAAAAACACACCCACTCATTTCAATATTTCTTATTCTGAGATGAATACTTCACAAGATACCCTGTTCGTACAAGGGAAATTATTTTTCTCACATAAACACAAACTCATACGAAAAATTAATCTTACTTTGGTTAACCGTAGAGGAAGCTGGTTGGTCGATTGTCGTGACAATAATATTTTCTGATATTCACGGAACGAATCGAACCAACAGAGCCATACCGCTGTTAAAATCATATTCATCTTATTAAATTTCAAGACATGAACAAATTTCAAGATATTATCGCAGGTGATACCCCGGTTTTAGTAGACTTTTTTGCAGAATGGTGTGGTCCCTGTAAAATGATGAAACCAGTCCTTGAAGAATTGAAAAAGAAAATGGGGAATAAAATTATTATACTAAAAATAGATATCGATAAAAATATTTCCTTGTCTTCGGAATACAGAATACAGTCAGTCCCCACCCTAGTACTATGGAAACAAGGCGAAATCATTTGGCGACAATCGGGCGCCTTGTCGTTAAATGAATTAGAACAAATTCTATCGTCTTATATACGATAGTTTCATGATGAGATTGTCGCTTTTTTATACGACCTATACAACTGAATACGAAAACAGGTTATACCTCGATATACCCAACTAAACTTGTTTCTGTTCCAACCTTATATTAGGCCTCAAAAGATTACGGGTCGAAAAGAAAAACGAACTTATTCGTTTTATCTTTCTCTTGCCTTGCACTATCTTTGCAAAAATGCGAAAATAGGGGCACTCGGTATAACCAAATAAATTTGTTTCTGCCCTCGTTTGCACTATCTTTGCAGCGCATTAAAAAGAAACTATGAGATCGAATCTGTATCTGAAACTATTCATATCATTTTTTAAAATAGGTGCGTTCACATTCGGAGGTGGTTGGGCTATGATACCTCTCATTGAAAGAGAAGTCGTGGATAAACAAAACTGGATTAAACGGGAAGATTTTGTCGACGCACTTGCCATTGCACAATCATTGCCCGGAGTTTTGGCGGTGAATATATCCATATTGATCGGGAACAAATTGCGAGGATTAAAAGGTTGTCTCATGGCGACACTCGGTACAATTCTACCCTCTTTTCTAATCATCTTGGCTATTGCAATCTGGTTTGTTCAAACGTATGACAATCCGGTAGTCGAGCGTATATTCAAGGGTATAAGACCAGCAGTGGTCGCACTCATCGTGTCTCCGGTATTCAGTACGGCTAAAACAGCACGTATCAATATTAAAACGGTTATTATTCCCATTATAGTGGCATTATCAATCTGGTTAGGAGGAGTTTCCCCCATTTGGTTCGTCTTGTTAGGAGCTATCGGTGGAATACTTTACTGCAATCATGTCATCGCCAGTTCAAAACAAAAGAGTAATAAAGAAGAAAAATAGCCATGTGGATCGTATATCTCAACTTATTTTGGGCCTACCTAAAAATCGGACTATTCGGTTTTGGTGGCGGATACGCCATGCTCTCTCTCATTCAACACGAAGCGGTAGAAGTCGTTCATTATGGCGAAAGCCAACCGTGGCTTACCCCGACCGAATTTACCGATATCGTAGCTATTTCTCAAATGACTCCCGGTCCCATAGGAATAAACAGTGCTACTTATGTAGGATATGTAGCAGCCGGTAATAGTATTTGGGGGTCGATAATCGCCACATTTGCCGTATGTTTGCCGTCTTTCATTTTAGTCTTATTAGTGAGCCGTTTTATACTTAAACATAAAGATAACATTACTATCAAAAGCATATTTTCCGGACTTCGTCCTGTGGTTGTCGGTCTGATAGCTTCTGCCGCACTCCTCCTCATGAATAAGGAAAACTTTCCAGACTATACAATAAGTATCGGTATTGCAGTAATCTCATTTGTTCTGGTACACTATGCGAAAATACACCCCATACTCGTTATCGTATTGGCTGGTATTTCAGGATATGCCTTATACTAAAATATGAATTATGAATTACGAAGAAACATTAAAATATTTATATAAACAACTACCCGTTTTTCAACAAATAGGAAGTGCCGCTTATAAACCGGGACTGCAAAATACCGAAGCGCTGGACAAATATTTCGGATATCCCCATCGAAAGTTTCACACCATACATGTTGCCGGGACCAACGGCAAGGGATCGGTATCGCATCTATTAGCCGCTATTCTGCAATTAAACGGATATAAAACAGGATTATATACCTCTCCGCATCTTATCGATTTCAGAGAACGTATCCGCATCAATGGAAAAATGATTTCCAAAGAAGATGTTATTCAATTTGCAGAGAAACACCTTGCATCTACACTCCATATCCAACCATCATTTTTCGAACTCACCATGATGATGGCGTTTAACTACTTTGCCGAAAATCAAGTAGATGTCGCTGTTATCGAAGTCGGATTGGGCGGAAGATTGGACAGTACAAATATCATTACTCCTGATTTATGTGTCATTACCAATATCAGCTATGACCATGTGCAAATGCTCGGAGACACCCTGCCGAAAATAGCCCGAGAAAAAGCTGGTATTATAAAATCCGGAATACCGGTCGTGATCGGAGAAGCTCAGGGAGAGGTGAAGCAAGTATTCATCGATCGAGCGAAAGAGGTAAAAGCCCCCATTATATTCGCAGAGGAACAAATTCATTTCCGGTCAACCCAACGAAATGACAAAGGTTGGGAATTCGATTCTCCCGAATTTCCGCACCTTTTCGGGGAGTTAAGCGGGCTATGTCAGGAGAAAAATGCAGCTACCGTTCTGACAGCAGTCGGCCAATTACGAAATTTAGGATACAATATCTCCGACCAATCGGTCTATGATGCTTTCGCCCATGTCACCAGTCTTACCGGTTTAATGGGGCGATGGCAACAATTGGAATCGTCTCCCCGACTAATTTGCGACACCGGGCACAACACCGGAGGCATACAATATATAGTTCGACAGTTGCAAAACGAATCCTATCAAAACTTGCGTATTATCATCGGTATGGTCAATGACAAAGACATTTCGGGAGTTTTGGCTATGCTCCCCCAAAATGCCGTTTACTATTTCACCCGGGCCTCGATACCTCGCGCTTTACCCGAGGAAAGACTGTACGAATTAGCAATAAAAGCAGGATTGACAGGGAAGTGTTATCCGTCGGTTCAACAAGCTGTGGAAGCGGCGAAAAAAGAAAGCCGCCCCGATGATCTGATCTTCGTAGGCGGCAGTACATTCATCGTGGCCGACTTGCTAAAAACTATGCTTTCACAGCAATAACCTCTATTTCGACTAATGCTTGTTTCGGTAATTCTTTAACTGCAAACGCCGACCGAGACGGAAATACGGACCCGAACTGCTCGGCATATATTTCGTTCATTTCTCCGAAAAGAGACATATCGGCCAACAGCACGGTCGTCTTTACGATATGTTCGACCGAATAACCGGCCTCCGCCAAAATAGCTTTAATGTTCGCAAACGATTGACGAGTTTGAGCTTTGATGCCCTCAGGCATTATTCCGGTTTTGGGATCGATGGGCAATTGACCCGAAAGGAAAATCATATTTCCGGTTTCAACAGCTTGACTATAAGGTCCGATAGCAGCCGGAGCAGATGTCGTAGAAATTACTTTTTTCATATCACTCATTATTATTTAATTTATGGGAAAGCACTCGGCTTTCTTCTATTTTCAAATCTTTCAATGCAATACTATCACCCTTCTCTTCCATAAGCCTACGGGTATCTATTATAGCCGCCCATTCCTTTGGGAAATCGGCTTTTAAATTACAGATAAAATCCTCGTCTCCTTCTCTGTCGATGGCTCGCAATAAATAGCCCAAAGTCAATCGGCTGATGTCTACCGCCGGTTGATATGCAGGAACCCTCTCTTCTTCCGACAATGTCTGCGAAATAATATTCACCCGTTCCAATTCATCGACGGTACGCTCTACCAACTGTATGGGAATAGCATAACGTCTCGATATCTGTCCTTTGGTCATCGGCGAAAGTCCCTCCTTGAACCGATGGACAATAACTGTGGCTATAACTAATATAATATAATCGGAATACCGACGAGATATATCGTTGGTCTCTTTTTCGAAATTGAAATTTACTACATTTTGAGATGAGTAAGTCAACACAGCACCAAACAGACAAATCAACCATGAAAATTGCATCCAAATGAGCAACAACGGCAAAAATGCGAAACTCCCGTAAATAGCATTATATTTCGATACCCAAATTTGGCCCGAAATATATATAAATTGAAAAATCTGAAATACCGTACCACAAATAAGCCCAGAAATAAACGCATATTTGAACTTAACCTTCGTATTGGGTATAAAAATATAAATAGCGGTAAAAAACAAAGCGGTAAGTATATATGGAGCCAATCGAAAGACCCAACGCAGCAAAGGGCTCATAAAATCGAATAGAACCGAAGAACTGAGCATGGTTGACATAAACAAAGAAAATCCGCTCGATGCAACCATCAAAATAGGCAAAATCAAAAACATCGAGGTATAATCGGTAACCTTACGATAAAACGATCGACCGCCTTGTACCTGCCAAATATCATTGAATGCTTTCTCTATATTGGATAACAAACTTATCAAAGTCCACAAAAGGAAACAAAGGCCTATCCCCACGAATACTCCACCTTTCATCTGATCGAGATACTGGTCGACGAACCCTAACATATATTCCAATGCATTGCGTTGCGCCGGGAAATAATCGAACAACTGACTTTGTATAATATGTTGGAATCCGAATCCCTTACAAATAGCAAATAACATAGCCAACGCAGGCACGATTGCCAAAATCGTACTAAACGTCAATGCGGAAGCCTTTTCCTGCAACTTTTCATTTAAGAAACAGCGTACCGACAAGTTCAATGTTTTAAGAATATGAATATGGAGCTTATACTCGGTCACATGCCATATATCGACCGAGACAAACTGCCATAACCGTTTTATCAAAAGGCTGGCGCGGGCAAAAAAAGAGGGCTTGTTTTTACGCTGAACCATAGAATATATCGTACAGAAAACTTCTACAAAAAAATACAGCAGGCCTGTAAGCCGGGTTATGTACTCTCGAAAGAGTGTCTGTCATTTATCTCGACCTTGTGTCACCACAAGGCTCTAGCGGTTTACCCCCCGGCATCGGGCGAGCAACCCTACAACGCCGGTATACATAACCTTACAACCCATAAGACGTACGGCATTCTACATTACTGTAAAACCCGGTGAGCTCTTACCTCGCCTTTTCACCCTTACTGCTTTCGCAGCGGTTATTTTCTGTTACGCTACTCCACTCTCGCGAATGGCTTCCCGTTAGGAAATATGGTGCTCTATGTTGCCCGGACTTTCCTCTCGCATCATACGAGCGACAGACCGTCCTGCTGTACGTTACAAAGATACGATAAAAATGGTAAAGACAGAATACTGTCAGTATGATTTTTAATCTTGTAAATTTTAACGGACAATATGACATGCCTAAGTATATAAAAATGATTCTCATGACAGTCATCTGCGTTAACCCCTGTTAAGTAGCTATCCTGCTTATTAAAAGAGCTTAAAAAGAAGATGCAAGGGTTCCAACGGTACGATAAATGTATTAAATTTAACGTCTGAAAAACTTAAATACAAGATAATATTAACATTTAAAACTAATAGATTATGAATTCTTACGGAAAAAAATTGATGGGCATCGCCTTAATTGCAGCTCTGAGCTCCGGAATTACAATCGGCACATTTAGTATATTGAATAAGTCGGCCGATTCAAAAATACAAGATCAATCGCTCGACAGTGGATATGCACAGCCGACTCGCTTTACAAGAGCAATCAATCGACCGGCTGTTGAAACAGATTTCACCACAGCCGCCGAAAACACGGTTAATGCCGTCGTTAGTATAAAATCGATTTCTACACCCAAACAAAGTCAATTAGGCGGTTTTAGCGATCCGTTTTTCGAATATTTCTTTGGACAAGGAGGGCGCAATATACAACCTCAGCCTCGTGCTGGATTGGGGTCGGGAGTAATTATTACCCCCGATGGATATATTGTAACCAATAATCACGTAGTAGAAGGAGCCGATAAATTGGATATAACCCTGAATGACAATAGGACTTTCAATGGTCGTGTAATAGGAACTGATCCTTCTACCGATTTGGCATTGATAAAAATAGATGCCAAAGATCTCCCCATCGTCAAATTTGGCGATTCCGATAATTTGAAAGTCGGAGAATGGGTATTGGCGGTAGGAAATCCGTTAGGATTGACATCGACGGTTACCGCTGGTATCGTAAGTGCCAAAGCTCGTAGCATAAGCGCACTCAACCCTCGTAGCCAAAAAATGGGTATAGAGGCGTTTATCCAGACCGATGCAGCTGTAAATCCGGGAAATAGCGGTGGAGCATTGGTAAATACAGCAGGTGAATTAGTGGGTATCAACACGGCCATTTACTCCGAAACAGGAAGTTACGCCGGCTATTCATTCGCTATTCCCACTTCCATAGTAAGTAAAGTGATTGCCGATTTGAAAGAATATGGTACCGTACAAAGAGCCGTATTGGGTATAGGGTACAGAGAAATAGATTCCGAATTGGCCAAAGAAGAAAATCTTGAAGTGCAAGAAGGAATATACGTCGGTGAAGTATACAATCGCAGCGCTGCGATGGAAGCAGGAATAAAAGAAGGTGATGTTATAACCTCTATTAATGGCGTAAAGATTAAAAATGGAGCTATGCTTTCCGAACAATTGAGTAAATATCGTCCCGGAGATAAAATTAAAATAGGGTTGTTACGAGGAAAAGAATCCAAAACTGTATCCCTGACATTAAAAAATAGTCAAGGCAATACCGAGATAACCAAGATTGCCGGAATGGATTCTTTGGGAGCTGGATTCAAAGAATTAGATACCAAGAGTTTGAGAGAGATGAATATTCGATATGGAGTGCAGGTTATTGGATTGAAAAACGGTAAATTCAAAGCAGCCGGTATGCGAGAAGGATTTGTCATTCTTGAAATCAATAACACCCCGATGAAGTCGGTTAGCGACTTGGAATCCATGTACGACTCTATTGTAAAATCAAATCAAAATCAAAAAGTTATGTTCATTACGGGTATTTATCCGAATGGAAAAATGATGTATTATGCAGTAGATTTGGCTGATTAAATCTTTTTGGAATATGACCCCTAAACAAGGGTCATATTCCAAATTAAAAGATAATTATTAAATATAGCACAACAAACACAACAGAACAAATATTCAAACGTTATAATAATAAATACGAAAAAGGCAGGAACAGTAAAATGGTATTTTTGTAGATTCACGTTCAAAATTAAACATTTTTTACAGCTCCATTAACAATAAATATAGTATATTTGCAGTCCCAAAATCTCAATATTGCAAGATGAGACAATTAAAAATTACAAAATCGATTACGAACAGGGAGAGTGCTTCTCTTGACAAGTACCTACAAGAAATCGGACGCGAAGACTTGATTACGGTAGAAGAGGAAGTAGAACTTGCCCAACGCATTAAAAAAGGCGATCATGCAGCACTAGAAAAGTTGACACGAGCCAATTTGCGTTTTGTCGTTTCGGTTGCCAAACAATACCAAAATCAAGGGTTAAGTCTCCCGGACTTAATCAATGAAGGAAATTTGGGTTTAATTAAAGCTGCCGAAAAATTTGACGAAACGAGAGGCTTCAAGTTCATTTCCTATGCAGTGTGGTGGATTCGTCAATCTATTCTTCAAGCCCTAGCCGAGCAATCGAGAATCGTTCGTTTGCCATTAAATCAAGTAGGATCTCTCAATAAGATCAGTAAAGCTCTTTCTAAATTCGAGCAAGAAAACGAACGTCGTCCCTCTCCCGAAGAGCTCGCAGAAGAATTGGATATACCAGTAGATAAAATCTCTGATACATTAAAAGTATCGGGACGACATATTTCGGTAGACGCCCCTTTTGTTGAAGGAGAAGATAATAGTCTGCTCGACGTATTGGTTAATGACGATTCTCCCATAGCAGATAGGTCGTTAATTAACGAGTCTCTCTCGAAAGAAATCGATCGCGCACTTAAACAACTTACTCCTCGCGAAAGCGAAATCATTAAAATGTTTTTTGGAATCGGCTGTCAAGAAATGACTCTCGAAGAAATTGGAGACAAGTTCGGATTAACCCGAGAAAGAGTTCGACAAATAAAAGAAAAAGCCATCAGAAGACTTAGGACTGCGTCGAGGAGTAAACTGTTAAAAACTTATTTAGGATAACCTTATTGGATTGTCTGCCCCAATGGCAGGAAAAACCGACCTGCACCTCAGGTTGGTTTTTTATTTTAAATACCTCTTCATTTATTTTTTCAGTCGTTCGATTGCTCAATCGCAATAAAAAATTTACCTTCGTCCTCAACAAATAATAAAATCATGGCTAAATACCTATATCAGATATTGCTAATATCAACTCTATGCCTTTTTGTACAAAATACATCGGCACAAGAATCGACCACAGGTTTTGAAAACGGGAACAATCAATACGTCATGCGCGAAAGCAACTTGTCGGATATGAGCAAAGAAAAAAAAATCAAACCTGTTACATTTGGAGTTGAGGCAGGAGCATCCATCGATATGTCGGGGAATGACTTTTCTTCTTTCGATTTAGATTTATTCGCTGGCTACCGGTCTCACACCATCAAATGCTTTGGTTTAGGAATAGGTCTTCACAGTTCATTTTCCAATAATCGATACTACCTCCCTATTTATGCACTTTTCCGTTGTAATTTGCTAAGCAATAAATCTCTTCTTTTTGTTGATTTCAGAGCTGGTTATTCTACCAATCAAATGTACAAAGGAGAAAATCAAGGTGGCTTTTTCGGTTCTGCCGGATTAGGTATGAACCTATCTGTAAGTAAAAAATTCGGGTCTCATATTCTTATCGGATATAATTTTTATCAAATATCTCCATTTACCGATGAAAAAGGAACTTTCCAAGATATGAACGGATGCCACCTCGTATCTATCCGATTAGGAATAAGCTTCTAATAGCGCGAGCTATCAATTATAAATGAATATATTTTTGTCGATAAAAATTACAGATTATAGATTTAAAGAAGAAAAATATGATATTTTATTTTATTTTCTCAAAACAATAACTACCTTTGCACAGGAAACAAAATAATTCAATAATGATAATAGAATTGCTAAACAGCCTAATTATTGATCTTCTATCGAATGTAACAGAATAGAAGTGAGATATAGTGCTTAGCAATTTACGATACAAAAATTATAGCCTTTCTCACGAATACGTCGAGAAAGGCTTTTTACAATTTAATATACCAATAACATGTCCGACAGATTATTTATCTTTGACACAACATTAAGAGACGGAGAACAAGTTCCCGGATGCCAACTCAACACAGTTGAAAAAATACAAGTAGCTAAGGCATTAGAGACACTTGGTGTCGACATCATAGAAGCCGGATTTCCTGTATCGAGTCCCGGAGACTTCGAATCGGTCGTCGAAATATCCAAAGCTGTAACATGGCCCACGATCTGTGCGCTCACCCGTGCTGTCGAAAACGATATAAAAGTTGCAGCCGAGGCTCTTCGATATGCCAAACATAAACGTATTCATACAGGCATTGGAACTTCGGACTATCACATTAAATATAAATTCAATTCGACTCGTGAAGAGATTGTAGAAAGAGCTGTGGCAGCTGTCAAATATGCGAAAAAATTCGTAGAAGACGTACAATTTTATGCCGAAGATGCGGGTCGTACCGATAATGAATATTTAGCCAGAGTAGTCGAAGCCGTCATCAAAGCAGGCGCTACGGTTATAAACATACCAGATACAACTGGATATTGTTTGCCGGACGAATTTGGACAAAAAATATTATATCTCAAAGAACATGTCTCAGGAATCGATAACGTTACGATAGCCACTCATTGTCACAACGATTTGGGCATGGCAACGGCGAATACGATGGCTGGAATCCAAAACGGAGCCAGACAAGCCGAAGTTACGATAAACGGCATCGGTGAAAGAGCTGGAAATACAGCTCTTGAAGAAATAGCCATGATTTGCAAATGCCACCACAACTTACAGATAGAGACTAATATCAATACACAAAAGATTTACGGAATAAGCCGCATGGTCTCTAATCTCATGAACATGCCGGTACAACCGAATAAAGCAATCGTTGGCCGCAACGCATTCGCCCACTCGTCAGGAATCCACCAAGACGGTGTATTGAAGAATCGGGAAAGCTATGAAATCATAGATCCCAAAGACGTCGGAATTGACGAAAACTCTATCGTATTAACCGCAAGAAGTGGACGGGCTGCTTTGAAACATAGACTTCATTTATTAGGTATCGAATTGGAAAAAGATGCTTTGAACAAAGCTTATGATTCATTTCTTAAACTTGCCGATCGTAAAAAAGATATCAATGACGACGATATATTAATGTTGGTAGGGAAAGAGAGAACAGCCAATGCACGCATACAACTAGACTTCCTACAAGTAACTGCCGGAGTAGGAATAAAATCCGTTGCCAGCATCGGATTAGACATAGCCGGTGAAAAATTCGAAGCAGCAGCTTCGGGAAACGGACCGGTAGATGCCGCCATAAATGCTATACGATGCATCATTCACCGAAAAATGGTAGTCAAAGAATTTCTTATACAAGCTATCACCAAAGGCAGCGACGATGTAGGGAAAGTACATATGACTGTGACCTACAACGGAAACTCATACTACGGATTCTCGGCAAATACAGATATTGTCGCAGCCTCTGCCGAAGCCTTTATAGATGCTATTAATAAATTCATTATATAACGAAATCACATGAATACATTATTTGATAAAATATGGGATACCCACGTCGTAACCTCGGTGAAAGGAGGCCCCGATCAATTATATATAGACAGGCACTATTGCCACGAGGTTACCAGTCCTCAGGCTTTCAACGAACTGAGGGCTAGAAATTTGAAGGTTTTTCGACCGGAAAGAACAACTTGTTCTCCCGACCATAATATTCCTACGTTAAATCAAGATAAGCCTATTGCCGACCCGGTTTCCCGCAATCAAGTAGAGACACTCGCCACCAATGCTAGCGAGTTCGGTTTAGCTCATTATGGACTGGGAAATGAAAGAAACGGAATCATTCACGTTATCGGACCGGAATATGGGTTGACTCAACCGGGAATGACCATCGTTTGCGGAGACAGCCACACTTCGACCCACGGGGCTTTTGGAGCCGTCGCTTTCGGTATCGGCACGAGTGAAGTTGCTATGGTATTGGCATCCCAATGTATTTTACAGCCCAAACCTAAAACAATGCGCATAAATATCGAAGGAAAACTTTCTCCCGGAGTCACAGCTAAAGACATCGCTTTATTTATCATTTCTCGAATGACGACAGGAGGAGCTACCGGATATTTTGTGGAATATGCAGGAGAAGCAATCCGCTCGCTCAGTATGGAAGAAAGAATGACAGTCTGTAACCTCAGTATCGAAATGGGAGCTCGCGGAGGTCTGATTGCTCCCGACGAAACGACATTCGGTTATATAAAGGATAAAGAATTCGCACCCAAGGGAAAAGATTGGGACAAAGCCCTCGCCTATTGGAAAACTCTATATAGCGATAAAGATGCTACATTCGATAAGGAAGTGACATTTAATGCGGCAGAAATCTCCCCTCGCATTACCTATGGGACAAATCCCGGAATGGGAATCGCTATCGACGAAAGAATACCATTGGAAGAATCGATTGAAGACAGTGGAAAAATTTCGTTTCGCCGGGCATTGAGTTACATGGGTTTCTCTGCCGGAGAGCTTCTAATGGGGAAAAAAATCGACTATGTTTTTTTAGGAAGCTGTACAAACGGCCGTATTGAGGATTTCAGAGCTTTTGCCAATTTGGTAAAAGGGCACAAAAAAGCTAATCATATAATTGCTTGGCTCGTACCGGGTTCACAAGCCGTGTTGCGACAAATCAAGGAAGAGGGCATCGATCTTATCTTGTCGGAAGCAGGATTCGAAATACGTCAACCCGGTTGTTCGGCTTGCTTAGCCATGAACGAAGATAAAGTCCCCCCGGGAAAATATGCTGTATCGACCTCTAATCGGAACTTTGAAGGTAGACAGGGTCCCGGAGCGCGGACTATACTTGCCGGACCTTTGGTAGCCGCTGCGACAGCAATTACAGGAGAGATAACCGATCCCAGAAAATTTTTATAACTTTGTATGACTATGATAAAAAAAATCGACATCATAACATCGACATGTATTCCTCTTCCCCAAGAGAATGTAGATACCGATCAAATTATCCCTGCCCGTTTTCTAAAAGCCATTTCTCGGGAAGGTTTCGGAGAAAACCTGTTCCGCGATTGGCGCTTCGATAAAGCGGGGCAACCCATTCGAGATTTTATTCTTAACAACCCACTTTACTCCGGCTCCATTTTAGTAGCGGGGAAAAACTTCGGTAGCGGTTCCAGCCGTGAACATGCTGCTTGGGCTATTGCCGGATATGGATTCCAAATAGTAGTATCTAGTTTTTTTGCCGATATTTTCAAGAACAATGCACTTAACAACGGAGTACTTCCGGTAATTGTCTCAGAGCAATTTCTTACCAGTTTATTCAAACATATTTTTTCGAACCCACAATCGACCGTTACAGTCAATTTGAAAGAGCAAACCATTACAGATGACACAAGCGGAGAATCGGAACATTTCGAAATAAATCCTTACAAAAAGAACTGTTTGCTCAACGGATATGACGACATCGATTATCTACTAAGCAAAAAACAAGAAATAGAAAACTGGGAAGAAAAACATTCATAACGAAATCGAGAAGTACTATGGTTGTAGAAATTATGGATACTACTCTGCGAGACGGAGAACAAACGTCGGGGGTATCGTTCGCCCGACAGGAAAAATTGAGTATCGCTCGCTTACTTTTAGAAGACCTAAAAATTCCTCGCATCGAAATTGCCTCGGCAAGAGTTTCCACCGGAGAGTACGAAATGGCGAAACAATTATGCGAATGGGCCGAGAAACGAGGACACATCGACAAAATCGAGATATTGGGATTTCTCGATAAAGGAGCTTCTATCGAATGGATTCGTTCTTGTGGAGCCAAAGTGATGAATTTGCTCTGCAAAGGATCGGAAAAACATTGTACCTTCCAACTTCAAAAAACGGTACAGGAACACGTCGAAGATATCAAACAAACTATTAAGAAAGCGAAAGAAGTCGGACTGAAAATCAATCTCTATTTGGAAGATTGGTCCAACGGGATACAATATTCCCCTCAATACGTTTTTCATTTAATGGATGCTTTAAAAAATGAAGCTGTGGAAAGGTTCATGTTGCCCGACACATTAGGTATCTTGAATCCTCTTCAAACGCTAAAATTTTGCAGAGCCATGCGCAGGCGTTACCCCGACTTACGATTCGACTTTCATGCTCATAACGATTACGATTTGGCGACTGCCAACACTTTCGCTGCAACTCTAACCGGAATACAAGGCGTGCATTGTACCGTAAACGGGCTGGGCGAAAGAGCAGGAAATGCACCCCTCACCAGTGTCGTAGCCGTGTTGCATGATCACGTAAAAGCAACAACCGGAATTACCGAAAACATGGTAAACAAAGTGAGTCGTATCGTTGAATCCTATTCGGGAATACGAGTCGCAGCCAATAAACCTATTATTGGAGAATCCGTATTTACTCAATGTGCGGGAGTTCATGCCGACGGAGATAATAAGAACAATCTTTATTACAATGATTTATTACCCGAACGATTCGGGAGGAAACGCGAATATGCACTTGGCAAGACTTCCGGGAGAGCCAATATCCGTAAAAATCTCGAATCGCTAGGTATAGAACTCGATGACGAATCCATCAAGAGAGTAACCCAGAGAGTGGTCGAGTTAAGTGATAAGAAGGAAATAGTTACCCCAGAAGATCTTCCCTATATCATTTCAGACGTATTAAAACACGAAACCATAGCTCAGCACGTCAAGGTAATAAATTATACTTTAAACCTTTCTCAGGGATTAAAGCCAGTAGCAATCATTGCCATCGAAGTAAACGGAAAAACATACGAAGGAGCGTCTACCGGCGATGGACAATACGACGCATTCGTAAAAGCCATACGGAAGATATACAAAGAACAACTCGGACGAACGTTCCCGTCGTTGACAAACTATACAGTAAACATACCTCCCGGCGGACACACCGATGCATTGGTACAAACCGTTATCTCATGGGATTATAATGGAAATATTTTGAAAACACAGGGATTGGATGCCGACCAAATGGAAGCCGCCATACAAGCCACAATCAAAATGCTTAACTTAATAGAAGATAAAGAGCTGAATATACAAGACAATTAAAATAGAAAGAATATGAAATTACATATCGCAGTATTGCCCGGCGACGGAATTGGACCAGAAGTCGTGGAACAGGCTTTGAACGTAACGAAAGCCGTTTGTGAAAAATTCGGACATTCTCTGGAATATCAAACAGCCCCGGTAGGAGCTTGCGCCATAGAAGAAACAGGATTGCCCTACCCCGACTCTACTCATGAATTATGTATGCGCTCCGATGCCGTTTTGTTTGGAGCCATAGGTTCGCCCCAATACGACAATAATCCCAATGCTACCATACGCCCTGAACAAGGATTACTTGCCATGCGGAAAAAGCTCGGACTATTCGCAAATATTCGTCCCATAACCACCTTTCCCGGATTGATTCATAAATCCCCCCTCCGTTCCAATATTATCGACGGCGCAGACTTTATGTGTATTCGAGAATTAACGGGAGGACTATATTTCGGGCGACCGCAAGGCCGTAGTGAAGACGGGAACATAGCCTATGATACCTGTATATACAGTCGGGAAGAAATTGTACGAATTGTCCAATTGGCATACGAATACGCCATGAAACGGCGTAAAAAAGTTACAATGGTCGATAAAGCGAATATATTGGCGACCTCCCGACTATGGAGAGAAATCACGCAAGAAATAGCATCGGAGTATCCAGAAGTCGAAACCGAATTTTTATTCGTCGATAACGCTGCCATGCGCATGATTCAATGTCCCAAAAGTTTCGATGTCGTCGTTACCGAAAACATGTTTGGCGATATACTCACCGACGAAGGTTCCGTTATCACAGGATCCTTAGGCATGCTGCCATCGGCATCGATTGGCCTGCATACTTCTGTATTCGAACCTATACATGGGTCCTATCCTCAGGCAGCAGGGAAAAATATAGCTAACCCGTTGGCGACCATATTGTCGGCGGCTATGATGTTCGAATATGCATTTGGGTTGAAAGAAGAAGCCTTATCGATTCAAACGGCCGTGTCCGAATCGATGAATGCCGGAATCGTGACCGAAGACCTCGCCGGCACAAGTACGAAATCCTACCATACCGACAACGTAGGCGAATGGATTGTCGAATGGATAAAAAGCCACTGATCAAAGCAATAATAAAGCGGATAGTAAATTTTGAATACTATCCGCTTTTTTGCTACTTCCTTATCTAATTATCTATTGAGCCGAACCGGAAAATACGACAATTCTATTCCAATTATTATTTTTCGGATATAATTGAGAATCACTACCATTAGCAATAATCTGTATTCGTTTTCTATCTATATTGTATTTCTCGGTCAATAATTTGACAACAGACTCTGCACGACGCTGGCTCAATTGTTTATTATACTCGGGTGTTCCGGTTGCTTTATCGGCATACCCTATTACCGAGATATTACAAGAAGGATTGCTTTTCATCCATTGTGCTATGTTATAAACATTTACCATTTCTTCATTAGAAACAACAGCGCTATTGATCGTAAAGCGTACTACACCCGTCAACTCTTGGCTACAAGCAGCTGGCTCTATTACAGTTACCTCCTCGACAACCGCTTCTGGGCATGGAGGACATTCCACAACTCTTGACTCGCACTCGTTCAATTGAGCCCTCAATGCATTAACCCTATTATTCAAATCGCCGATAACCATTTGATCGGCATAAGCATCGTATGCCTTAAATCGGTCTTTGCCGAATTTAATAGAAAAACCTCCGATTGCCGAAATAACACTTTCGACTTCTGTTCCTTCGACAATTCCATTAAAATGATCGCCAATTAAATTACCTCGTCCCTCCAAGAAGAAATCAACATAATGCGACAATCTGAAATTCAACTTAATACCGGCTGTTATAGGGAAAGCATACGTTTTATTATTATATGGAGTATTATGGAATGAATAAATACCACCGGCTCCGGCAAAAGGTATGATAGAAAATACACGATCCTCGTTATAACCGTGGAAAGTATTAAACATATTCCACATGATATCGCCGTAAACCGCAGCATAACGCATATGTGTCATCACTCCTTCGGCAAGCGGCCAATTGGTATGTAAAGCACCTCCCATCGCAGATAACCGGAATCCCAAATACGGGCTGATCCATTTACCGATAGCGAAGTCCATAGCCAGTGTATATTGAGCATCTCCTACATGTTCGGTCAAAAAAGTTTGACCTCCGGCTCCTATCGAAATAAACCAGTTATTTTTATGACTATCAGAATAATACCGAGGCTTGGTAGGTACAACCTCTGTTACCGAAACATCTTCTTCAACAATAATCGCTTGAGCTCCTGCCGATTCGGAATAACAGAAAAGCGAAGTTGTAGCTATGGCTACTGCTAAATAAAAGAAATTTGTTTTCATTTTAATTTGTTTTAGTTATACAATTTTGCAATTACATTTCAAAAAAAACAGGAGCATAAGTCAAACGCTATTATCCGTTTTTGTAAATTAAAACAAACAGATAAAAGAATGTGTTCACCAACCGTCGAAAAAAGAGATAGTAAAATTCTATATTATTTAGGCTATATAAGCTTCTTATAAAAAATGAAAACAGGTTATACCGGTTGGTAATAAATTATTAAATTTGCACATACCGATGAATGCGAAACTTTTACCCATCGAATAACAGAGGTAATATTTATGAAACGAAATAAAAAAAATTCTGATTTTTTCTCGAAAAAACGCTCCAAATACAAACTCACATTTTTCAACGAAAGCTCTCTTGAAGATGTATGGACTATTTGTTTTTCCCGATTTGGAGCCATAATGACCGCCATTCTTCTCATTGGTTTGATTGTCGTAGCTATACTCTCTGTAATCGTAGGTACACCTGTAAAAAATTTATTACCCGGATATTTGAAAACAGAAGAACGAATCGAAATGGTTGATAAAATCCTTAGAGTCGATTCTTTGGCAGCAGAAGTACAGCGTCGCGACGCATATATAAAAAATCTTGCTTCCATACTTACCGGTGAAATAAAAATAGATTCTATCGGACAACAAGCCGACAGTCTGCTTTCCACAACGACAGATACTCTTCTACCGGAATCCAAACTGATGGCAAACTATATCAAGCAATACGAACAAGAAGAAAAATACACGCTAAATGTTTTTACCCCGACTACTCCTATCGACGGAAAACTGTTTTACCCTCCGCTAAAAGGCAAAATAATCAAAGCCTATAACCCCAAAGAAGGTCATTTCGGTATCGACATACAATGCCCCAGAAATACAGCTGTTTCTGCCGTCCTCGATGGCACGATTGTTTCCGCCGGTTATACAATCGATTACGGATATGTCATATATATACAGCACAGCAATAATTACCTGTCGGTCTATAAATATAATTCGGGGATTCTTAAAAACATAGGAGATAAAGTATCGGGAGGTGAAAAAATAGCCGTGACCGGGTGGGAAGATGGTAAATCCTCAAAACAATCATGTGTGGCCGAATTTCAATTGTGGCACATGGGTCAGTCGTTAGACCCGGAAAAATATATCACTTTCTAATCCCGATTCATTAAAGATACACTTTATTTTATACCTTTGTAAAGTTAAAATTGAGATTTGACCTCTTAAACCAAATGAAAAAGCAATTAGCAATATTAGGCTCTACCGGATCGATTGGAACTCAAACATTAGAAGTTGTCGCCGAATATCCCGACTTATTCGAGGTATACACATTAACAGCGAATAATAACGTCGACTTGCTGATAGAACAGGCCAAACATTTTAATCCCGATTCGGTAGTAATAGCCAACGAAGCTCATTATAACAAGCTGAAAGAAGCTCTGAAAGATTTCCCTATAAAAATATATGCGGGAGAAAATGCCATTTCTGAAATCGTAGAGGCAGCGCCCATCGATATAGTAGTCACGGCAATGGTAGGATATTCGGGGTTAAAACCTACTATACGAGCTATCGAAGCTCATAAGACCATTGCTTTGGCCAATAAAGAAACATTGGTAGTTGCCGGGGATCTCATCAAACGTCTTGCTCTCGAATACCGGACACCTATCATTCCTGTCGATTCGGAGCACTCTGCTATTTTCCAGTGCTTAGTTGGCGAAGGAGATAATCCTATCGAGAAAATCATTTTAACGGCATCCGGCGGACCATTCCGAAAATTCACGGCAGAACAGATGGCGCATGTTACCAAAAGCGATGCTTTAAAACACCCCAAGTGGCACATGGGACATAAAATTACCATAGACTCTGCAACGCTTATGAACAAAGGCTTTGAAATGATCGAAGCCAAATGGCTGTTCGACATATCCCCTCAAAACATAGAAATCGCCGTACACCCGCAATCTGTCGTACACTCTATGGTTCAATTCAAAGACGGATCTGTTAAAGCCCAACTGGGAACCCAAGATATGAGACTCCCCATTCGATACGCCTTGTCCTACCCTGCTCGTTTGGAAAGCTCGGCTCCGAAATTGACACTCGAACAATACTCCGAACTCACATTCGAGTATCCCGATTTCGAACGATTTCCTTTGTTACGATATGCATTTGACGCTGTCGCAACAGGTGGGAATATGCCCTGCATTATGAATGCGGCCAACGAAATAGCCATAGCCGGTTTCCTTAACGACACTATCGCCTACCCCGACATTGCCCGCATTGTTTCTGAAACAATGGAGCATATAGAATTTATCGAGTCACCCGAATATGAGGATTACGTCCACACAAACAAATTAGCCCGTAATTATGCGACCGAACTTGTTAAATCATATCAATAAAAAATAGCATTATTAATGGAAACATTCTTAATAAAAACAGTACAACTACTATTAAGCCTCTCCATATTAGTTATTTTCCACGAATTCGGACATTTTATATTCGCCCGAATGTTCAAGGTTCGGGTTGAAAAATTCTATCTGTTTTTCGATCCGTGGTTCTCTCTTTTCAAATTCAAACCTAAAAATAGCTATACCGAATATGGAATCGGCTGGCTACCGTTCGGAGGATATGTGAAGATTTCTGGAATGATTGACGAATCGATGGACAGAGAACAAATGAGCCAGCCGCCCAAACCGTGGGAATTTCGGTCGAAACCGGCATGGCAAAGGCTCCTAATTATGGTAGCGGGCGTTGTATTTAATTTCATTTTGGCCGTCTTCATCTATTCGATGATCGTCTACACATGGGGAACATCTTATATACCGTTCAAAAACGCTTACGCTGGCATGGAATACTGTGAGTCGGCAAGAAACATAGGATTCCAAAACGGAGATATTCCTCTCTCGGCCGACGGTGTCGATTTGAATTACATGTCGAGCGAGACCCTTCAAAAAATAGTAGATGCCAAAGAGGTGAAAGTTTTGCGAGATAACGATACAGTAACCATCGAAATACCCAAAAACTTTATGTTGCGATTGATCGATAAAGAAGAACTGTTCGCATTATACCGTATTCCTTCTGTCGTGTTCGAAGCCTCCCCGAATACCGGGGCAGCACGAGCCGGTCTGCAAAAGGGAGACCATATAGAATCGATCGATGGAGAAAAGGCATCATCGCTAAATGAAATGCACAAAATACTGGAATCCAAACCTAACACCAGCGTGTCGGTTGTCTACTCCCGAGGCTCAGAAGTGAAAACGACAGAAATCACGACAGATTCTTTGGGACGATTAGGCATAGCCATTGCCCCTTTGAGCGATAGTTATGCAATAGTCACAGAACATTATGGATTCTGGGAATCTTTTCCCAAAGGGATAGAATTGGGAGTGGACAAATTGAAAAGCTACGTGAGTAGTATGAAATATGTATTCACCAAAGAAGGAGCTCAAAGTTTAGGCGGATTTGGAGCTATCGGAAGTATATTTCCGGCAACATGGGACTGGGAGGCTTTTTGGAGCATGACGGCATTTCTCTCGGTCATATTAGCCTTCATGAATATTTTACCTATTCCTGCTCTTGACGGAGGACATGTCTTATTCCTACTATACGAAGTGATTACAAGAAGGAAACCGAACGATAAATTTATGGAATACGCACAAATGGGAGGCATGCTCTTCCTATTTGCATTATTGATTTATGCTAATGGAAACGATATATTCCGATTTTTCTTTAAGTAACAGACTATGGACTACATTAAAATAACATTAAAACCGGGGAAAGAAGACTCGTTCCACCGATTCCACCCATGGGTATTCTCAGGAGCGATATATCGCTTTGAGAAACAACCGGAAGAAGGAGATATCGTCGAGGTAACAGACCATCAAGGAAATTTTATCGGTATAGGCCAATACCAAATCGGGAGTATTGCCGTTCGTATATTGACTTTTAAACAGGAAGAAATAAACGAGCAATTCTACTTCAAAAGATTGCAAGAGGCATATAATGTGCGATTAAGTCTCGGTCTCCTTAACGGAGAGTACAACAATACCTGCCGATTGGTACATGGAGAAGGAGACAATTTACCGGGGCTTATCATCGACTTATATAATAAAACGGCTGTCATGCAAGCTCATACACCGGGCATGCATTACGCCCGTCATCAAATAGCCCAAGCGTTGAAATCGGTTCTGGGAAATACGATAGACAATATCTACTACAAATCGGAAACTACTCTCCCCTATAAAGCAGAACTTGATGCAGAAAACGAATATCTGTTGGGGGGCGACGCTCCTAACATCGCCACGGAAAACGGACTGAAATTTTATGTCGATTGGGTTCGTGGGCAAAAGACCGGGTTCTTCGTCGACCAACGGGAAAACCGGGCCTTGCTCGAACGCTACGCTCACGGACGATCGGTTTTAAACATGTTCTGCTATACCGGTGGTTTCTCTTTTTACGCCATGCGGGGTAATGCCAAATTGGTACATTCGGTCGACAGCTCTTCGAAAGCTATCGATCTGACCTGCAAAAATGTAGAGTTGAACTTTCCCGGAGATAACAGGCATCAAGCATTTGCCGAAGATGCGTTCAAATTTTTGGATACTATGGGAGATCAATATGATTTAATTATTCTCGATCCGCCGGCATTTGCAAAACATAAAAAAGTATTGAATAATGCTTTGCAAGGTTATCGAAAACTGAATGCAAAAGCATTCGAAAAAATTCGTCCGGGAGGAATATTATTCACATTCTCTTGTTCGCAAGTAGTAAGTAAAGAAAATTTCAGATTGGCTGTTTTCAGTGCCGCAGCACAATCGGGACGCAATGTCCGCATTTTACACCAACTGACTCAACCCGCCGACCACCCGGTTAACATCTATCACCCGGAAGGTGAATACTTGAAAGGGTTAGTCTTGTATGTAGAATAAACCAAATTTCAAAAAATCACGTTATATGAAAAAAATTGTTTGTACAATGGCTTCATTGCTTATCTTAGCATCTTGTGCTACCAAACAGGAAAAAGACGACTTCGATTACACCGTAGAATCGTTTGCCGATCTTGAAATCCTGCGTTACAAAGTTCCCGGATTCGAGGAATTATCTTTAAAACAAAAAGAATTGGTTTATTACCTCTCCGAAGCTGCGGCATACGGCCGGGATATACTTTATGATCAAAACGGAAAATGGAACTTGGCCATTCGCCGCACTCTCGAAGCAATCTATCAAAACTATACCGGAGACCGCGAAAGTCAGGATTTCAAAAATTTTGAAGTTTATCTGAAACGGGTGTGGTTTTCAAATGGAATTCACCATCACTACGGCTGTGACAAATTTGTTCCCGAGTTTTCACAAGAATTTTTTACCGAAGCTGTTAAATCGCTCGACCCTAAAACACTTCCTCTAACTACTGGTGCAAGTGTAGACGATCTACTCAATACATTGACTCCTGTTATTTTCGATCCCTCGGTCATGCCCAAACGAGTAAATCAAGCTGCCGGTGAGGACCTCATCGTCACCTCGGCATGCAATTATTACGATGGTGTGACTCAGGCCGAGGCAGAAGCGTTTTACAACAAAATGAAAAATCCCAAAGACGAAACTCCTATCTCGTACGGACTGAATAGTCGTTTGGTAAAACGTGACGGAAAAATCGTAGAAGAAACCTATAAAGTGGGCGGACTCTATACCGAAGCTATCGAGAAGATTGTATATTGGCTCGAAAAAGCTGCCGGCGTAGCAGAAAACGAACAACAGAAAGAAGTCATCGAGAAACTCATCGATTATTACCAAACCGGTGATTTGAAACAATTCGACGAATATGCCATTCTCTGGGTAAAAGATCTCGATTCCCAAGTAGATTTTGTCAACGGCTTTACCGAAACTTACGGCGATCCATTGGGCATGAAAGCGAGCTGGGAATCTATCGTCAACTTTAAAAATCTCGAAGCATCGGAACGGACTCATACGATCAGCGATAACGCTCAATGGTTCGAAGACAATTCTCCGGTGGATTCTCGATTCAAAAAAGATAAAGTAAAAGGTGTTTCAGCCAAAGTAATCACAGCGGCCATGTTAGCTGGAGACTGTTACCCCTCCACCCCCATAGGTATCAATTTACCCAACTCTAACTGGATTCGCCACATTCACGGATCAAAATCGGTAACGATCGAAAACATTACCGAGGCTTACGAGAAAGCCGCGCAAGGTAACGGATTCAACGATGAGTTCGTATGGAGCGATACCGAACGGAATTTAATGAATAACTACCTCTTCCAAGCCGACAACCTTCACACCGATTTACACGAATGCTTGGGACATGGCTCCGGTAAATTGTTACCCGGTGTAGATCCCGATGCATTAAAAGCATATAGCTCCACATTGGAAGAAGCTCGTGCCGACTTGTTCGCTCTATATTATATGGCCGATCCCAAAATATTAGAATTAGGCCTTCTTCCTTCGGAGGATGCCTACAAAGCAGCTTATTACAAATACATGATGAACGGACTCATGACTCAGCTCACCCGCATAGAACCGGGAAAAAACATAGAAGAGTCGCACATGCGTAATCGCCAATTAATCGCCCGTTGGGCCTACGAACATGGTAAAGCCGACAATGTCGTGGAATTTGCCAAACGTGATGGAAAAACTTACGTTGTCATCAATGATTATGAAAAACTACGGAGTTTGTTCGGTAAATTACTGGCCGAAGTACAACGGATAAAATCGGAAGGTGATTACGAAAGCGGTAAAAACTTAGTCGAGGAGTATGGAGTAATTGTCGACCAAGATTTGCACAATGAGGTATTGGCTCGATATGAAAACCTACACATAGCTCCGTACAAAGGATTTGTAAATCCGGTCTATACACCTATCACCGACGAGAACGGAAATATAACCGACATACAAATCTCCTATAACGAAGGATATGCCGAGCAAATGTTGAGATACTCCAAAGACTATTCTCCTCTGCCTATCTATACATCTATACCCGTTGTTTGTAAATAACCGATACAACGATACTACCCTCACCCCGATATATGCCAGATATATCGGGGTGCTCTTTTTCTACAAAACATCTTTACTCGCTTATTTTTAATTTGTATCTTGCAACAAATTTCAATTACACATCATGCAACAAAAAATCAAAGACATAAAACTTAAATTCAGACAGGCAATGAACGGGATCGTTTCTCAAAACATGAGAAATCTCGGAGCCAACTACAAAATAAACTTTGGACTAACATTACCCCTGTTAAAAAAAATAGCCGAAGAGATACCGGCGGATGCTCAACTGGCAAATGCTTTGTGGAACGATACCGCCGTGCGTGAATCGATGATGCTGGCGCCTATGCTCTACCCCTCAGATGAATTTAACGAAGATGAAGCAGAAAAGTGGGTCACGAATATGCCCAATATCGAAATTGCCGATATATGCTGTAAAAGCCTGTTCCGCCGACTCCGATTCGCACCTCGAAAAGCACTGTCATGGAGTCTCTCCGACAAGATGATACGACAGTATACCGGATTGCAGTTAGCGACAGCTTGGCTTATCGACCACCACGAAATAAACGACATTTCGATATTCGAGCAGATAGCCGATATCGCACTAAAAAAAGTGGCAGACCCAAATGTCAATTTAGCTTTTCCTGCCGTCAATTATCTCAAACAAGCCATGCATCATGACAAACTTTCTGTCTATATTCTGTCGAATTCAAAAAACTCATTCGAGAACAATGAGTTATACAGTAACTTATTCGATGAATTAAACCAAGAAAAGGAACTGTTCAAAGAATTTTCGAGATACGATTCAAACTGAATTTGTTTTGCTTGTAATACAAAAATAGCTAAATTTGTAACATAGGTTGTTTACCATGCCAGAAGAAAAATCAAAAGAAACTGTAAAACAGTTGTTTATACAATTTTTAGAATCCCGGAATTTACGAAAAACCCCGGAACGGTTTGCTATATTGGAGAAAATATACACGACAACTCAACACTTCGATGTAGAAACTCTATATGAAGCTATGATCCAAAATGGATACAGAGTAAGCAAAGCCACGGTCTATAACACGATAGATCTGTTACTCGAAGCCAACTTAGTGCGCAAACACCAATTCGGGAGTAATCTGGCACAGTATGAACGAGTATATAATGCCAACCATCATCATCTCATCTGTATGAAATGTGGTAAAGTCAGGGAAGTAAAAGATTTGGATTTGATGTCCAATTTGAATACTCGCAAATTCAATAAATTCAATACATCGTACTATACCCTGTATGTCTATGGCATTTGTAGCCGATGTAGCAACAAAAACAAAAAAGATAAAATCGAAAAGAAATAAACCGAATTAAAGTTTACATAACACTCAAATTATGAAAGTCGATGTTCTCTTAGGATTGCAATGGGGCGACGAAGGTAAAGGTAAAGTCGTTGATGTATTGACACCCAATTATGATATAATCACTCGCTTTCAGGGAGGCCCCAATGCCGGCCATACACTGGAATTCAAAGGCGAAAAATATGTTTTACGCTCTATTCCTTCGGGTATTTTTCAAGGAGGGAAAATAAATATCATCGGGAATGGCGTAGTTTTGGATCCTATTCTGTTCAAAGAAGAAGCCGAAAGTTTAGCCGAAAGCGGACACGATCTCACCCAATGCCTCTACATTTCAAAAAAAGCTCACTTGATTTTACCCACACACCGAATTCTCGATGCGGCTTATGAAGCTGCGAAAGGAAGCTCCAAAATCGGGACCACAGGAAAAGGTATCGGCCCCACCTATTCCGATAAAATCAGTAGAAACGGTGTTCGCGTAGGCGACATATTCCTCGATTTCAAAAAAATATATACCACGGCAAAAACTAAACACGAAAATATTCTTCGCTCTCTTAATTACGATTACAACATAGACGAATTGGAACCCAAATGGTTCGAAGCTATCGAATACTTGAAAAGATTTAAAATCATTGACAGCGAACACGTTATCAATCATTACCTGAAAGAAGGAAAATCTATCCTCGCCGAAGGAGCGCAAGGAACGATGCTCGATGTCGATTTCGGTTCTTACCCGTTCGTCACGTCATCGAATACCGTATGTGCCGGGGCATGTACCGGATTGGGAGTTGCTCCTAGTAAAATCGGAGAAGTGTATGGTATATTCAAGGCCTATTGTACCCGGGTAGGAAGCGGCCCCTTTCCAACCGAACTATTCGACGAAACCGGAAAGAAAATACGAGACCTCGGCCATGAATACGGTGCTGTGACAGGACGGGAACGACGCTGCGGCTGGATCGATTTGGTAGCCTTGAAATACGCGATTATGATAGATGGAGTAACCAAACTAATCATGATGAAAAGCGATGTTCTCGATTCTTTCGAAACCATTAAGGCTTGTGTCGCTTATCGGATAAATGGAAAAGAAACTACTGAATTCCCCTACTCTATTGAAGAAAATATTGAACCGGTTTATGTAGAACTTCCGGGCTGGAAAACCGATATGACTAAGATTCACACAGAAAAAGAATTTCCCCAGAAGTTCAATGATTATATCGCATTTTTGGAAAAAGAATTACAAGTACCTATCCAAATTGTATCGGTGGGACCGGATCGTGAACAAACGATTATCCTCTCCAATAAATAATAACTAACCTAACCTCTATCTACTATGGCAAAGATTAAACCATTCAAGGGAATACGTCCTCCGAAAGATTTCGTCGAGCAGGTGGCCTCACGACCTTATGATGTTCTCAATTCAGAAGAAGCGCGCCAAGAAGCTGATGGCAATGAAAAATCGCTCTACCATATTATTAAACCTGAGATCGATTTTGTTTCCGGTACGGACGAACATAGTCCAGAAGTTTATCAAAAAGCGGTAGAGAACTTTAATATGTTCCAAGAGAAAGGTTGGTTGGTACAAGATAACAAAGAACATTATTACATCTACGCTCAAACCATGAACGGACATACTCAATATGGATTGGTCGTAGGTGCATGTGTCGAAGACTATATGTCGGGAGCAATTAAAAAGCACGAACTTACTCGGCGAGATAAAGAGGAAGACCGTATGAAACATGTGCGTATCAATAATGCCAACATCGAACCGGTATTCTTCGCTTATCCTGATAATACAGAACTCGATGCAATCATCAAACAAGAAACTTCTGTTTCTCCTGAATATGATTTTGTAGCTCCCGATGGATTCGGACACCATTTTTGGGTAATCGACAACGATAAAACGATAGCTCGAATTACAGAACTATTTGCACAAATTCCCAATTTATATATTGCTGACGGACATCACCGAACGGCTGCGGCCGCCCTAGTAGGGAATGAAAAAGCACGGCAAAATCCCAATCATCGCGGTGACGAAGAATACAATTACTTCTTAGCTGTCTGCTTTCCAGCCTCTCAATTACAGATTATCGATTATAACCGAGTTGTAAAAGACCTGAACGGACTTACCCCTCATGAATTTCTTGAAAAACTAAAAGAAAATTTCATTGTCGAAGAAAAAGGAGTGCAAATATATAAACCGAAAAAGCTACATAATTTTTCTCTATATATAGATGGAAAATGGTATTCCTTAACGGCAAAAGAAGGTACATACGACGATAACGATCCCATAGGAATACTCGATGTAACTATATCTTCCGACCTAATTCTCAGGGATATTTTGGGTATAAAAGATTTACGTTCGGACAAACGAATCGATTTCGTCGGAGGAATCCGGGGACTCGAAGAATTGCAACACAGAGTCGACAGCGGTGAAATGAAAATGGCTTTGGCTCTATATCCGGTATCGATGAAACAACTGATGGACATAGCGGATACGGGTAACATAATGCCACCCAAAACAACATGGTTCGAACCTAAATTAAGATCTGGGCTGATTATTCATAAATTGGAGTGAGAAGGCTGGTCTATTCCCTCACTTAGCGGTTCTTTGATATAATATTATTTAACAAAGAACTGCTATATTATTTTTTATCTCATGCAGCAAAAAAGGGTTTGATTACATCTATTTAATGTAGAAGTAACTCAGGCCGAGTAAATCGGTATGAATGAAAAAGAGCTGATAGAAGCTTGTAAAAACAACGACGTTCGAGCGCAGAAGTTACTTTACGAAACTTTTGCTCGCAAAATGATGTCAGTGTGTTTGCGTTATGCCGATAATCGAGAAATGGCAGAAGACTTTTTGCAAGACGGATTTATCAAAGTTTTTTCTTCCATACGGAGTTACAGTTACGAAGGTTCTTTTGAAGGATGGATGCGGCGTATTTTTGTCAATACGGCATTAGAGGCTTTACGCAAAAACGATCTGTTAAGAAACGGAGTCGAGTTAAATGCGTTAGAACCACAGCAAGAGGCCGACTACTCTGCCGTAGAAAAAATCTCGGCCGATGAATTGATGGAACTCATCGCGCAACTACCTCCGGGCTTTCGGACGGTTTTCAATATGTTTGCTATCGAAGGCTATTCACATAGAGAAATAGCCGAGACTTTAAACATCAATGAAAGTACTTCGAGATCGCAGTATACACGGGCAAAAAGATTGCTGCAAAAATGGATTAAAGAATTAAAGTAAACAGGTATTGATAACAATCTATTAATGATAGACGATCAGAATTTCGAAAAAGCAATACGCACCAAACTGGTACAACATGAATCCGATGTTCCGGATGCCATGTGGTCGGGTATTGAGTCGAGATTGCTTAAAAGAGTACCCAATAAAGTACCCCTCTATCATCGTATCATGTGGTATTCGGCCGCTGCAATCGTTATGGGTGTTATCGTTACGGTGGCTTTATGGCAATATCCGGATAAAGAAATATCCGCACCTCTCGCTGTTAATGAGGATTACACGGTTCCCACAATAACACAACCTTCTATTTCAAATCTTCATTCAAGTATTGAATCTCCTTCGGTAGAGACACCCCAATTTTTACCGGTTTCATCGCATCAGTCTCAGAGTCAAACAAAGCAAGAAACTCAAACTGACTCAAAAATTGAAATCGTCGAAACGAATAAAATGAATGAATCCCAAGTAGAAAACAGATCTAACAATACGAAATCAGAACAATACGATTCACAATCCTATCGGAAAAAGTTAGAAGATTTCGAAAATGACGGCAAAAAACTGAAAGAGGCCGATCTTGCAATTACCGAACCGATGAAAAAGGGTAAAAGCAATGGGCTAAAATTCGGACTTATGGCATCCAATGCGACCTCTGGAAACAGTAAGAATCCGGCAAAAGCTATTCGCACGAGAAATCCGCTAATGATGATGTCGGCAAAAAGGAATCCAGTTTATGAATTTGACCACAAGATGCCATTATCTGTGGGAGCCACAGTTTCCAAAAGTTTGGCAAAAAATTGGGAGTTAGAATCAGGTATAATATACACTTATTTATACTCCAAATATCATTCAACCAACGGAAACGGTAGTCAAGAATTACATTATTTAGGTATTCCCATAGATATTATATATCGATTTGCCCGAGTGAAACGAGCATCTTTTTATGCTTCTGCGGGAGGAAAGGTCGATTTTTACCTTACCGGACAACAGAAAGACGAAGGACACGACGAAGGAATTTCCGGGTCTGGGTATAAAAAGCTCGAACATGAAAATGTACAATTCTCTGTACAGGCCAAATTGGGAGCGGCTCTCACACTGTATAAACAAACGGAACTTTATTTGGAGCCTCATATCGCATATTATATCGAGAATAATTCGAGTATACACAATATATGGAAAGATAAACCTTTTAACTTTGGTTTAACGTTGGGAATAAGAACTGGCTTTTAAACAAATAACTTTTATAAACTAAGAACAAAAAAATAATGAACACATTGAAACTTGTATCTATTCTAATTGTGCTTTGTGGCGTTTTATCATTATCCGGCTGTTTAGGCGATGGTGGAAATACATTATCTGTATACTCTACGGGCAGTATCTATAAAACTTCGACAGGAACTTCCTATATGTTTATAGACCGAGCCGGTATATCTGCGACAAGCGCAGAATTACAAGGTGAAAGGTTAGAAGTAGGCGACAGAATATTAGCTACTACGACCATCGATTTCGATAATCAGGGAACCCAATTGGCGCAAGGCATATACAATGCCACAATTGCAGGAGTACATAAATTCGATTGTAAAAGCTATACATTCGACAATTCTATATCCTCTTTTGCTAGTGACACATTGCCCACCCTATATGGTGTAGAACCTTTCCTAAGCTATCGCAAAGACGACACGATATTGACTTTTGCATATGTCAAACATGATGTAGAAAACGGTGATCCGAGCTCTTTGAAGCTAGTCCAACCTAAATTATACAATCCAGAGGCTAAAACAGATACTCTCTTTCTCATATATGAAAAAGGGAATATCAAAGATAGCAAAAGCTCGGACTATATTTCTTTCAAATTACCTCAATATCCGAGTGACACAGATATTAACGTCGTTGTAAGATACAATGCCGAAAGTTCCAATTTATCGACCAATAACGGCGACAGAACCAGTAAACTATTTTCTATAACATATAACAGACCTTCGACACTAAACTAATTCTATAAAGAACTTTTATTTTTGATGTTTATAATTTCAGACGGGGTGTCCGTGAGGATACCTCTTTCTTTTTATAAAAATGGAGGCATTTCTATCGATTTCACTCATTGCAATAATTACAAAATAATATTATCTTTGTCTCCTTATAATACTCATAAAAAACGATGAAAAAACTTTTTTTCTTTACTATTGCCCTGCTATGGACAGGGTTCAGCTCTTTCTCGAAAACTCTTTCTTTGCAAGGAGAGTTTATAAATTCCTCGCACCGATACATTCAATACATAGGTCGTATCAGCCATAAAGCTCCGGATGCTATTCGTTTCAATTATCCCGGAGTTCAAATACGGGCTTCATTCCGGGGTACATCTCTAAAAATGTATGCCAAGCCCATGAGTGGATTTTTTATGGTAAAGATCGACAACGCTACCCCTTTCAAAATTTCATTCAATTCCCCCTCCGACTCGATCGTTACCCTTGCCACAGCACTAAACGATACGGTTCATACTGTGACTATCATGAATGTAATAGAGGCTTTCCATCGTCAACCGGAATTCAAAGGCTTTTTGCTTGACAAAGGGAAAAACTTGGTATCCCCGCCAAACCTTCCACAACGCAAAATAGAATTTATCGGTAATTCCATCACATGCGGATATGGAATAGAGAGTGTTGAAGCCTCCGATCCCTTTACCGAAGAAACGGAAAATCACTATTACACCTACGCTGCAATCACTGCCCGAAACCTCCATGCCCAACATTTTGCAATAGCTCGTAGTGGAATAGGTATCTACCGAAATTATAACGGGCCACGTGAAGGCAGTCCAGACTGTATGCCTGCCATGTATTATCAAACTCTTTTCAATGATTCCTCCGAAATTTGGGACTTCTCCCGGTATACCCCAGATGTCGTATGCATAAACCTCGGTACAAACGATACCAGCACGCCCGGTTATGATACGGATCGTTTGTATAATGCCTATCTCGCTTTCCATAAAACAGTGCGCAATAATTATCCAAAAGCCAGAATCGTATGGCTTACAGGCTGTATGCTTCATGGCAAGTCGTTGTCTTTGGTTAAAAATACGCTCGACCGACTCTCCGATACACTTCACAAAGCCGGAGACCTCGAAGTATATCGTTTCGATATGACTCCCCAAACCGGAGAATTAGGATACGGAGCAAGCTGGCATCCCAGCCTTTTACAACAACAACGAATGGCTGACGAACTGACCCCATTTCTCCGTAAGTTAATGAACTGGACAGACTAACCATCTTCAACAAAAAAAATTACGGAAAGCGGGCTTAAAATAGATCCGTTTTATTTTGAGCCAAGCCATATTCTGTAAAAGTCAAATATAAAAAAGCCCAGAAAGAACTCAATCTTTCTGGGCTTTTTTATATGTTGGGTAGAACTATCTTAACGAAACAAGTCCGTGTGGTCTGCAATATACCAATCGTACATCTTTTGTACCCCCTCCTCTATCTCGATTTTATGATGCCACCCCAAAGCATGTAGTTTGGAAACATCGGTCAATTTACGCATGGTCCCGTCCGGTTTATCGGCATTGAACCGAATCTCTCCTTCATAACCGACAACTTCCCGTATCCGATGAGCCAAAGCAGCTATGGTTATTTCTTTACCTGTTCCGATATTGATATGGCAATTCCTTACTTCCGGGTTATCACCTTTCACATCAGAGAAATCGACATGTTCGAGAATATATACCGAAGCATCGGCCATCTCCTCGCTCCACAAAAACTCACGTAACGGTTTCCCGGTCCCCCACAATTCCACATAATCGGGATAAATACCATACTTACCCAACACCGTGAGAATAGCTCCTGTCGTGGCGGTTCCGTCGATACCCTCCACTGGCCGCAACGATAAATCTTTACGAACAGCGCCCCAATCGTCCATCATTAAACATTTTCCCAAATGGATTTTACGAATCATAGCAGGCAACACATGGCTTCGCTCCAAATGGAAATTATCGTTAGGACCATAGAGGTTAGTAGGCATTACAGCAATATAGTTGGTTCCATATTGCAAATTAAAACTTTCACACATTTTCAAACCGGCAATCTTGGCAATCGCATACGGCTCGTTCGTATATTCCAACGGAGAAGTTAACAATGCATCCTCTTTCATCGGCTGTCGAGCATCACGCGGATAAATGCAAGTACTGCCCAAGAACAACAATTTCTTTACTCCATGTCTGAAACTTTCACCGATGACATTCTGCTGTATTTGCAAGTTTTGATAGATAAAATCTGCCCGATAGATACTGTTTGCCATAATCCCCCCCACATGAGCGGCCGCCAAAATCACATACTCCGGTTGCTCTTCGTCAAAGAATCTCTTCACAGCAACCCCGTCGAGCAAATCCAACTCTTTATGAGAATGCCCTATCAAATGGGTGTAACCCTTTTCCTGCAAATTCTTCCAAATAGCCGATCCCACCAATCCATGATGCCCGGCTACATATATTTTGGCACTCTTTTCCATACCGATTCTTTTCTTATTTAACAATACCCTTTTCCAGATATTCAGCCAAGTTCATGCGAATCTCGTCTCCGGCTCTCTCGACCGCCACTTTCGCCATGTCGGCATCGACCATAATCTTCACCAATTCTTCAAAAGAGGTCTTCATGGGATTCCAACCCAACTCTTTCTTCGCTTTCGTCGGGTCCCCCCACAAATTCACCACATCGGTAGGACGATAAAAATCAGGAGAAACCTCGACAACGACCTTCCCGGTCGCCCGATCTATACCCTTTTCATTCTCCCCTTCGCCTACGAAATCCAATTCTATACCTACATGATGGAATGCCAACTGACAAAACTCCCGTACCGAATGCTGTACACCGGTAGCAATCACAAAATCCTCCGGTTTATCATTCTGTAAAATAAGCCACATGCACTCTACATAATCCTTGGCATATCCCCAATCTCGCAACGACGAAAGATTTCCCAAATAGAGCTTCTCTTGTTTCCCTTGTGCAATACGAGCGGCGGCCAATGTAATCTTACGAGTCACAAAAGTCTCCCCTCGACGTTCCGATTCATGGTTAAACAAGATACCCGAACAGCAAAACATATTATAAGCCTCACGATACTCTTTGACAATCCAAAATCCATAGAGCTTGGCCACTGCATAAGGGCTGTACGGGTGGAATGGAGTCTGTTCGTTTTGTGGAACTTGTTCTACCTTACCATACAACTCCGATGTCGAAGCCTGATAAATGCGACAAGTTTCGGCTAAACCACATTGGCGAACGGCTTCAAGAATGCGAAGCACACCGGTGGCATCTACATCGGCTGTAAACTCTGGGGCATCGAATGACACTTGTACATGGCTTTGAGCTGCCAAATTATATATTTCGTCGGGCCTTACTTTCCCGACCACTTGAATCAGACTCATCGAGTCTCCTAAATCGGCATAATGCAAATGGAAATGAGGTCGCCCTTCCAAATGGGCTATACGTTCACGATAGTCTACCGAAGACCGACGAATCGTTCCGTGCACTTCATATCCCTTTTCCAATAAAAATTCTGCAAGAAATGACCCATCTTGCCCGGTAATACCGGTAATTAGCGCTGTTTTCATAACTGTATTTATTCGCTTTTATTGATTATTTCATCTATTTATAATGTCATCATAAAAATATAGCCGAATGCAAAAAACGAGCTTATTCGAGTTCCTTACCGAAGTAACTCCTTCATTTTACAAATATAGCAAAAGGTGAGAGCAAAGGCAAACGGAAATCACATTTCCGAATGGGCTATACCGAACCGTATCCTATCTTCGTAGTGACAAATATAGCGAAAGGTGAGTGCAAAGGCAAACGGAAATCACATTTCCGAATGAGCTATGCCGAATCGTATCCTATATTCTACAAATATAGGGAAAGTCGAAAGCAAAAAAGTTAAGCTCGCTTAGGCCTTTTGATAAGATTCATCTTATATTCCATAAATATAACAAAAGATAAATGTAGTGTCAAATTTTCAAATTCGGCACTACCGGCCTACTTCCTCGAATCAATCACTCGTTTTTTCCCGCCAATTTTTTACGTTTTCTCTTGCGATTCCACTCCTGATAAAGCAATTTAGGCAGAGATTCCACAATCATCGAGCAACGCCCTATTTGCTTTTTCGGTTCGCAATAAATTCGGTGCAAAAACTCCAAATGAACCCGCACCATCCAATAAGGAGCCCTGTTCACATCGGTTCCGCTATAAAATTTGAATGCCGCTCCCACTGCGATCATCACCCCTCGTTTCAAATAGGGTTTTAATTTGCTCATAAATATCTCTTGCTTGGGAGCACCCAATGCAATCCAAATAATCTCGGCGCCATCTTTTTCCAACATCTCGGCAATAGCTTGATAGTCAAATTCTTCTACTCTCTTATAAGGTAATGAGTAAAACCACATGTTTGCGATTCGTGGATCTATCTCCGACAAGTTGTTTTGCAGCCCGTTTAAAGTCGCTTGCGTCGTTCCAAGAAAAGCCATTTTATATCGCTTCATATGGACAATATCCATAAAAATCTCGCTTCCACAATACTGGTGACGTTCTATGCCATAAATCCATCGCAAATACAAGGGTACATAACCACTGTCACAAATAGAGAACATCGCTCCATCTACAACCTGTCTGTAATCCGGATCCCGGTTTACCGTACTTAAAATAACCCCGTCCGAGACACATATATATCCCGGCTTCCCCAATAACAACGCTTCGTCGATAGCCTGTAAAACAGCTCGTTTATCAAACTCATACCTGATATTGAAATAATTCTCCATAAAAATTGATATATAAAGTGACTGTCGGAACTCCCCTATCCCGACTATAAAACAATCTTACCCGCTTGTTTGATTTCAGACCGAGCCCATCGATGACTTATTTACTCGGTTTGTAAATGTATTACTCTACTTGAAATATAATCCCTCGTTATTCCCTATCTACTCCACCGTTCCGAATCTTTTTCACACCATTCTCCCTTCCCCAAAACGGGAATCACAGAAACAGAGAAATATTTACTGAAACAATACACCTCTTGCTTACGATTCAAAAGCCCCCTGCCTCCGTAGTTTCACTAAAAAGAAAATAGAAAAAATTAAAACTGTACAAATTTTTACATCAACTTTTTCACCAAACAGAATGTACTCTCTTTCACCCAAGCCAATAAGAATGAGCTAATAAACAATATGGGAACAATAACAAAGAAATAGATTCCAAATTGCGACTGATTCACAAAATAGTGTTCCATGAAATAAGGATAAACCATTGCGTCGAACAGATAACAACATAGATACATATCGAGAGACAAAAGCGAAATCTTTGTCAAACTTTCACGCAATACCGGTGACTTGAAATCGGTCTGATAAAACAGCAGAAAAAATGCCATAGCAATAACCGTTCCAAATACACCCCACGGGCCTCCCGCAATTTGAATAAGCGTATGATTATGTACGAACAATGAATTAAATACAGGATTTATCAGGCACAATAACAAAATCACAATCCACAACTTCCAACTTTCAAACCGTGGTTTATACTCATGAATATAAGAGCCGGCAAAGAAAAATGTCAACGGATAGCACGAAGCCCAGAATCCAGGAACCAAATGTAGCCCATACCGATTCAACAAATCGGGCAATGCCGTCATCACATACAATGTCAATATCAAAATCTGTTTCTGCCACCGAGTAGGTATTGCTTTATACAACATATTCAAGAACGGTGTCAAGAGGAACAATCCTATCCACATCTCGATATACCATGCATATGGTATAGCCGAAAAATCGAATATCTTCAAAATCCATTTTGCCCAAGTCAAATCCTCTTGTAAATAATATTTACGAAACAAAATCGTAAGGAGCGAAAACAGAAAATAAGAAGCCAGTACCCGAATACAGCCTTTATAATACCGTTTCGATACTGTTTTATTAGCATTCAAATAACCGGTCAACAGAAGAAATAACGGAACTCCCGTCATAAATAACGGAATGAACATTGCCTGCAAAAACATCGAAAAACCTCCAAAATCTGTATTTTTAAATGGAATATTCAAGACAAAAAAATGGCCTGCTATCACAAATAATATCGCACAGCTTCGAACTAAATCCAGCCCTATTATTCGATTTTGGCACGATTTTTGCCCCCCCTAAATTGTTCTTGCATAATCGTTTCATATTAATTTTTGAAATAGATTATCCCATTTTTGATAAATTACTTCCGACGAATATTCCCGTTTCAGTTTCTCGAAAGCCTTCTCACCCAATCTGGCAATCTCGTCGGGACGGTTCCACAACGATACCACTTTTCGCTCCAAATCATCTAGATTATTAGGCTCGAACAGGTCTCCTATCGTCTGTTCTCCCCGACCGATAATCTCGGTAAAACCGCCATGAGCCGGCCCGATAGTAGGTTTCCCGTAGCAAGCAGCTTCGAGAATAGCCATAGGGAACCCTTCGTACCACTTACTCGCCATAACGAAAAAAGCAGACTCCCTATAAAATCGAGATAAAGACTCACCCGATAAATATCCAACTAATTCACAATTAGACGGTAAATCTTCAACAAGTCCTTTATCCCTCACTTCCCCTGCCAACTTAAACAATATATAAGGATTCCGACGAGCTACTTCTAAAATTAAATCAACTCCCTTTTCTCTACTGATACGTCCACAAAAAGCTACATATTTACCGACTTCGTTTTCGTATAACTTCGGTATAGGTAAAAAATTAGGAATAACTACTATTTTCTCCGAGTCATATCCAGCAGCGATCAACTTCTGTCGTTGAAAATCGGTAATGCAAGCAAACGCAGCTACATTCTTTCGATATGCGCCTGTCCAACGGGCATATACATTGCGAATGGTATACCCAATCGATTTTAATCGACTATATTCGCAGTTATATCGCACACAACTCCACTCATTACCTCGCTCCAAACACACTTCACACGGCAAACCATCACGCATAAACAATCCTGTGGGACAAATCAATCGGAAATTATGTATAGTCATAACGACTGGAACTCCGGCCTTTTTACACTCGAAAAGCGCAGCCGGACTGATAAACGGATACAGATTGTGCACATTCACCACATCGGGACGTTCCCGTCGCAAGGCATCCCGCATTCCTCGCACTCCGGACGGTGAATAAATACCTGACAAAAATCCCTTTATCTTTCCAACGGCCGATTCTCTTACCCCCTCGGTTGTCCGGCGATAAAACGCCACCTCATGACCATGAGAAGTAAACATGCCTGTCATCTTATCGACAACAGCCTCCTCCCCGCTATACTTCCCGTAGTTATTATGAACAATTAAAACTTTCATTTATAGTCTCCATCCTCCTATTTCTTTCAATTCTCGTGCTGGAATTCCTCCTATAATTCTATTTGAAATCAAATAAGATCTATTTAAGAGCGAATTAGAAGCTATTACACAATTATCAGGTATAACCGTTCCTTTTAAAAGGGTACAATTAGCAGCAACCCAGACTTTATCTCCAATCACAATCGGTTGCATATTAATATATTCCGTACCATTTCTATCCCAAACGATATGAGCATCACTATCCATAACCAACGTGTTCCAACTAAATTGGACATCATTGCCTATTGAAATACTTTGGCTACATACTATACTTGTCGTACCTGATATTGCAAAATTTTTTCCGATAGTCAAGATACCACTTTTTACGCATATCAAAGCCCCCCTACCGATATGAGCGTCCCCTGTAAAAATAAGTTGTCCTCTTTTCCGAATATCTATAATCGTATGAACAGAATAAATATCAACCGAATCAGCCAAATGATAACCAAGTCGGACTAATCCAATAGAACGTTTCCCCTTCAATTTTATTCCACCTCTATGTAAATTCCTAATTCTAACATTATTAGCAATCCAAATTGGTAAACAGACAGCTTCACGAAACGGTAAATACCTGAAATTAAACCAAATTGAGCGTGGTAAAGTCAATAATCTATTTAATACATAACTAAATGACATACCTTAATATATTTATGATTAATATCGATTTATAATATATGCCCTCAACTTAGACGGTAACAACATAAGGAAAAAGAAAAATATTACTTTCAAATTTAAAACATTATATTTTAATGCAAGAAAAACCTCCTTCATAACTTCCATAGTTTCTCCACACCTTACAGCAACAGATGCTCTCATCTTATGCCAATGAGATATATATTGTTTTAATGCTTTCTTATCCGGATATCTATCTAACAATTTTACCAATTCTTTACCGACTGGATCCCCTACATCTTGTCGACGAGGTGGCAAATTAGATAAAATATATCCTTCTCCCATATTATAAATTGCTAATGGACGAGTTGAATACGCTATATTCGTTTCCACCGCCAATCTTGCCCACGTTAATAAATCTTCACCCGACTTTATACCAACAGGAAAGCCTCCTATGCTTTTTAAGACTTGTTTATCTACAGCTACACTTATTGAACATATAGGAGGATGAGAATATGTTGCGACCTTAAAATAATTAGTCAATATACCAGATTCTTCAAAAAATGGTATCTTTCGCAATGTTATTGGAAGTAAATTTCCATTCCAAGAATTAAAATATGATGTAGCCCAAACTTTACAATTAAAATATATTTTTTTTAATTGCAAAATAGTTTGTAAAAACTCTGGCATCCATTCATCGTCAGCATCAAGAAACGCAATCAATTCACCATTAGCTTCCTCGATCCCCCGATTTCGAGCAGCAGAAACACCTGCATTAGATTGCTGAATTAACAGAACACGAGGGTCATCAAATTTTTTGACTTCCATTACACTGTTATCAGTCGAACCATCATCGACAATAACAATTTCAAAATCTTGAAAAGTTTGCGCAAAAACCGACTGTAAAGTATGAGCTATCTGCTTTTCTTTATTATATAAAGGTATAACTATGGATATCATAAACTATCGACCTCCTGAAATAATATGATATACTTTTGGTATTCTCATTCTAAAAAATTTACCAATAATAAGGCAAATAAAAATAGTAATTAACGGTGCAAAAAAATAAATTATTAAGATCATAGAAGATGAATTACTTATACTCAACAATATTTTTTTTATTCCAGTCAACAAAGGTTCATGAGCCACATAAATGAAAAAAGAATAAGTAGAAATTTCTTGTAATTTTTTTATACGATTTAAATAAGAATATACGCCATCATATGAATACCATACAACTATTATTCCTAATAAAATACCCAAACAATGATATGAATAACCAAGTTTATAATAAGCCAACACACCACAAAAAACGACCCATGCACAGACTAATAGATAATACACAAAAGGGCACAAATGATTTGCTTCTAAACAGTCCTTATATCTCAACGCAATATATGCACCAACTGTGAAAAAGAAAATAGACTCTATATTGACGAAATACTGTATTCCATTAATCCATAAAAAGAATAAGCCTAACAAAAAGATGATTCTTATATGTTTTATTCCCCAATAAATAACCGGACTAAAAATAACCAAAATAAATAAATCTCGCAAAAACCACAACTGATATGTCCCTACCGGTTGTATAAAAATAGCATATAAGATTTCTTGTATATCATAATTCGCAATCAAATCTTTCAAGGGAAAAGAAGAGTCCGGTAAAATTTGTTGCATTACATACACAGAAACGATACCAAAAATACTCCAAAACAAATATGGGATTAATAATGTATATATCCGTTTTTGAATCTTCTTTTGAAAAAATGGAATCAACGGCTTTGAAAAATTCTGAAAAAATAGATAACCTGATATGGCGAAAAAAAGAGGCACTGCAATCCGTGTTAATTCTCCTGTAACAAACTGCTGTACCCACAATACATATCCCGAAGAAATAGATATCAGTTGTCCATGTAAAAAGACAACCAATACCATAGAAAAAAAAGATAAAATCCTAATTTTTTCACTAAGATAAGCTGTCATATTTCGCTAAATCGATAAACTTCAAAAAAAATCCTATAAATATAAAAGGATTGATCAATGATGTCATCGAATGAGAGACCACATTATCAAATCCCATAGAGAAAGCAACACCTGCCATACTCGATACAGCCATAATTCCACTAACTTTAATCCATGGATCAACACCTCTCCAAGAGTATATAAAAACCTTACAAATGACACACAAATAGAATAAAGCCAATAACACAATACCTATAATACCATTATCACACAATATTTGTACATAATCACTATGCAACAGTGCTATGGTATGTTCTTTCTGAGCGCGATCTTTTATAAAATGAGTCGTTGTTCCCAATCCTGAACCAATTATAGGATTCGGTTCATAAAACTTATTCATTACCAACTCCCATAAAAACTCTCGACCAGACGTTTGGATATTATCCATACTCAAAGCACCTCCCTGAACAATATCGGTAGCATCAACTGTCCCTGCATTTTTACCGAAGAATTTTTCATTGACACTTGGAACATACAAAACGATACTTACAAATAAAATTCCTGTAACTATAATATATGGAATAGATTTCAATTTATATCGAAAAAATACAAAAAATGTACCGACCAATGCCATTCCACCCAAACCGGTTCGTACCACTTCCAATATAGTCGATAATAACAACCACAAGGCTCCCCATAAATAAATTTTACGCCCTGTTATCCAATGTAAAATAAAAAATATCACAAATATGGACGTAAAATAATCTGCTAAACCAGCATATTTAAGAATAACACCACTTACAAAAGGAGAAAAATATAACCATGGCATAAATACTGCACTCACACCTCCTGCAATAAGAGCATAAACGATAGATGTTTTAGCTACGAATTTTGAAAAATAATATAAATCATATTTCTCCTCTACAGCACTATAACCTAACCATAAAGATAATAAAGGAATAGAATATTTAATTAATAGCATCATAGAATCATACCGTGATTCTGAATAGGAAGTAGAAATAATCAACCACAAAAAGAATAGCAAATAAGTACCCACTATTACATCTACTTTAATTTTAATTTTTCCTAAAATTAAAAGATAAATTAAAACTAAAAAATAAATACCATATTTAATCAAGGACAAATAGGTCAAAAAGAAAGGAGCCGTACAAACCACAAAAATCAAAAAATACATATTTCGATTAATGCGATACAAGTAATCACTATTTTCTGGAAATTTAAGTAGTCTATATTTATCAAATTTAGGTGTAAATATCCAAATGGATATAAACACGAAAGCTATTAAAGCTAATAAATTCAAAAAAAGACTCATATCAACCGTCTATACAAATCATTAAACAATTGAGAATAGCGTTCGAAACTATACCTACGAACGTACCGTATCGCTTCTAATGAATATTTTTGCAACAACTCAGGAGTCGCAATCAGCGATATGATTTTATTTGCCATATCGTCGATTGAACCAACCTCGTGCAACAGCCCGACTTCTCCATTTTGAACAACTTCGGGCAATCCTCCCGTTCGGGAAGCAACCACTACACAACCGTTAGCCATAGCCTCGATAGCCGTCAGTCCAAACCCTTCGCTACGGGAGGGCATCAGTACGATATCCATGCGGCGATACCACTCCGTCAATTTCTCCTGCGGTCGACGACCTGCCCACTCGACATATTCGGTACAATCGAACTCTTGTGCCTGTCGTTGCATTTTCACCCGCAAAGAACCGTCCCCCACAATCACCAATCGGGTATCGGGACATCGCTTTTTCACCTGTGCAAATGCCGGAACAACCAAATCCATACCCTTAATTTTTTCTAACCGGCTGACAACCCCTATCGTGATTGAACGAGAAAAGCTCCTATTCTCACTCACAATTGAAAAGCCGGGAGGCAACGCGTTATAAATCGTAAAATGGTTACGTTTGTTCAAAGGAGTATTCTCATTATACAATCGAGACGCCCCAAAGAAAGATCGCTCGGCCAACTCGGTAATACATGTAAACGCCCGCACACAATGTCGTTGAATAAAATGTATCAATCGCAAACTGGGGTATATATCGGCAGCCGTATGTGCCGTGGCAATAATCTGCCGTACTCCTAACCATCTCAGCAACAGGATAGGAATAGCACCCGGAGCCATATATTGCACATGAGTCACATCGGGTTTATACTGCTTCAATACCTTGTGTAATCCTTTGTATAAAAAAAGTATTCCCCGCCAACCATTCACTCGCGTTCCGGTAGGACTCAGACATACCACTTCGCTACCGGCTTTTCGAAATCGAACGACCATATCATCGCTATATTCAAAATAGCATGTCGTTACTACCCGATATCCTCCGGCAACAAGTGCTTGTACGAGATTCAATGTCTGAATCTCCGTTCCACCGGTCATCAAACAAGGTATGCAAATGAGGATAGTCATAACTTACAAGTGCAACTTTTGTTTAATTTTATTCTTATAATATGATATTGTCGGCTGTTTATCTTTCCTGTTATAATTAAGAAAACAACCGGTTCTTCGAAAATCTTTTATCCAATCTTTCAAAGAAAGATTACCATTTTTTACGTGACAAAAATCAATGGAAAGATCCATCATATAAATATCTTTCACCTGAATAGAAGTACCATTTTCCCTAAACAATAAAGCAGGTAAATTTGCCCCACTTGCAGTTGCAGCATACGCCAATCCATCATGTCGAAAATTCACTTCCATAAAATAATCCTTATCCCCTTTATGCAACAATTCCACACTAAACGGACCACGATACCCCACTTGGGTAATAAATTTTATAATAGGAGTTGTATCAATATTTATTTTATTAATAGACTGAAATAAGCCAAAAGAACAGGGACTATAAATTGTTGGATAATGACGAATTTTTCTTATTCCACCAGGTACATAAACTCCATGGCTTGTACTAACACCTATGAGATTTATCTCATATTCTTTTTCTATATATTCTTGAATAATAAATTCTTGACAAGCAGATGATCGTGAAAGACTTTGTTCCACATCATCGTAAGTCTTACATATATGAATATCCGATTTCGCACCTTCATTACTATTAATAGGTTTCAATAATAATGGATAATTCAGATTCTTAGGGAATTCATTTCCCCTTCTATATACAAGTGATTTAGGAACAGTAAATCCACATTCCTCAGCTAGATGACATTGCACATCTTTATTCATTAAATTACCTAATTGGCCACCTTGCATAGGAGTACTGTAATACTGGCTTAATTCATGTTCATTTAGATCGATAAACTGAGCTGCCATATCATTAGTACATATTATCACATTAGTATTCAAACCATTAGCAATCTGCTTCAAAATAGGCAAACAATCTTCAACCTTTTCGACTTGAAATATTTTTTTGTTTCGTAAGTAACGACTTTTCACAATACATAATCGATCTGAAGCCCCCACAAGGAAAAGAATTATATCAATTCCTGCTTCTCCAAGGCTTCGAATTAATCCGAGTGTATTATTGAAAGAATCTCCTATAATAATAGCTTGCTGTCCTATCTCTCCCATTATCGTTCCCTAAAATATAGTTCCCCCCTCCAACGATTTGCCCCAACAAAAACCTTAGGTAAAACACCCGACCAAGGACGGCCACAAGGTGCTACCGGTTGTATATAGGCATCAATCGCTCTATTTTTAGCAGTATGCTCCTGTCTATTCATTTTCAATACACAAGCATTTTTCCAATCGATATTCCATGTATTATAATACCAAAACCACACACAATATTCATACAATTCCACGCACGAGTCCTCTCCTATCAATTTCTTCATTATGTCACCCGCAGCCAAGTGGTCGTTCCACCCTTCTCCCTTATGGGGAATAAAAATAGCCTTCGGCCGAAGTTTATCGATCAAGATTCTCAATTTACGGGTTTCCGGACAATCGAATGAAATTTCATCATCGGGATAATCGAGAAAATGAAGATGATTCAATGACAGTCCCAATATACCGACAGCTGTTCGTGATAAAGCTCTCCTAGATTCTATCAATTCTGTTTCATCGATACTGCAACAACCACTATGGCTTTTACCCCCCCCTGATAAAATGACAACATCTACCGGCTTCCCTTCTTTTAACGATCTTTGTATCAGTCCCGAGCAGCCCAAAACTTCATCATCGGGATGCGGTGCAATGATTAATATCCTTTCTTTTATAGGTAACCGACGCTTGCCACAAGAAAGGATACGAATTATCTGAATCCTTATTTGACGAATAATATTTTTTATTTTATCCATGATAATACTTTACTTACAATCTGCTCTCCTAATAAAGAATAACATAGCATAAAAGCTTTCTTTGTTCTTGGTAGTTCAATATTTAGGGTTCGTAGCATTTCAATATCTTTTTTCCCTTGAATTAAAAAAGAATTATCATTCATTCTTATCCCCAAAAAGAATTCACTAAAAACATAATATTTAGCCCAATAAACAAAATAATCATATTCTTCTTTCTGCATGAAAGAATTTCCATACCACTGCTTCACTTGAAATATATAATCATGTGCCAACCGTTGAACTAACTGCATATTTTTCAAATGTCCAGTCTCCGATTTACTGTGTAGCCTATACGAAGCCAACGGGTTCAATATTCCTACCACATCGGTATATTGTCCTACCCGATAGAAAAAATCATCATCGGCTATATGTCCGGCCTCTTCTCGATACTGGCAAACTTTAAAAATATCTCTATGGGTTACCACTCCGGGGCAACGATGTATATGCGGATAACCTATTGTCTGATAAGCTCTCACATACTCTATTCCTGTATACCGTTTTATTTCACCCGTGCAATAATCGGGTTCTTGCAAACTATTACCCTCTCCATCAATATAATTACACGAAGCAAATAAATGTTTCACATCGGGATAAACAGCTAATGCTTTTTCAATTTCTTCCAAAAAAGTGGAAGCTAACAAATCATCTTGATGAAGAATTGAAATATACTCTCCGGTAGCTTTTTCTATTGCATGATTCCAACCGTTCACAAATCCTGATGGCCCTTGCAGATTCCGATAAATCTTTATCCGATCAGTATATTTTTGGCAAATAGCAAGCGTATCATCAGAAGAATTATCATCAGATATGACTATCTCATCGGCAGGTCGACTCTGATTCAATGCCGAAAGCAATGCCTGTTCAACAAAATCAGCACCATTATATGTAGGTATAACAATTGAAAAAGTCATGATTTCAATTTTCGAATGATACGTTCTATTTTATGATAAGCCCCCATTAATGCATATTTTTTACATAACTTAAAAACAAGACCTCTATCGCTGGTGTCTATCCAACTATTAGCAAATTGATGAACCGCATATACATTATCTTGTTGAAGTTGGTTTAAATTACAAAAAAAAGATGTAGGATATATTCTAATATTTGATGATAGTTCTTGAAACTCATTCTTATGTTCATAAGAATAATACCGTTCTAAAATTTCGCCTAAAACTTGGGGGCATACTTTTTTGTTATAGGATCCATCATCCAAAATAAAATTTTGTGATTCGTAATAATTTAGGACATGCTTCATTGCTTGATGATTAGCTTCCGCGCCAAAAATTGCCGGTTCTGGATTAACTAACATACCATTATACTTTATATCATCATAAAGTGACTCTGTCCCGAAGAAACATTTATTATCTAAAAAAATATTTAATTTTTTTTCACTAACACATCAGAATCTAAGTATATTCCACCCATTTTATATACTGCATAAAAACGAATATAATCTGTAACAAAAGCCCATTGTTTCTTTTTATAGGCCTCATTCACATATTTAACGCTTTTAAAATCAAAACTTTTTGAATCCCAACACACGAATTTAAAATCAGGCATGCAACGCGCCCAACTCTTAATACACTTTTTTATCAATAATGGTTTAGGATCATCGCTAAACCAACAATAATGTATAATTTTAGGTATCATTATTATAGATTCTAATTACAATATTTCCTGAAATGTGGTATCATAAGCTTGTATTACATTTTCACACAATGAAGAATTCAATAGTTTCCGAGAAGAATATTCAACTCCCAAATTGTTATTTAGCCACGAATCATATAGTTGAAATAACGCACCTTTCACACTATCATAATCTGTATTATCTGCAGCAATTCCTCCTCCAAACGAATTTAAGGCCTCATGAACAAACCCTTTTAACGGAGATATAGCCAAAATAGGTTTATTCAATTGAGCATAATCCACTAACTTACTAGGGAAATAAATACCATAATCCATAACTTGTTCTATCAAAACTAATACATCATAATTCCGCATTATCCCCAATGCTTCCAGATAAGAATATGAACCTATAAATCGAATATTAATCTCGCTATATACCAATGCTAAATTCTCTGTGTATTCATCTTTAGTACCCAAAATATCAATCTGAATTTGAGCATTTCTCTGCATTTTCAGTTCTTCAATAGCTTTAAATAGATATTGTGCATCCCGGTCTTTACAAATCAAACCAGAATAGCATAATTGAAACATTTTTGATTCTTTACTATTGTTGGCTTTCGGTAATAAATAATCTTCTTCAAGCGCAATATGTGGAAAAATTCGACATTTTTTCTCATCAATAAACGGATAAAACTTCATAAAATGCTGCATCAAAGTCTTTGCTGGGAAAGAGTTGATTGTTGCATTAGTCAAAATTAAATGATTATATCGATCATGTATATACCATTGAATTTTACTATATTTTCGAGGTAACGGCCAAATATTAGTAGCAGGATCATTCCAATTAGCAATCCACTTTATTCCTGTCTTCTTAGAAAATTTATGTCCTACAATATGTGATATATCACTCGGAGACCGAGTAATTACCATATCATAATGATTTTTTTCTTGTAATTCTAAAGCTTTTTGATAAGCACGCCTTGCCCACCGAATACCTTCAATAGGAAAACCACACATTAAAACAGCACTTCTTATCATATCAATAAATCGTTCTATCTTATTCCCTACGGAATATTTTATTTCATGAGTTATTGGCTTTAACTCCATCCATGGCTTTTCCCAACCTTTTACATAATACTGTTCAGATTCTCGTGTAATGACATCAACGTGCCAACCTTTTCGCAAAAAAGCTAAGACTAATTTCCCATTACACAAATTTTCAGACATTGTAGCTGGTGGGAAACCAACTGCAATAAATAATATCTTCATATAAAAATCATTTTATTATTTATATTGAAATAGTACTTTTCGTCTATATTAAAAAGTTAGCGATCCTTTCACATGCCTTTCCATCACCATATGGATTGACAGCCTCTCCCATTCTTTTATAGTACACCTCATCTTCAAGCAGACGAGAGACCGCGCCCAAGATTCTGTCGTAATCGGTTCCCACCAACTTAACCGTCCCGGCGTCCAATGCCTCGGGACGCTCTGTCCTATCGCGCATAACCAATACCGGCTTGCCTAATCCCGGAGCTTCTTCCTGTATACCCCCACTGTCGGTCAATACAATCGCCGATTTCTCCATTAAATAAACAAATGATAGGTATTCCAACGGTTCAATAAAATACATATTATCATACGACCTGCCAGCAAATGCTTCGTGAATGGGTTTACGTACATTGGGATTCAAATGCATGGGATAGACAAAATCTACTTCAGGATATTTCTCTACCAATGTCTTTATGGCTTTACATATCTGCATAAATCCATTTCCAAAATTTTCTCGTCGATGTCCTGTTATTAACACTAACTTCTTTCCCTGAGATAGCCGATCCACATCATATCCGCTATGCAAAAGGTCTCTGCTTAAAGCTTGTGCCAAAGCTCCGTCACTCTTTATCCGGTCGACAACCCAATAGAGAGCATCAATAACCGTATTACCTGTAACATGTATATGAGTAGGCTCTACCCCCTCATTCAAAAGATTTTGACGACTCAATGGTGTTGGAGCGAAGTGATACGTGGCAATTCGTCCCGTCATCTGCCGATTAATTTCTTCGGGCCATGGGCTATATATATTGTACGTACGCAACCCGGCCTCGACATGCCCTACCGGTATTTGTTGATAAAATGCAGCCAATGCCGCCGCCATGGAGGTAGTCGTATCGCCATGTACCAATACTACATCGGGCAAAACAAACTTCAATATATCTCGCAAACCTACTAGCACACGAGATGTTACATCATACAAGTCTTGCCCTTGTTTCATAATGTTCAAGTCATAATCGGGTTTTATCTCAAAAATCTGCAATACTTGGTCCAGCATCTCTCTATGTTGCCCAGTCACGCATACAACTGTTCTAAAATCATTTGGATACTGCTGCATTGTTTTGACTAACGGAGCCATTTTAATAGCCTCCGGCCGTGTCCCAAATACCAATAATATCGTTTTCATAATGATTATCTTTATCCAATTAAAAATCTACCGATTCGCACTTTATATAAAAGTATTGTTAATATATATGATAAAATCAAAGTTACTATAAAAAGGACAAACGGAAACAAAATAGTATACTCTGCATACTTTTCTAAAAGAAACAAACGTTTTGATGTAGACGAAATGAGATATGGCAAAATCCAGCAATGAAAGATATACACACCAAAACTATAACGATTAAATCTGTCAACAAGATTAATATATTTAAAAGAATTCCAGTTTATTTTTTGACAAATATACCATATTGAAATTAACATTAAAATTTGAGCCAATGAATTATACCAAAAAATAGTTTTCCCATAGGGCCTCGGGAAAAAATAAATAATAACTAAATAAACAAATAAAAATAATGGCAATAATTTATACTTGCTCATAATATTTAGTATATAACCTTTATATACATAAACGCATCCCCCCATACAGAACCAACAAAACCAATGCTCTAAATAATGTAATCCCATACATGGAAATGGCAAATAATGATAAGGGTAAAAAGAGCAAATAAAAGATACAACTAATACTATTATACACCAGTGAGATAAACATATATTTCTGAAAAATATAATTAATAAATAGAATAAGACAAAGCACCAAAATAACATTGGCAAAAACCAAAGATGTGCATATGTACCACTTAATAAACAAGCTATATCTAACGTATTAGGATAGATCATCATAATAATACCAAAAAACAAATAGGGTATTATTAACCTTTTAATTTTATTTTTTATCAAAAATCCAATTGTTGGATATTTCTGCTTCTGGAATAAATAAATAAATAAATAACCAGATACAAAAATAAACAACGGCATAGCGATATTGATAAGGATACACTGATTTAACACATAATACATAGAATAATACTTCTCTCTCATGGCCGGAAAATGATTTGCATACATCACTCCATAAACATGGAAAGCGACTACCATTATAGTTGCCACGGCTCTCATTATCATTATATCAAATAACTTACTTCTTCCTTTTATTGCCTCCTTCTGTTGTACCATTTTTGAAAGCATTTATTCTTATATAATATTTCATATATAAAATGTTTTACATAAAATTTTATCAATGAAATATTGACTGCAACAACATATCCATATCGGGGATATAATCGATGAAAAAGCCAGTAAAACTCATGCTTTTTCGAAGGTTGCTGTAACTGAGAGTTTCCTCTTATAGCTTCCTCTACTGGCCTTTCTTCTAAAAATAATTTATCTCTTACAGCTTCTATCAAATTAATACCTTGCTGCGTATTACATAAAATTACAGATACTTTTTTTTTAGGGTATGTAGTCTTTCCTAACCCCCAAAAATCACCAATCGTTATATCCGAAATTCTCTCCGAAGAAGCATAACGACATTGATAACAACAGGCTCTATGAAATAACCCATATTGGAATCCATTTAAATATTTATCCCATGGGAAACTTTTGTAATATAATATGTTATTGTTAACCGTTACCGTTAAAAAATACCCATCCGAATTTCTAAAAGAAATATTATCTATCCCCCTCAACTCATTCGGAACAACACTCTTTAAATGGTCCCTTAATATATTTTGAGAAGGAACTCCATGACAAATTATATCACCATAAACCACCCCCCCAACCGATGCAAAACACTTATTATTAGATATATAAGATTTTAGCCCCATCGTTTGACATGGAGTACCCCAAAAAAGGATATTCTTTCCCGCTAAAATATCTTGACCTATTTTTGTAAAAACATCTTCATAAATATAGCTCTGGACATATTTCGAACCTTTCAATCTATAAAGTTCTCGGCTATCTGCCACTCTAATATGCTTTACAACTCCATCTTGATAAGCTGCTCCATAAACAACTCCTCCCTGGCTAATCATAAAAGAGGATAATACAGAAGCAATTCCCCCCGAAGTACTTGTTTCCCTATCGTCTGAATTCAAACTCCAAGCTGCATAAGCAATACGAGGATAAAATTTTCTATTGCTTTTATTATTTGGACAGACTTTTACACACCGACCACAATCTATACAAGTATTCTGATCAATAACAGGACGTAAGAAACCATATCTATCTGGCTCCATGTGAATACAAGAGAGAGGACAAACACTAACACAAGCCGTACAACCTGTACAGTCTTCATGACAACAAATCTCTTTCATTTCGTAGTTTCAAATGCTTTTATTAAAAAAGATTTCGATTTATTTCTTTGTGTTGATAGAATTTGATTTACTTTTCCATAATCTATTGGAACAATAGCCTTTTCAAGGGAAAAAGCGTCCTCTTCAAAATAGCGATCGGTTAATTGCACTAAATCAAGCAAGCTCTTAGCTCGTGTACTAAATTTTTTAGGTGCGATCGAAATAAACTGTTTATTCATATTTATCGATAAAGCTGTTCCGTGGAAAGAGCTTGCAACAACAAATTCCGCTTGGGAAAAATAAGACATAAGAACCATTGGATCGAGACAAGAAAGCATCTTATCTACCCTAGGAAACTTTTTAAATCCCCATTCAACCAAATATATTTTTAGATCCAGCCTATCGGCTATTAACTTTGAATATTCTATTAACTCTGTTTTATTTGGTTCTACCGAATATATCAATAAATATTTCTCTTTTACTTTAATTTTTGGAATTCTTGATTCCCAATCCTTCCTCGATAACAACAAAGTCGGATCAAGTACTAAATGTCCATTAGCTATACCTAATCCTCTTAGTATATCAATAGCAGTACTTTCTCTAACAGAAATAGCACTGTATTTTTCTAATAATCTTTTAGTTTCGGATATTTCCCAAGTATCTAAACTATTTTTACCAAAACTTGCTGCATAAGAAATCTTTTTAGAACTTTCAGGAACAAAGTCTAAATAAAATACAAGCTCAACCCCTCCATTATAAAAACTATTCCAAACCTGATCACTACCAGTCATGTAGACATCTGCCATAGGACAATTTTTCCTCAATTCTTCAACAGAATAATATTTTTTTGTTAAATTAAGGTTTCTCCTAAAAAATTGATCATACAGCCATTTCTTAGATATTAAAATCATTATAGCTCTCAAAACCCCATATTTACCCCTTAAAGATGATGTTTCAAAGAAATATTTTATTTGTTTTTTTAATATTAAACTGAGATTTATTCTTTTAGGTATATAATCAAGAATTAAAGGGAAGTGCCCCAAATTTTTCAAGGCTTCAGATAATGCATAAACTTGCAATGCCGATCCATAATTATTCCCTCTATGCATTGTAACTATTAGAATTTTCATGACAATCAATTTTTACATATACCTTTTAAAACTCTATTTGTAAGAGATTTCATTGAAGAAGTAAAAATAAAGAACAATAAATATGTTGATACTATATATATAACTGATACTACAATTGCAAAAACAAACCAGTTAAATAACGAATTTAGAACAATAATATGAGAAATATCTACATATTGGTAAACAAAAGCTGGTAATAATATTATAGTTAAACATTTAAATACGGTAAACACATAAAACCCTATATGTTCTTTAAATCCCCAATGAAACAATAAATATGTTTTCCAAATACAAGTAATCATTGTTTGGCTTAATATACTACCTAATAAAACCCCTGGAAGTCCCCAATAAAATCCACCAACAACAGCCACCAATATTAACAGTATAATTCGTACTATCGGAGACCAAATATCCCAAAATAGCCCATATCCATATATAAATTGTTCTGTTGCATCTCCTAAGTACACAACCAATGTATTCAATAACATCAAAATCAAAATAATCTTATCTAATATGTAGTCTTTTCCTATCCATAATGAAATAAATGAATCCATTAAAAAGAAAGGGATAACACAAACTATTCCAGCAACAAAAATTCGACAAACTAGCAATTCATAAAAAACAGTTTTTATTTTTTCCTTATTTCCTTCTGCCACTAAGTTGCCTACACCAGCTCGAGTACTACCTAAAAAATTACGAATAAATATAGTTAATTTATCTATTATCAATGTATAATTACCATAGCAAGCCACTATCGTCAACGATGTAAATGCATATACTAAAAAAGGAGTCAATTGATACTGAGCAAACGTACCGATTTGATGCACAAACAACTGCTTGGTGTATTTCATCACCTCAGGATATTTTTTGAATAGTTGCTTGCCTTGACGCACTTCACTGCGAAGCCACGGGTAGACTTGATTGATTTTCCAATTCAATATGAAAGAATAGATGATGCCAAAAGTTAATTCAATGGCAACCCACAGATAGTAGCTGCCGGTATAGTAGGCCGAAGCCATTTGAATGAGAGTCTTAACAATAGTTGCTGTTTGGAAATAGGCGGTGACCACATAATTTTTTTGGTCGGCTCCCAAGAGTGTTTGTTTGTAGTTGGCAAAATAACCGATTAACGAGGAGGCCAAGAACGAGAAATAGGCAAAAAAGATAACTCCCATCTCAAACTCCGTATTGGGAAATATCAACGGAAGAAAGCAAGCCAGTACAATACCTGCACCCAAGATAATAAAACCTATCCAACGATAGAGGTAACCGAACACAGAGATAATCTCGTTGATCTTTCCTTCATCGTGCTCAAATAGGGGCTTATAAAGCACATAACCTATAGCGCTTCCTATCCCCAATTCTGCCAAATTAAGAAACCCGAGCAGGTTTTGCAACGTGCCGGTGAGTCCCACAAAATCAGCTCCCAGCGTATCGAGAAATATCTTCCGGGAGAAAAATGAGAGAATAAGAGTCAGGAAATAGAATATGAGATTGACCCTTGCATTCAACAATGATTTTTTGACCCGCGATTCTTGTTGAGGCATATAATATAAAGATATTCTATTTTTATTATTACCGGAAGAAAGACTTAACCCTTTTCCTCTGAAACTATCGTTTCTTCCAGCGTCTCCTCTGTCTTGGATTTACATCGACGCAGGAGCAGTTTTATTTTCAATTCTATTTTACAAATCCACGCTTAAACTATTGTTTTCCCTCTATCTCATCATGGGTAATAAGCAATAGCATTAAAGTACCAACAGGATAAATAAAAGATAAAAGACGGGGGAATTTACCCCTTAAAAATCCGTCCTATTCTATGAGCGATTTTATAGATGACATTACGTTTTTTCTTTCTTCCATGTTCCACTCCATAGCCGTAACCGTATCCATAACCATAGCCATAACCGTATCCATACTTTTTGCTCTCCATTTCGATACCGTTGATGACGACCGTAAGGTTCTTGAATTTATTCTCCCGGTAGAGTTTTTCCAATTCCGGCAAATAACGGCGATCCAACATTCCGTTACGGATTACATAGATCGTAAGATCGGCTACCCGACCGATGATAGAAGAATCGGCTACGACTAATGCCGGTACGCAATCCAATATAATATAATCGTATTGTTTCTTCAACTCTTCCACCAAAACGGGTAATCGATCGCTCATCAACAATTCCGAAGGATTGGGTGGTACAATACCGGCCGAGATGATATCGAACATCGCATGAATGTTACTGGACTGAACGAGCTCGGACACACTGTTGTTTTTCCCGGAAAGCCAAGTCGACACACCGTTTTTCGTAGTCAGATCCAATGTTTTACTCAATGTGCGTTTTCTCAAATCCATATCGAGCAAAACCACTTTTTTATTGGTCATAGCCAATGTTACGGCAAAATTGCGGGAAACGAAACTTTTTCCCTCGCCCGGCATAGTAGACGTAAACATAACGACCCGTGCCTGAGGAGCAACGAAATCCATATTGGACCGTAACAACCTGAAAGACTCGGCCACACTGCTGGTCTTATTCTCTTCCACGACAATGGCTTGTTCTCCATCTCGGTCTTTCATTAAAGGGATTTCGCCCAATATAGGCATCGACGTATAATCCTCAATATCTTTACGCCCTCTCACACCGGTGTTCCACAGTAATCGCAAAAGCTGTATCGCCAACGGTATAATGAGTCCCACGATAAAGGCTCCCACCAATAATA
>ERZ791654.92-NODE-92-length-70211-cov-2.997320_pt1 | contig 70211 bp, 74 predicted proteins | sample MGYA00509960_ERZ791654 | MGnify/ENA primary metagenome ERZ791654 (study PRJEB30046, sample SAMN00715198) | human gut metagenome | study: EMG produced TPA metagenomics assembly of the A metagenome-wide association study of gut microbiota in type 2... | reverse complement strand
GGGAAAAGAAGGTATGACCGGCCTAATGAGGGGATGATCCTTTTGCCCCCACATGAAAATCATGCCGGCATTTTTGAAAACCTCAAAATGTGTACGTACGCATCGGGCTACACGTACGTACGCATGAGCCTATACGTATATATGTCATTGTGTCAGGCTGTTCCGAATGAATATAAAGTAGAGCGTTTCTGGTGTTTACCTCATAAAAGGATGTTTAAAGGGTTTGTATTTCCACGAAATATAACGGTTGACAAAATTTCGTTAGCGGCAAAAAGATCAAGATGTTTTTAAAAAAGTTCGTTGTCTTTTTAAAAAAGCTCCTTTTCTTTTTTTAAAAGGTCGTTATTTTTTTGAGAAAGCTCTTGCTCTTTTTAGAAGATGTCCTCGTCTTTTTGAAGGTGTGTCTGGGGCATTAGAACATAAACCGGCCAAAAGTGACGAAGAACTTAAAATGTATTCTCCAACGCATTTTTCTCGTTTAAATAATCTTTTACTTTATAGATATTCATTTCTCCGGTGTTGAATACGATTTGACAGATGGCTGCACTCCCCAGCAGGTAAGGTTGCAGGCTTTCGGGGGCACAAAAATTATCGATGTATGGGCCGAAGATCGCTTTGTCGTGCGTCTCCATTTTCTTTTTGTCGCCATGATAGCGAATATATGTGTGTATGTAAGGGCCGGCTAAAGAGAATTTGATTAGTTCGGGATTGATTGCCGTCGTTTTGTTGAATATGCTGTCGATATGGTATCTTATGGCAATACTGTCCAGACTCTTGATGTGTGGCTCAATGAGGGTATTGTTGATTTCCGCAATAACAGATTCCAATGTCTTTTCTTGGCTTATATATTCCCGAAACTTTCTATTTATCGGCAGGGTATATTGCTCAAACAGTGGAATGCCGGAGAAATTATCATGTATATATTGCAGTCCGGCCTGATTGGTCCCTCCAAACGTTATTTACGAATCATTATCTATATGGATGCTCGGCGAATCATTTGGGAACAGGGGGATTACTTCCTCCTTCCAATGCGAAGTTGCAACGGACAAAAGCAAAGGAATCAATCTGCGCAATTTTATAGTCGGTTGTTGTTCCTTTGTACAGGAATATCGTGACCGTAGGTATCCGGTGGTTGGGCATGCAAGTTTGTGAATAGTGACATACACAAAGCGAGGAGAGAGAAAAGTTTAAGCTTCATAATATTGTATTTATTGTATGCTTGCCGACAATATCTTTATTACACATACTGTACATCTTCTATGTCGTACACTTGAGGCATCTCCCTCTCATTGACTGTGATAAAAGGCGTGTGTTTCAAGTGAATCTGTTGGCAATAAGCTTGTTGTGCTTCCAACATTTGTTCGGCCTGTCTTATAGGTTTGTAGTATGCTATAAACTTACTGTTTTGCTTTTCAAACCATTCGTTCAGTAGGTGCATGGCCTTTTGGAATCCGTGTTCAAGATAGCAGGTTATGATTGCCAGTGCGATGTCTTTGCCTACGGTATCTTGCGGAGCAATTGAGAAAAGAATCCTTATGGATGCATTTTCCGGTTTCATCCATTCTTGATGCTCGTTTGCACAATGTTTGCAATGTGGGTTTATAATAATTTGTATGAGCTTGCCGCCTTGTGCTTCTCTTTGAATTGTCATGTCCTTTTCCGCGTTGGGAACTGCATGCCCCATTTGCAGCAGTGTATCGAAAAGGGTGGGATATGACAGCAAAAGTACTCTTTTGTCTTTCAACTTTGCTACTTCCCGCACCGAGTCCAGCAGTTCTTTCAGCGCATACCATGCGGTGCAGCAAAGTGTGCCTATTAATATAAAAGCAAAGATGGATGATATGTTTAAATGCCAGGCAGCCATATCAGTGGAGAACAGGACAAGAGCCTGTAACCATATTATGATATCGATGGACAGGCAGAACATGCACAGTTTGCGAGCTATTATCACCTGATAACCGACGGACCACAAGGTGAATGCAATGGAAATGCAGGTGGCCCAAGTCCAGATGCTGTAATAGAGGGGGATATGGAATGCCGTAGAAAGGAACAATGTTGAGTAATATAATAAGGCCATTTCTCCCAATGTGATGATTCCATTGATGCTGGCGGCTTTGGAGTGCAATATCTCGTTACAGTCCACGATATTGCCTATTTTGCAGAAACGCTGCAAGAAGTCTTTGTTGTAGGATTCTTTGTAAATGATGAGGATGGACACGGCAAGGCCTATCCATGTCAGTGTGTTGAAAAGTAGGTCTCCTGTTTGCCGGGGGCTGGCCAGCAGATAGATAATACCTGCTAATCCGATGGTCGACAGGCATCTATATTTCTTCGCAAGATACAATATTTGTTTTAATTGATAATACGGTTCGTGATAAGATGCCTGCGTTTCGTCTATTATCAGGACGACTCCTTTCCATGCAGCGATGAACTGTTTTGTCGGGAGGTTTTCTTCTTTCCCCTTGTCGGATAGTAAGATTGTTTTTTCTTCTTGTATGCTTTTTACAAGGCAATATCTTCCGTTGTGCATCAATGCAAGGAAAGGCGCTTCTATCTTGCTTAAATAAGTGGCCGGCAGTTGATATACTTCGTGTGTGATATGCAGGCTGTCAAGTGCATCACTTATTCCCCTGACGGAGCATCCCATCGGGGTAGCAAGCAGCTTCCTGATGCGTCCATAGCTTACTTTTATCGACAATTCTTTCAAATATCGATGCAGTATGCTCATTGTGTAGTCTATATCCGCCATGTTATTTTATCAGTTGTTCCAAAGCATTCAGCAGCTCCTCTCCCCTTAAGTCTTTTGCAATGATGCGTCTCTCTTTGTCCAACAAGAAGTTCCGTGGAATAGATTTAATCTTTAAAGCCCTGACCTGCTTGTCGGGCACATTCCTGTCATTCACCCCTCTCACATGGATGAAGTATTGGGTGCTGTCCTCCTCTATGGCTTTTTCCCATTTGAGTGTATCGGCATCTATTGTCACTGCATATACAGCCAGTTTGTCCTTATATCTTTCTTTTGCCATTTTCAGGAAAGGTGTTTCCTTGCGGCACGGTACACACCAGCTTGCCCAAAAGTCTACCAGTACATATTCTTCTGCAATGGAGTCGGTGTTTATTTTCTTTTTTGAGATATGCGGGAATGCGAGTTGCAGCTTTGCTCCCATGGTTGTGTCTTTCGGCTCTACATAATACCTTTTCTTCTCCAATGCTCTGATTCGTTCAGATGCGGCTTTGCTTTTTGCGGTTGCCGGTTCTGGACTTGTTATGGAGAGGCGTTTTATAAGGCCATTATTAGGAAACTTTTGTTGTGCATATTGAATCACTGACCTGAAAGGCTCCTCTTCACTTCGTTCTTCGGCATATCCCGGCAGCCATAAAATATATACCCATGCCAATGTAGGATATTGAGTCTTGTGAATCTCTTTTATATAGGCCTCTGTTAGTTTGGCTTTATAATATCGTATGCTGTCTTCGGGCAGGGATTGGTCTTCGCTCTTTTTTCCTATATATAGGATTTTATTATCAAATGCAAGAAGTTCATTTTGCATATCATTCCCTTTCATGGGACGTGGATATCTTCCGTCCATGTTTTCATCAATTTCAATTTCACAGTTTGTGTTAGGCTCTATATCAAAGAATAGATTGACGAGTCCTTTCTCTGCGCATAAGATATATATACTCATCCCTTCGTAAATGTCAAAAGACAATTTTGTCTGCGTATCGCCCTTATTCACTTTTACAGAGTCTAGAATGGCATATTCATTTGCTCCGACATATCCGCTCGCATAAATCCATTGCTCTGTTTGGGATAGTTCAGTAGATAGTTTGATGGTTATATTTACATTCTTGTCTGTGGCGCAGATAAGTAACGGCAGCCAGATAAGTATCAGAAATAAAGTGTGTCTCATGGCAGTAATTATTATATTAAGTTTTAATCAGGAGCATTGGTTATAATAGCAATGCTCCTGATTGTTGGTATGGAAGATTGGCTGTATGTTATTACAGCTGCATCTCCATAAAAGCTTTGTGCCTCCTGGCTTTTGGGGTAAACTCTTGGTATAAGAGCGGAAGGTCGGAATTATGAAATAATCTCACTTTCTGCCCAAGTCAGGTAACGAGGGGATTAGTAGCACTTTATAATTGCTGAAGTACCTGCATATGACTTCTGCAGCACTTTCTGTGCTTCATTTGGATCACCTTTCTCGTCTTTAACAATCATTACCTGTTCATCCCCTTCTTCCCAAGTGGCATAACAGTTGTATCCGCCGGTCACAGCATTCATCTGTCCTTTTCCTAGGCGGAAACTTTCAAGGTCTTTAAGTGTTTTCATGATACTAAGTATTAGTATAATTGATTCTTTGCGATATGCTCAGCCCTTATCGCTTGGCTTTTTGTTTGCAAACAATATCTTTATTACACACTCGTTACAGTGTGAATTCTCCTGTGTATTTCATACCTTCTATATTTATCAATAGAGTGTACGTCCCTTTCGCTTTACCCTTTAAATCAAATAGGATGTTGTCAGTGCCGGCATATATCATGGAATAGGCCGGCTCACCCGTCTCTTTATTAATGACGGTCACAGTGGAGGTTGCTGTTTCTCCTAATCGGATATTGATAGTGGTCCCATTTTGATAGGCTGTCGGAGCATCAAAGATGCATACGGGAACAATCTCATTTGCGTCTAGGATTTTTATTTCTTCAATGGTTTGTGCCTTAGCGACAAACCCCATGCAGCAGAAGAGAATGAATAATAAGCTCTTTTTCATATTGTATTGATTTATATGTTTTTCCTGATAGCAAACATACGAATAAAATCAATAGGTTGGTGCTCTGAAACCGTTACATAAAAAGAGAAAAGCGTTACAAGTTGATATGCTGTAATTATAGCTTTCTCGATGAAATGGGGACTTTTTATTTGTTGAAGATGATTCGGAAGGTTTCTTCCGCCATATTTTTCTTTAATCTGCTTTTGCGGGTTCGTAAGGCTCCTGCAGGAGTTTTCATACAGTACACAATGGTCCGGCTCTTGTATTTCAGCGCAGACAGGATACAGAAATAGATATCTTCTTTGGACATGTCCGGGTATATCTGATTGAGACAGGCAATGAAGTCATTGAAGTGTAATTTCAGTTCCTTGTAAAGTGATTCCTGTTCTGACAGTTTTATATAGTTGCCGGGTACAATTGTTTTTTCAACTGTTTCCAAATTCTTTCCCCACTGGGATGCCCGGAATGCCCGGATGCCATTTCGGAGAATATCTTGTTTGAACTTTGTTGCCGTTTCGGGCAATTGGATTTCTTCGCCTACTTTTTCTTTTAGAAAGGTGCTGATGGTCTGTGTTTGGTCCAACGAGTTCAGCTTTTCTTGCTTGAGCTCTTTATCTTTTTTTCTCTTCTTTAAATATTGGCAAACGGCAAAAGCACCTAGCAAAAGCACAATCAGGCAAATTGTAATGACATAATATATATTCCTGTTTTCGGCCTCTATTTCCTTTCTCTGTATGGCCAAAGCATATTGTGTGCTTAGCTCTTCAATCTTTTGATGTTGCTGTATCTTGATGATGGAGTCACGATATATGTTGAAAGAATCATTGTATGCATAGGCTGCCGAATGATTGCCGGCCTTCTTTTCTACTTTATATAAATAGAGGTAGCCGGTAGTTTTGCTGTATAGGTTGCCGGATAGGCAGCTTTTTTTCAAATAGAATCTGGCAGAATCCATCTGATTGCCATAATATAATAATTGTCCTTTCAAACTGATATTAGTGGCAGAACTGTCTTTCCTTATGGCAAAGTCTATGGTGTTGTTGGCTTTCAGCGTGTCTCCTTCGTGTAAATAGACTTTGCTGATGTCATTGAGTATGTTGGCCTCCCAATAATTGTTTTGAAACTTTTGGCTGATGGTCAATGCCTGTTGGTAATAAGAAAGAGCGCTGTCGCTCTTATGTTTTAATAAATGTGTCTGTGCCAATTCCCGACATGGAAAGAATAGGAGCGAAGAATCATCTAAGGCCTTGGTCACTGCATAGCATTCCCGGTACATATCCATGGCTTTATTATATAGATTCTGCTTTTTGTATATCGCTCCTAAGTCAAAATAGATTTGCATCAGTAGTTTGCTCTTGTTGTTCTTCGGCATCTTCTTTAACGCTGTTAGTAACATTTTGATGGCAAGTGTATCTTGTCTGAGGTTCCGCTTTAAGCGCCCTAAGTAAAAATAGCTTTTGGCGGCATTGATGCTGTTCTTCTCTTTTTTGTAATAGTTCACGGCTGTTTGTACCAACGAATCTGTCGGAGGAAGAAGATGAGTCTTATCACAGGCTTGTGTGTAAAGCAAAGCATAATCCGCCCGGGCTTGGCTACGCAAGTTTTCGGGGTGACTGATATTTTGAAGTATATGTAAAGCGCTGTCCGGGTTTTCTTCCATGTAGGCTTCGGCTGTGGATAAGGCTTCTTTTACGGATGGAGGTACATTATATCGGCATCCGTAAAAGGTGAGTATGGATAGTAATATGAGTATTGTTTTTCTCATTTGGTATTTATTAGTGGCAAAGCTACTATTATTTGTTGAATATGTCTGTCTTTCAAGCATTGATATTTATCTCCCGGCAGTTGAAAGATGGAAGTTGAATGTTCAAAGGGGGTAGAAGCAGGGAGGAAAGTGGAAGGAAATATAAGGAAATAAGGGATATTTCATTTAAAGGGTAAAATATTTTTCTTTTGATGCAGTATTTTAGTTAAATTGACATTTTATAAGTAAAACGAAAATGTTTTTGTTTGCCGAAAGATAAGAAAAATGAAGAATGAACCACTAACTCTGAGACATCGCATCGGTCTGGAAATAGCCCGGAAGCTGAATAATGATTTGCTGAAAGAACATCCGTTGAAGCAATTGTTTTGGGAATGTACGTTGCGCTGTAACTTGCATTGCCGGCATTGCGGAAGTGACTGCAAGAAGATAGCCGGACACCCTGACATGCCGAAAGAAGACTTTCTGAAAGTGCTTGACAGCGTGGCGGCATCTACAGATCCGCATAAGGTATTTGTCATTATTACAGGCGGCGAACCGTTGATGCGAGAGGATTTGGAGGAGTGTGGGAAGGCTATATATGATAAAGGATTCCCATGGGGGATGGTGACCAACGGACTTTATATGACGCGCGAACGTTTTCGTCGTTTACTGGCATCGGGATTGCATACGGCAACGGTCAGCCTTGACGGATTTGCGGCAGATCATAACTGGATGAGGGGAAATCCACAGAGCTTTGAACGTGCGGTGGAGGCAATAAAGATGATGGCGGAAGAACCCGGATTTGTGTTTGATGTGGTGACTTGTGTCAACAAACATAGTTATATGCGTCTGGAGGAGATGAAGGAATTTTTGCTGAGTTTGGGAGTGAAACGCTGGCGGCTTTTCACTGTGTTTCCTGTCGGCCGTGCGGCAAAAGATCCGGAACTGCAATTGTCGAACAGGGATTTTCGCGGGGTGATGGAGTTTATCAAACGTACGCGCAAGGAGGGAAGGATAAAGACGGCTTATGGCTGTGAAGGTTTCCTCGGAAACTATGAGGGAGATGTGCGCGATCATTTCTTCCATTGTCAGGCAGGGGTATCGGTAGGGTCTGTTCTGGTGGACGGTGCTATTTCTGCTTGTCCCAGCATCCGTGCCGACTATCATCAAGGCAATATTTATAAGGATGACTTTATGGAGGTGTGGAATAACAAATATCAGCCTTATCGTGACCGCGAGTGGATGCGCAAAGGGGAGTGTGCCGACTGTGAGTTTTTCCGTTATTGCAAAGGAAACGGCATGCATCTGCGTGACGGGAAGGGAGATTTGCTGTTTTGCCATTATAAGAGGTTGCAAACATTATAAAACTAGAAAATATGAACACGAAAAAGAAAATCGCGGTGCGTAAGCTGTTATCCGGCGTATTGGTATTGCTGGGCTTTACTGCTTGTGATAGTGATGGTCCCGGTAATGAGTTATGTGAATATGGGACTCCCTCGGCGGATTATCAGGTGAAAGGAAAAGTACTTGACCAAACCGGGAAGCCGATAAAAGGGGTACAGGTGGTGGTAAAGGACTTGGATGCTGTTTTTGTGAAGGGTGAGAAGGACTATGTGTCGGATTATGATACTGTGTATACGGATGTAAAAGGTGAGTTCGAGAGTGACAAGGCGCATACTTTCAGCATAGGCAGTCAGGAAGTGCTTTTCCATGATGTGGATGGAGAGGAGAATGGGGGAGAATTTGAATCTGTTACTCTAGGGGTGGATCAAATGGAAAAGTCCCAAATAAAAAAAGGCGGAAGCTGGTATACGGGAGCTTATGAACTGAAGACTGAGGTGAAACTTTCATCGAAGAAGAAATAATCCAAGAAATAAAACTAAACTATCCATTCTATTCTATTATGAAAGGGCTGTGGCAGACTTAACCTGCCCAGCTCTCCCTGTCTAGATTTCTGTAACTGATGGCTTCTGCCAAATGGATGGACGTTACTTGTTCGCTGTGGTCGAGATCTGCAATGGTTCTTGCCACTTTTAAGATACGGTCGTAGGCACGAGCCGACAGGTTGAGTCGTGTCATGGCATTGCGCAGTAGATTGAGCCCCTGTTCATCGGGTTCGGCATATAGGTGGAGCAACCGGCTTTCCATTTGTGCATTGCAATATACTCCCGGATGATTGGCAAATCTTTTTTCTTGCATTTTTCTAGCACAGATTACTCTTTCACGGATGGAAGCGCTGCTTTCTGCCTGCTGTTTTTCCGATATCTTTTCAAATGGCACGGGAACGATCTCTATCTGTATGTCGATGCGGTCTAACAGCGGTCCTGAGATGCGGTTCAGGTAGCGTTGTACCTGTCCGGGGTTGCAGACGCATGCCTTGGTAGGATGGTTGTAGTATCCACAGGGGCAGGGGTTCATAGAGGCTACCAGCATAAAGCTTGCCGGATAGTCGAGGCTGTATTTGGCGCGCGAGATGGAGATGTGGCGGTCTTCCAAAGGTTGCCTGAGCACTTCGAGCACACTGCGGTTGAATTCCGGTAACTCAATATAAAGAAATCACTTGCATAGTTCTGTGACTTTTGGTAATTTCGCTTCCGAAACGAAGATAACGAATTTAAAACCAACAGAATATGAAGGCAGCATTTCTAATCAGATGTTCTACTAAGAATCAAGATTTAAACAGACAGACCAGAGATTTAACTAGGCTGGCTAAATCTATGGGTTATGAATATGACCTAGAGAATTTAGTATATGGTGAAAAGATTACTGGTAAGGATGATGTTACTAAGAAGAATAGGGATTCTATTGATAGATTGCTAAGAGCAGCTAAAGAGCAGAGGTTTAATGTAGTGTTAGTATCAGAAGTAAGTAGAATGAGCCGTGACCCTGCTTCTGGTCGTATCTATGTGCGTCTACTTATTAATATGAATATACCTGTTTACTTTAAAGATATAGACCTTTGGACTATTAACCCAGAAACAGGTAAGAAGGTAAGGGATGCAGAATTAGTTATCGGTGCAGCCTTCGATGCAGCTTGGAAGTATCTAAAGAGTATGAAAACTCAAATAGCATCTGCTAGAAGAAACGAACTGGATAATAACAGAATATCTATCGGGCAGCCTTACTTTGGCTATAAGAGATATGAAGGCACTGATAAGAGTAAGAAGAACCAGATAGTAGTTAATGAAGAAGAAGCAGAAGTAGTACAGGCAGTATATAATGAATATCTAAAGGAAGGTGCTACTTTAAAGTCTACAGCATTAGCAATTACTAATATGTATGGTGAGAAGCTAAATAGGAAATTCTCTTTAGGTACTATCGAACATATTCTTACTTATGAAAGCTATGCTACTGGTATTAAGAAGGTGAATCTTAAAGACCCAGATACTGACGAAGTAGAAGTATTTGATGTTAGTACACCTATTATTATAGATAAGGAACTATATGAAGCAGCTACTAATAAGAGAAAGAAGAATAGGGTAAAGGATGAACCATACCCAAACCAGCAAGTATATCTGTTATCTAAGCTGATTAAGTGCCCAGATTGTGGATATACATTAACACCTAGAAGGAAGGCTGGTGAATTTGGGCAGACTTATAGATTAGTAAATGGTAAACCTGCTGTTAGTTGGTTTTGTATGAGTGGTATTAACAATATTACAAACTGTACTAATAGAACATCTATAGCTAATGAAAAGCTAGAGCCTATTATATGGGAATTGGTAAAGAAGGAACTGATAGGCTATGCTAATATGAATGATGAGAAGCGAGAAGAGCAGATTAGAGAATGTGAGGAGAAGATAGAATACCAGAACTACAGCATTCAGAACTTCACTAAGGAGATAGATAAATTAAAGAAAAGACTATCTACAGCCTACCAATTCTCTATTAATGCTGCTGAAATGGCTGGGGATGATGAAGATATGAGAACTATGGCTATGGAAGAATTTAATAGAACCGCTAAGGGTGTTAGGCAGGAAATGAAGAACTTTGAGAAGTCAATAGAGCAGGCTAAAGGTGAATTAGAGAAGCTAAGAGATTTAAAGACCTTCTATAGCCAGCCTACCTTACCTAAAGACTATTTAGAACAGATAGAAGGTAACTTCACTGAAAAGCGTAATCTAGTGAAGCAGCTTATTACTAAAATAGTACCTTATAGAATCACTACCTTTAAGAAGAAGGAAAGGGAAAGCGGTGTTAAAACTTGTAATAAGATGATTACCGTTAAGAATGGTGCTGTACTACTGGAAGTCTATACTATTGGCGGTGTTTATAATGTGTTCTATAATGCTAATAGCAAGTTCCAAGTAAAGACAGCCTACTATGTTCACGGTGAATATGCTACCTTCCAGAATGGTATTAGAAAGTACCCTGCTTATAATGAAGGTGAGTACTTTGTAATTAGTAATGCTAATATGGTAATGGAAACGGATGATATAGATGAAGTAGTAACAGTGAATGAGTTTGTAGATATAGCTATAGCTAATAATTGGGTTATAGAATACCAATATATCTAGTGACAGTTGAGGAATCTTATTCAAGATGTAAGGAGCAAATATCGTTAATAATGGTGATTATTTGCTCCTTTTTAGTACCTTTGCGCTAAATTGGATTAATAGGCAAATAATGAATTTACGCTTTATAGATTTATTCGCAGGGATTGGAGGAATCCGCAAAGGGTTAGAACTAGCTGCTATTGAAGCTGGTTATACCCCTATTTGTGTATTTACTTCTGAAATAAAGCCGTATGCCTTAGATGTATTAAAACAGAATCACCCTAATGAAGAAATAGTAGGAGATATTACTAAAGTGGATGCTGCTACTATTCCTGATTTTGATATATTATGTGCTGGCTTTCCTTGCCAAGCCTTTAGTGCTGCTGGTAATCGGCTAGGATTTGCTGATACTAGAGGAACTTTATTCTTTGATGTTGAGAGGATTCTTTTAGCCAAGAAGCCTAAAGGATTCATCTTGGAGAATGTAGAAGGTCTAGTAAATCACGATGGGGGGAAAACACTTAAAACTATTCTCAAGCATCTAAAGGCTATAGGTTACAAGGTATCTTATGCGGTTCTTAACTCTAAATATTTTGGAGTACCACAAGAACGAAAAAGAATCTACATAGTAGGTACTTTTAATAACACCGTCAAGTTAGATAATTTCCCTATTGTAGAACATTCTTTAGGAGATATATTAGAGGTGGGTTTACCGACAATTAAAAGTCAGTTTACTAAGTTACTTCTGTCTAAATATGAAATCTCAGAACTTTATGGTAAATCCATTAAAGATAAGAGAGGTGGTAAGGACAATATACACAGTTGGGATATTGACCTTAAAGGTAAGACAACAAAAAGAGAGAAGGAACTACTTAATCTTCTTTTGACAGAACGTAGGAAGAAGAAATGGGCTGCTGAATATGGCATAGATTGGATGGATGGAATGCCACTTACCAAAGAAATGATAACTACTTTCTACGCTGGCTCTGATTTGCAAAAGCTCTTAGATGGTCTAGTGCAGAAAGGGTATTTAGTCTATGAGCATCCTAAAAGAAAAATAACTAAGAAGGTTGGTAATATTTCATCGTCACATAGAGAGCAAGATACTAGCCTTCCTAAAGGATATAATATAGTAACTGGTAAACTTAGCTTTGAGATAACTAAGATACTAGACCCTGCTTCTATAGCTCCTACTCTGGTCGCTATGGATATGCAGAAACTGGTAGTGGTGGACGGTAATGGTTTAAGAAAACTTTCACTAAGAGAAGGGTTAAGACTCTTTGGGTATCCAGAAGATTATCAGTTTGATGTATCAGAGAAAGATGGTTTTGATTTGCTTGGTAATACTGTTGTAGTACCAGTTATTAAGGCTGTGTGTAGTCGACTTCTAAAACAGATATAGTTATGGCAGAGGAATTAATACATATTACTCCAGAGGAGCTATATGATAAGTTGCTCACAGACTTCAATATAAAATCAGTGGAAGGACGGATAACCTTCTGCTTGGGAAGTGTGGGTATTATTGTTAAACAGAAAGATGTAGTAGGTAATATAATACAAGAGTGGTTAGAAGGATGGTTAAGGGCTAATAATATATATTTTGCTCCTAATCCTAATACACAGATGCCACCAGATATATTTTTAAATGAGGACAGAAAGGTTAATTTAGTAGAAGTTAAAGCTTTTAATAGTGAAGGTAGTGCTGGTTTTGATATAGCAGATTTTAAGTCTTATGTAAAGGAGATAATAGAGAAGCCATATATGCTTCACGTTAAATATCTTATTTTTGCTTATAAGATGGATAGTAATGGTATTGTAACTATTACTGATATTTGGCTAAGAAATATCTGGGAAATAAGTGCTGCTATGGGCAAATCCGCTAATTGGACTGTAAAAGTACAATATAAAAATAAGCAGATACATAAACTTCGTCCTACTGCTTGGTATTCTACGAAACCTTCTAAGACACCTGTATTTGAAACTTTGGAAGATTTTTTAGGAGCGTTAGAGGAAACTATATTTAAGTACACTGAAACTAGGGAGTTAGCTAATAGTGGATGGAAAGATAAATAAATAGATGCTTATAGTAAACAGTATAATATAACGCTTAATATTCCTAGGTGGATGGATATAGAGTGCAAATATAGATTAGAATCGCTGCCTAAAGGAAGTAATAAAAAGTCATAAGTGGCTGTTTTAATTTACAACCCATAATAACAAAACCCCAGCCTACCGATTAAAGTAAGCTGGGGATAATTATATTTAGTTAGATTTTTTATTCGGACAGTGCCTATTTTACCGAAATCAAATTAATAATGTTATCTAATGTTATACATCTTGATGCTTTGTTTAGATAGTATATAGCATTTAGCATATCAAATACACTGCTTATAAAAGATTCATCATCTGATTCATATATAATATTTACTAATTCATTATACTTATAATGACTAACATTAAGATGTGTCGTTATATATTTGTAATTAGTAATATTTTTAATTCTCTCAAAGCATAAATTTCTTCTAGCTGATTGTTTTTGTAATTTTAAGGTAAATATGTCTTCACTTAGTTTCTCGATGGATTCACATTGGTCTATTAAATCTATAAATCTGACAGTTTGCCCATTTACAGATTTTTGTAGGATATATAGTTGCTTTACTTTATCTAATATTTTATTAAATTGAAGCATCCAGCAAGACCTGTTGACTATTTTAAAAGTCTGGAACAATACTGTATTAATATCTTCCTCTTCATCTCCTTGAAGGAGTTTTATAGTTGTTCCATAATTAAATACATAAATAAATTTGTACCATTTATTCACACTCTTGAAAAGATAACCATTGAATCCATTGCCGTTATATAGGCGAATATTAGTTATCCCATTGTTAATAATTGATTCAAGTGTGTTAATAGCATCATTTACTATTGCTTGCCGTTTTTGTAATGCAATTTCCCAACTTTCCATTTTATAACATTAAAATATTGCTTCAAAGATAATCATTATTTATTGATTTAGACCATTCACCATTTACTAAGGTAAATCTTTGAGCCTTATTAGAAGGAATCATAATAACCTTCTTATAGTAGTTACCGTTATCAGCTGCTGTAGTAGTCGGACAGTATTTATAATCTATAGTACCAAAGTTCCTAACAGTATTAGTACTATACCAATAGGCATTAACTTTAGTTCCATCTGTAAAGAAGTTAATGTAGTATGCTGTATCTGACTGGCTATCTTTCTTATCCTTCACTAAGGACTTATATTTAGATACTTCCATTAAGTGAGTATCATAGCCTTCATACTTAATATCTCTTACCTTTATTTCGGCTACTACCTTCTTATCCTTATAAGTAAAATAGTAGTCCACTGGTGCAAACTTATCTTCTGTAGGATGCAGATTAGTAGCACCCACTTGTATTAAAAATGATTCTAGTAGTTTCCTTCCATTTAGTTCTAATTCATCAAATTTATCCATTTAAGCTAGTAGTTTGTACTAGCCTGTATTCCATTATACATAAATCATTAGCCATTCACATTAACCATATATCATTTACAGGCTAATGGGTTATTCTTCCTTAGCAGGTTCTTCTTTAGTTTGTAAATCCTGCTGTACCATCTGTAACAGTCCAGCCACATCTTTATAAGGTTGCTGGACTAAGTAGTTAATAATTGCGTTAATAGTTTGTTCTGACATACGTTTCATTCACTTAGTATATTTAATGCTTTATCTGATTCTGATATAACTGCTTCTTCATCTACCCACATAGTTCTTATCTTTAATAGCCTTAATAACCCTATCTGTTTCTTCTGTGATATGTTGTTTAATCTCATTTACTACAGTCCTAATAAGGAAATACATTAGAACTGTTAAGAATGTTAGTAATACATAGGTTGTAAACATAGTATATATAGTTTAAGTAGTTAATAATCAAAGTAAAGTAAGGCTATCTTCACAGACTACCTTACTGAATGAATAACGAATCTCAATAATCTTTATGTTCGGATAATCTATAAGATAGTAAATCTAAATACAGAATTTGGTGTGTAAATAAATTGATAGAATCTTTGTAGTAGGATAATCTATAAGAAGAATCTTTGTATTAGAAGTATCTGTAGTATTATTACTTTGATTAGTAGTAAAATAGAACTAAATCACTCACTAACCAGAATGATAAAGCCATTCCCATTTAACTCTTTATCATATTGCAAATGTAGTAATAATATTTTACATACCAAAACTAAATTACAATAATTTTAATAATTCATCTAAACACTGTCTTAGGTCTGATTATTGGCTCTAATCTTACCTAATTTTAATGTACTGAATAATATAACCTCTTAAATACTTGCCATCTATCTTCTTTCTAGCTTCCTTAATAGTAGCATATTCTTCAAAGTCTTTAATACTAGCCTTTCCTTTAATTCCTAATGTGCCATAGATGCTATTTAAGCAATCTTTAATATCAGCAGAAGGAATAAATTCACCGATTCTAAATGCAGGAATAGTAAGCAGTAACTTAGCTACTTTAGCTTTATTATCCATCTTTTCGGAGATACTAATAAGAAGTCTTTGAATGTTAGATGTTTTATAGTTAAGTTCCCTAATCTGTTCCATACCTAGTAGTTCATAAGCATCTTTGATATAGCTATATTTCTTCTTTAATAAGGCTAATCTATCATTATCTGTAAGACTGAATACCATACCTTCCTTTCTTTGCATTATAGAATCATATTCTTCTATAGCATCCTTAAAGGTAGTTCTGGCTGAATCATTCTTTAATAGCTTATCAGAAGTCTTATCTGTACTGCATCCTACAGCCATACCAGCCTTATTATATTCAGTGCTTAAATTAACTTGTAAACTGTATGTATGGTTAAGTACCTTGAAGTTATAAATATCCAGTTTCATCCTATTAGGGTCAAATACAAATTCACCAGTATTTTCATCTTTCCAAATGTAATGATAGATGCTTTCTTTAGTCCCTTCCTTAATTTCCTTATCATTATTAACCTTAGTAATATATGATTTAGCTTTCTGTTCTTCTTCCAGAACTACCTGCTTATATTCTTCATAAGTAAGGTCTGTATTGTATCTGGTAGCTTTATAAAGATGTGTAATAGTATCTGCATACTGGGTATTTCTAATTCTACCTGCTATCTGTCTTACCTGTGTACTAATATCCATTAAGGTTTGTGCCTTGGTGCTTTCAGAGATGATATAAATTTTACCTTCTGTATCAAATAAGTCACAGCCTTCAAAGCAGGTGGAAGTATAAAAGTTTATTTTCTTTACAGGGTCAGTAGTTTCACCATTAGTAACACCTTGACAAGTATGCTTATAGCTTTCATTATTCTTGCTAAAGATGATTCTGGTATTCTCATTAGTAAGGTTACAGTTCTTAATCATAGTAGCAATAAATTCCACCGAGTTTACAAAGAAGTGAGCATTACCGAATACTTTACCTTCTAAGAAGTCATTGATAACTTTCTTTACTGTAGCACCTACATACTTACATTGTACTGCATTTACCTTTACTTCGGTCTTATCTTCCCAGTCTATTTTAAAGGTCGGAATATCCTTTAGTTCCTCCAACATTAAATCATATTCAATAGGGGTAGCTGTTAAGAATGACCATTCTTTGAATTTCTTGTATTCGTCTAATACAGTCCTTACAGCCTTGTTTCTAAAGACATACTGGATAAACAACAGGTGTAGTTCATCTATTAGTAAGAAGTAGTTATAACCAGTAATACCAGCAACTTTAGCTAAACTATCATAAGTACACATAATCTTTTTAGCACCTTTCTTAGTATTTAGGTATTCTCTAATTTCGTATGTAGTAACACCTTCATAAACACCTAGCACATTAACCTTACCATCTATATTATATTTCTGCATCTTATTCTTAATTAGTGATACAAAGGGAACACATATAATAGTATCTTTATTATCTTCTAAAGCTATAGATGTTCCGCCACAGCCTACTTTACCTTTATCTATTAAATATCCTACTGGTAAACCATTCTCTTTGAATAATGGATATTCACCTAAATACTTGTACTCTTTAGTAATAATAATGTTTGTCATAATTGTAAATTGTTTGTTTAGTTAGTCGGTTTAAAATCTGGAGTTTAGAAGCATCTGGAGTTTGAATTATGGGTGTGACCATTTTTTGAGTTTCTTTCTATAGAAGTTTAAGGTTTCGTGCTCAAATTTTGGTCATCTAAGAATAAAATAATAAGCGTATCACTACGCTTACTATTCTACGCTTAACTAACCCAAACTCAAAAATTATGATGAATGATTAACAATCAGTACCTAAAATATGCTCAAAAGGTACTTATGGTAATAACTTTGTGATTCTTAGAAGTGAATTAAGTGGAAGAACTGGCTAATCAGCTAGCCAGTCCACTTAGATAATCGAATTAAAATCTATGTTTCAGTATGATAGTTTCCTTCATTTATTGTAATACAAAGATAGTGAAAGATTTTGACATATGCAAATTAATTGTAACAAATTTTAAAATTTATATTGAGGGTGCTATAACAGCTATATTCTTGTATTACAGTACGCAAAGTGATGGATGAATGAACTTAAAGTAAAGTTTCTTGTCACTTCTTTCCACTAGACCAGCTTCTAAAGCTGAATATACTGTATTATGTTGTACCCCTATTTCGTGAACTATTCTATTCAGAGATAAATCTACTATATTGGATGCTATTCGTGACCAGCATTTGAATCGGATTAAGAAGCCGATTACTAATCTATCTACATCTGTATCTAACAGGCTGCTATCTATGGTTACAAAGAACTTGGTAGGTTCTGTATAGCTATACTTATTACTGCATCTAGTTCTATCTATTGTTAGGTTGGCTACTTCTTCAAACTTCTTTAGATGGTTAAAGATGGTAGTTTCACTAACACCAGTTATTCTTACTATATCTTTAATAGTACTATCTGGATTCTTACTAATGGCTACTAATGTGCAGAAGTAAGTAAATGCTTCATTATTGGTTAATGTTTGTAATACTGGTATGCTTAATTTAATGTTCATAGTGATGTTCTTTTGCGTGGCACTCTTTACAGATAGACATAAGGTTATTAAAGTCAAATGCTTTGGCTAGTCTTTTAGTGCCAGTATAATTCATAAAGGAATCTATGTGGTGAATATCTTCTGCTGCATTAATAATGCCTTTGGCTAAACAGAGTTCACATAATGGCTGCTGCATTAGCTTAGCTAGTCTTAATTCCTTCCATTTGGTAGATTGGTATATCTTCTGTCTTTCTTCCCTGTTAAATGTTCTGGAAGGCTGCTTATTCGGTTTCTTTAGGTATGGCATATAGTTCTGATGGTATTATGTATTCACCTTCTTCATTCTGTACTTCCAATGGTGCTAATTTACTATTCATTGTATAGCTGGACTTCTTAGCATAGCATCTTATAGTATTGAATTGCACTCTTAGTAGTTCTAATACAGATTCTTCTGTTACATCTTCTAGCCCTACTTCCATACATCTTATTACTGCTTTCTGTAGGAAGTCTTCTACAGTCTGGGACATATAGATAGTATCTTTATAGTATGTAGTGTATTGCTTTACTAATTCAGAATAATGCTTAGCTATTATATTAGCTATCTTAGAAGCATTCTTATGAAGTGGCTTATCTATTACTGTATTGTAGCTGTACTGGTCATATTGTGGCTTCCAGTTAATTATCTTATCTGCTGTTTCTGTATCAATGTGAAATAATGATGCTGCTTTGTCTAGTCCGTAATCATATATATACTGTAGAAGGACTGATTTAGGTGGTCTTATCATTCTTGAATTTAATGTACTGGTTAATTGTTTCCCTGTTATAATTGAAGAAGTCCTTTAGTATGGCTTCTATCAGTGGTGCTTTATCTGATTTGTGGTTAGTATGTTCATCTATAATATCAATATTTCTATTAAAGAAATCTGCTATTATCAATCTTAGTAGTTTAGACCTGTCTTTGCCTAGTAATTGCTGTAGTTCCGTTAGTAGCAGGTCAGTATTTAGGTCTATTTTAGCTTTAATTTCTATTGGGTAATTACTTCTTCTTTCCATAGTTTAGCCTTTAATTGTATTACAAATTTACTAATACCTTAACAGACTTCCAAATAAATAATTTACATTCTTTAATAATTGTATTGTAGTGATTATAAGTCAATTAGAGCCATTACATAGCTTTATAAATTATAAAAATTAAATAGACTATAATATGATAAATTACACTATTCCAAAGGACATTGAAAAGGATGCTAAGGTATATATGCAGAATGTACTAGAACAGCTAGATAGTACTGGTATGTTAGAGAATGTGGATAGTGCAGCTTTAACAATGCTGGCTAGAAACTACAGTATGTTCATTAAGGCATCCAAACAGTTAGAAGATGAAGGTTTGACTGTTACCAGTGATAGAGGTAACATAGCACCGCACCCAGCTATTAAGATTGCTAAAGATGCTCAAACGCAAGCTATGAAAGTTATGCTGGAGTTCGGACTAACAGCTAAGGCTAGAACTAAATTGCCTAAAATAGAACAGGACGGGTATAACCCATTTGAGCAGTTTATAAAGGAAGGAAAGGAAACTAGGTAATGAATACCAAACTTTACTATGAATATTGTAGTAGGGTTCTTAATGGTGAAATAATAGCTGGTGAAACTATTAAGCTGGCTTGTAAGAGATTCCAGAATGACCTTAAAAGGGATGATTTGGAATTTAAAGAGGATAAGGTAGATAGAGCCATTCTATTTATCAGCACATTGAAGCATTATACAGGTAAACATTCTGGTAAACCATTCACCTTAGAAGGATGGCAGCAGTTTATAATAGCTAATATAGTTGGATTCTACTGGAAGGGAACTACTACCAGAAGATATACTAGCAGCTATATAGAAGTAAGTAGAAAGCAGGGTAAAACAGCTTTGGCTGCTGCTTTATGCTTGTATTATTTAATAGCTGATGGTGAAGATGGTGCAGAAGTATTACTGGCTGCTAATAGTAAAGAGCAGGCTAAGATAGCCTTTGATATGTGTAGCAAGTTTAGTAAGGGACTGGATTCTAAAGGTAAGTATCTTACAGCCTATAGAGCTGATATTCTGTTTAACCTTACTAATTCCAAGTTGAAAGTATTGGCTGCTGATGATAGTAAACTGGATGGATTTAATGCTAGCTTTGGTTTATTGGATGAATATCACGCTGCTAAGAATAGTAAAGTACGTGATGTTATTAAGTCCAGTATGGGGATGAGAATGAATCCACATCTTTGTACTATTACTACTGCTGGCTTCGATAAAACTTTACCCTGTTACCAATTAAGAACCGTAGCTATAGAGGTGCTTAATGGCTTAAAGGTAGATGATGAAATGTTTATAGCTATCTATTCTTTAGATGCTGATGATGATTGGAGAGATGAAAAGAACTGGGTTAAATGTGCACCAAACTTGGATATTACAGTAACTTCCAAATACATTAGAGGACAGGTACAACAGGCAATAAATAACCCTGCTGATGAAGTCGGAGTTAAAACTAAGACCTTAAATCTATGGTGCGACAGTTCTAATGTGTGGCTACCAGAGGACTATATTATTAAGTGCAGTCAGGAAGTAGACCTTAATAAGTTTGCTGGTATGGATTGCTATGTAGGTGTGGATTTAGCTGCTACTTCGGATTTGACTGCTGTAGCTTATTTAGTAGTACTGGATGGTACTTACTACTTCAAAACACATTACTATCTTCCAGAATCGGCATTAAAGGATAAGGCAGATAAGGAACTTTACAAATACTGGAAGCAGCAGGGGTATCTTACTGTTACCAGTGGTAATGTTACCGATTATGACTATATAACTACTGATATGCTTAGATATGCTGATGTAGTTAATATCCAGTCTGTAGGATATGACAAGTATAATGCTACACAATGGGCTATAGATTCTACAGAGCAGGGATTACCATTAGAAGAATATCCACAAACACTAGGTAACTTTAATATGCCTACTAGAGAACTGGAAAGGCTGATACTATCTGGTAAGGCAGTTATTGATAACAATGAAATAAATAGGTACTGCTTTAGAAATGTTACTTTGAAGTCTGATTATAATGGTAATGTTAAACCGAATAAGGCAGTAGATAAGAAGAAGATAGATGGAACTATAGCAATGATACAGGCTTTAGGTATGTATCTGAGAACACCACATTACACAAATGAAATACTGACTATTTAATGGGAATTTTTACTAATTGGTTTAAAAAGAAAGAACCAGAACAGGAAACCAGAGGGTTATTCTGTGATTCCTTAATGTATAATATGAATGGCGGTTATACCACTAATAAGGCTATGCTGTTATCTACAGTCTACAGATGTGTAGATGTTATTAGTGACGCAGTGGCACAATTACCATTAGAGCCATACTACATTAATGATTCTGGTTATAAGGAGAAATTTATTAAGCATCCTACCTATTATTTACTGAACAAAGAACCTAATCAGAAGATGAGCAGGTTTACTTTCATTAAGACTTTGATAGTAAGTACACTGCTTAAAGGTAATGGATATGCTTACATAGAAAGAGATGCTAAAGGAGATGCAGTGGCACTTCATTATTTACAGCCAGATTATGTTACTATTACTGAACAGAAGGACGGAATTAAATATAGTGTTGTAGGTATTAAAGGACTGGTAGAGCCTTGTAATATGATTCATATACTGAACTTTAGTTATGATGGTATTACTGGAATCAGTACTTTACAACACGCCAGACAGACTTTGGGACTGGCTACAGATTCCGAATCACACGCGCAAGGATTCTTTAAAGGTGGTGCTAATCTGGCTGGTATTCTTAAAGTACAATCTACTTTAACTGGTAAGCAGAAGGCAGACTTAAAAACTAGCTGGCAGACTGCTTTTAGTCCTACTACTGGTACACCTAATGGAGTAGCTGTATTAGAAGGTAATATGGATTTCCAGCCTATTACAGTGAATCCTGCTGATGCACAACTATTAGAAACCAGACAGTTTAATGTAATTGATATTTGTAGGTTCTTCGGGGTATCACCTGTAAAAGCATTTGACTTATCCAAGAGCAGTTATAGTACTGTTGAGGCTACCCAGCTGGCTTTTCTTACTGATACATTATCACCATTACTAGAGAAGATAGAATTAGAGTTTGAAAGGAAGCTGTACAAGCCTTCTGAAAGAAGTAGAATAGATGTAAGATTTGATACTTCTGTATTACTAAGAGCAGACAAACAATCTTTAGCAAACTACTACAATACACTGTTTAATATCGGTGTGGTTAGTGCCAATGAGATTAGAAAGCAGTTGGATTTACCTGCTGTAGATGGTGGAGATTCCCATTTCGTACAAGTGAATCTAATGGAGATTAAAAATGCTGCTAATAACATTCCATCTAATAACAATATAATCAATGATACAGACAATTTACAAGGGAACTGACTTAGTATTCAATATTAAATTGGAAGATAAGGACGGTATTCCCTTTAGGGTAAGAAACACTTCTGAATTTATACTTAGGCTTTACACCACAAACCCAGCAGAGTTTATAGAATGTAGTTTTAAAGGTGGTGATTTGACTGGTATAGTAGAAGAAGATAGAATAGATAAAGCGGTTATTAATTCATCTGACCTAGATAAGCTACAATCTGGACTAATCTATTACAGCTACAGCTTTAAAAGTCCTAATGCTATGTTCAATGATGCTTATTATGACGAGGTAGTTAAAGGGCAGACTAATTATTATTTGAAGTAATGGGACTACAGAGAGCAACTAAAGAAGGAGTATTAGAACTGGATAGAATCAGTGCCAAGATTGGTAGTACAGTTAATGCTGTATGGGGTACTATAGAAGGTGATATTACTAAGCAGACCGATTTACAGGATGAATTACAAGGTATTAAAGATGCTGTTAATACCAAAGTTGACAAGGTAAATGGTAAGCAGTTATCTACAGAAGATTATACAACACCAGAGAAGCAGAAACTGGCTGGACTTAGTAACTATGATGATTCTGCATTAAGAAAGTATGTTGAATCCTTAGAGGAACAGAACAAGCTATTAAAGAAACAGGTAGCAGCATTACAGAATCAGATAGATAATACTGGTTGGATTCTATTGGAATAATAACAATACTATGAGAGAACTAAGAAACTGTAATGAAATTGTAAAGATGGATTCTAGGACTGTAGAAGGGTATGCTTTAGTATTCGGTAAGCAGTCTAGGGATTTAGGTGGCTTTACTGAAGTAATAGAACCTACAGCCTTAGAAGGTATTTTAGAAAAGTCTGATATACTATGCTTACTGAATCACAATGAGGATAGAGGTATATTAGCCAGGTCTAAATATGGTACTGGAAGCCTAGAATTAACTATAGATGATACTGGACTTAAATACAGGTTTGAAGCACCTAACACTGCTTTAGGTGATGAACTGTTAGAAGGTCTTAGAAGGGGTGATATTAGTACTTCTTCATTTGCCTTTACTATCGGTAAAGATACTTGGACTAAGAAGGAAGATGGTAGTTATTTAAGAACTATCAATAGCTTCAAAGAATTATTCGATGTATCACCTGTATATAAAGAAGCATACCCAGATACATCTGTAGCATTAAGAAAGATGCAGGATTTAGAGAGCGAGGATTTAAAAGATTACTTCGCTGGACTTAGGAGTAAGTTAAACTAATGAACACCTTAGAACTACTGGACAAAAAGGAACTGCTTCAAAAGAGAGCAGAGGAAATTATATCTGGTGCTGAGAAGGAAGTAAGAAAGCTAAATGCTGGCGAGCAGGTAGAATTTGATGCACTTACTAAAGAAGTGGCAGATATAGATATTCAGATTAGGAAGATTGAAGAAGATAACCTTAAACAAACAACACATACAACTAATACTATGAAGGAAAAGTTTTCACTTTTAAAGGCTATCAATGATGTAGCCAATAACAGACAATTAGATGAAAGAGCACAGGAAGTAGTAGGTGCTGGTATTGCTGAAATGCGCAAGGCTGGTCAGTCTTATAGCGGACAGATTGTACTTCCTATCGAGGAAAGAGGTGATATTAAAGCTACTGTAGCTACAGCAGGACAGGAGAATGTAGCAGAAGATAAGTTAGGTATTCTTGAACCATTGAGAGCTAGTTTAGTTTTGGCACAAGCAGGTGCTTCTTATATGACAGGACTTGTAGGTAATGTTTCTATTCCTGTTTATTCTGGTTCAAATGTAGGCTGGGCTGGTGAAGTTGATGCTGCTTCTAATGGCGGTGGTACATTCTCAGAAGTAAACCTAGAGCCTAAAAGACTTACTGCATATATCGACGTATCTAAGCAATTCTTAATTCAAGACTCTAATTCTGCTGAGGAAATGCTAAAGAGAGATATTGTTTCAGCTATTGCCAACAAACTTGAAGCTACTATTTTGGGTAGTGAAGCTGGTGATGCAAAGAAACCTGCTGGTATGCTTAATGCTGTAGTAGCAGATAGCAATGCTATCACTTACAAGGATATTGTTAAGATGGAAGCTGATTTGGAAGCTAAGAATGTGAGAGGTGATATTAAGTTTATTGTTTCACCTTCTGCTAAGGCTGATTTAAAGACTACTGACAAGGGTACTGATACTGGTAAGTATCTGATGGAAGGTAATGAGGTAAACGGTTATCCAGTTCTTTCTACTTCTGCTGTAGCTGGTAAGGGCGTAATCTTCGGTAATTTTGCTGATTTGGTTATCGGTCAATGGGGTGGAATTGATTTAACAGTAGACCCATATACACAAGCTGCTAACGGTAAAGTAAGACTTGTTATCAATGCTTACTTTGATGCCAAGCCTAGAAGAGCAGAAGCATTTGTTAAGAAGGTTCTTAAAGCCTAATTATAGTCTATTTAATAAGTAGTAAGCTATGTATATAACTTTAGAACAAGCAAAGAAACACCTGCTAGTAGATGAGGATTTTAGGGCAGATGATATGTACATTCTGGACTTAATAGCTGTAGCAGAGGATTCAGTATCTAAACATTTAGACATAGCTTTAGATGAATTAGAAACAGGTGGTACTTTACCACCTGCTATAATTCACGCTATGTTACTAATGATAGGTAACTTATATGCTAATAGAGAGCCTGTAGCATTTGGTACGGTAGTTAAACTGCCTTATAGTTATGAATATCTTATAGGACTTTATAAACACTATGAAATAAAATGAGGGCAGGACTATTAAATTATCCAATTACCATACAAGAACCTATAATACTAAAAGATGTATATGGGGCTAATGGTATAGACTGGAAGGATGCTATAAGTACCAGAGCACAGGTTACTTATAATTCTGGAAACAGACAGAACCAGAATAATGAAATAATCCACTGCTATACAGTTACCTTTACTATAAGGCTATATCACAAAGTTAATGAGCAAATGCGAATTATTTGGAATGGCAATAAGTACAGGATTCTTAGTATTAACCGAGAATTATATAAGCAATCAATAACTATAGTAACTGAATTGATAAATGAATAATATAGAAGTAGATGCCAGACAGATTACTTCTATGTTTGCAGATTTGACAAGCAGACAGCAAAGGCAGGTCTATAGAAGTGCTTTAAGAAAGGGTGCTGGTATCTTAGTCGGTGAAACTAAAAGGCAGCTAAGGCAGACTTTAGGCAGGGCAGCTTCCAGTAGAAACTGGTGGAATGGTAAGACCTTAATAAGTGGAATCAAAGCTAATGCTGATAGAAACGGAGAAGAAGCTAAAGTACATATTATGGGTGACTTTAGATTGAAGTTCTTTGAACTGGGCACTAGAGTTAGAAGAACCACTGGTAGTAATACTGCATCTGTTAGGGGAAGGAATCCCATTAGAAGGCAGAGAGTATCAGCCAATAGAGGTAGTATTAATGCAGCACATTTCTTTAGAACAGCTAAAGCCAATAAGGAAAGGGAAATCTTTGATAATATGGATAACCTTATAAGCCAGTCAATTCAGAGAATAGCTAATAGAAACAGACGATGAGTTTACAAGTAGGCAAAGCAATATATAACCTGCTTAGTAATGATGCTAATGTAACTGGCAGGGTACAAAATAAAATATATCCCTTAATTGCTGATACTGGTACTACATTTCCCTTTATTGTTTATAGAAGAACTGGTATAGAACCATCTGATAGTAAAGATAGGTTTATCTATAAGGAAGATACTTATGTAGAAGTAGTTATAGCTTCTGATAAGTATAATGAAAGCATAGAAATAGCTGATTTAGTAAAGGATGCCTTACAAGGTAAAAAGGGGAACTATTCTGGTATTAACATACAGGATATTAGAATGACAAATGCAGATGAAGATTACATAGAAGATACGTTCATTCAAAACCTTACATTCAACATAAAGACAAATGGCAGGACAAGTAATTAACGGTGGTGACTTAATGCTATTTATTGACGATAAGTCTATAGCATTTGCCACTAACCACAAACTAAGTATAAATGTAGAAACAGTAGAAACCACTTCTAAGGATAGCGGTGGTAAATGGGTAGCTAAGGCAGCTAGAAAGATTAACTGGAATTGTAGTACCGAGAACCTTTATTCTAATGATGGTGAAGGTATTACTTTTGATATGCTATTTGACAAGCTAACAGCCAGAACACCTATTAAGGCTGTATTCTGTTTAGAGAAAGATTATTCAACAAAGAAGGATGAAGTACCAGAAGGGGGATGGTTGCCAGCTACTACTGGAACTTATTCGGGTAATGTTATTATTACAGCACTTGAAGCCAATGCTCCTAATGGAGATAATGCAACATTTACAGCTTCATTTGAAGGTGTGGGTGCACTTTCAAAAGCAGCATAATTATAAGCCTTTATATCTCTAGGTTATGGAGGTGTAAAGGCTTTATTATTTAATACTTATTGATATGACTATTAAAGGACAAGACTACAAATTGAAATATACTCTTAGAGCCTTATTTATCTATGAACAGATTACAGGTAAGGCATTTGAGTTAAAGACTATCACAGATGAATATCTATTCTTCTACTGTGTCTTAATGGCTAATAATCCAGACAGTTCACTAACCTTTGAGGAACTGATAGAAGCCATAGATGAAGATATGGGTATTATGGTAGAGTTCCAGAACTTTTTAAAGAAGGAACTGGAGAAGCAGCAGCTATTCATTACTAATAATGCGGATGCTAAAAAAAAGTCCTAACCACTAAGGAGATATATTCAGCCTTAGTAATAGAAGGTGGACTAGACCCAGAATATGTACTAGACAAGATGCAGATGTATGAGTTAGAACCATTGATTAGCAATCTACATAGGAAGGACAGAAATAGCTGGGAACAGGCTAGAATGGTAGCTTATGTAATTGCACAATGTAACAGCACTAAGAAGTTAAAGCCTACTGATATAATGCAGTTTACTTGGGATAGTGATACTATAGGAGAAACATCTATTAGTAATGAAGATATTAAGAGATTGAAAGAGAAAGCTAAACAATATACAACACATAATTAAATATGGCTGATTTAGTAACCAGACTATTATTAAATAGTAGTCAATTCGATAACAACATAAGACAGTCCACACAACAAGTACAACAGTTTCAGCAGGTAGGAAGGAATATCACAGCCACTATAGGAAGATTTGCTGGTGTGCTAGGTATAGCTATGACTGCTGGGGAAGCATTTAATGCTGCTGTTAATAGTTCCAGAGAAGCACAACAGGACTGGAATACTGTAGTAGGTACTGCTAAGACTACTGTAGATAATTTCTTTTCGTCTTTATATAGTGGTGATTGGACTGTATTTGAGAATGGGATATTAAATGCTATCGGACTAGCTAAGAGATATACAGAAGCCTTATCTAATGCTAAGATGGCTATGGCTATCGGTGAATCTAAAGCAGATAGATTAGAAGCAGAAAGAAATAACTATGAATACCTTATTACTAAGAAGGGTATTAGTAATGAAGAAAGAACAGCAGCCTATAACACTTACATAGAATTATCTAAGAAGGAAATCTTAGAGAGGGAAAGTAAAAGTAAGTACTTCTGGGAACAGATTCAAGAAGTAATGAAGGCTAAAGGCGTTACTGGTATTAATGATGCTAAGGAAGCACAGAAACTATATGAGAGTTTATTAGACCCATCTACTAAGGAATATGCAGATTTAGAGAAGTACAAGCAAAGGAAGTCAGATGCTAAAGGTACTAGGAATCTAGGTTACTTAATGATGATTAGCGGTGCTGGTATAGGTAGTGAAGGTTTAGACACTTATACTAAAGGTGTTAAGGAACTGGAAGAAGCTACAGATGAGAGCCTAGAGAATATGATTAGATTCCAGAATATCTTTACTTCGGAAGTCGGTGAAGAAGTAAAGGATATGCTAGATAAGGCTATAACCTTTACTGATAAGGCTGGTACTATTAAGAAAGATATGTCTGATGCAGGGCAGGATTTAAAGGATGGTCTTAATAATGGAGAGGTTAAATTAAAACCTGTCATTCCTACTGGTTCATTAGCAGAACTGGATGCACAGATAGCATCTTTAAGAAAGGAATTAAACCTAGCTATTAGTAATGAAGATAGGATAAGAATCAATGCTGAACTAAATGCACTTACTGAACAGAAGAGGGTAATAGAGTTCCAGTACAAATATCCTAATGCACCTATTGGTAAGTTAGATGGCAAACCTGCTGGTTTGGCTGGTATGGTGAAGCCAGAAATACCTACTTCACTTCCTAAGTTTAGTAACCCTATTACTAATAAGAATATCAAACTGAATAATGAGTACGCACAAAGTTTAGGTGCTATAGCTTCTATTATGGGTTCTGTAACCAATATGACCAATGAAGGTGCAGCAGCTTGGTTAAGTTGGGGTGCTAATTTGATGAGTGCTATAGCAGCAGCTATCCCACAAATTGTAGCATTAACTACAGCTAAGAAAGGTGAAGCTATTGCCAGTGGTGTAGCCAGTGCAGCCCAAACACCGTTTGTAGGATGGTTGTTGGCAGGTGCAGCAGCGGCGGCTGTAGTAGCAGCTTTGGCTAGTATTCCTTCTTTTAGTACTGGTGGTATATTTGCTGGTAATAGTACTATAGGAGATATGAACTTAGCTAGGGTAAATGCTGGTGAAATGATTCTTAATAACAGACAGCAAAGGAATCTATTTAACCTGCTTAATGGTAATGGGGTTATAGGTTCTGCTGGCGGTGGTCAGGTAGAATTTAAGATTAAAGGTAAGGAACTTGTAGGGGTTCTAGCCAATTACAATAATAAAACAGCTAAAGTAAGATGAAATATACAGCACAATTCTATGATATAAATGAGAAGCTATACACATTGGAAATAGGCTCTGGAGAAGTGCAGAACATTACTTTATCTGCTACACCATTCATAACTGAGTTAGAAACTTCTGATTCACATTTATATAAACCTTGTAAGTATAGCAGTGCTACTATAGGAATGATTACAGACGATTATAAGTTTGATTTGTATAGTAGTACAGCACAACAGAATAAGGTAGTTCTTAGTAGTGCTAGTGGTATTGTATGGGTTGGGTATGTAACACCCAATCTATACAGTCAAGGCTATGAGAATGAATTAGAAGAAATAGAGGTAGAAGCCATAGATGCACTTAGCACATTACAGTATTATAAGTACACCACTATAGGCGGTAAGAAAGATATAGTATCTTTTACCCAGATTATAAACCATCTGCTTAGTAAATGTAATGCTTATAGTTCTTTCTATATTTCAGATAATACACAATTAAATGCTACATCTGACTTTTGTTTACCTAGTAAGATGTATATCAGTGAACAGAACTTCTTTGATGAAGATGATGAACCTATGACTATGCAGGAAGTTCTGGAAGAAGTTTGTAAATACCTTAATGTAACTGCTGTAGCTGATGGTGATAAGGTTTACTTCTTGGATTATGATGCTATTAAAAATGGAATCAATACTTACTATAGATTTACTTTAGGAACAGAAACACCTACTAAGGTTACTTTGCAGCAATCTAAGGAAATAGAAGCCAGTGATTATGTTGAAAATGGTGGTCAGTTATCCTTAGATAATGTATATAATAAGGTTACTGTTAAAGACAGTCTATACAGCTTTGACAGCATTATACCTAGTATCTGGGATGAGAAGTATTTAACTAACTATGGTGGTAGCTGGTCTTATGTGCAGGAAGTAAATGAAGATGGTAAAGGTGGTATGCACAAATGTTTCTTTAAGTATTTAAAGCATAAGAACTATACTTGCTACTATTATAATAAGACCACATTAGCACAAATATCAGCACCTTTTACTATTAACTATGCTACTACACAGAACTATGTAGGTGCTACTATCTGTAAAGCCTTCTTTGATAAGGTTACTGATTTTAATAAGAAGTACAATAATATCAATTTTACAGACTATGTACTATTACACGTTCATAATACTTATGATGGTAAACTAAGACCATTGTTTGAACTGGAAGTAAATGATAATAATGTTAGCTTTATTGGTGGTTCTACCTATCTGATTATTAAGGGTAATTTCCTATTTATGGATAGGGAAGGTGAGATGTATATAATGCAGGGGTATAGTAACAAGAATGATGACTTCAACCCAGATAACCTTTACATAGACTGTAAGTTAAAGTATGGTAGTATGTACTGGAATGGTTCTAGGTGGACTTCTACAGATAGTACATTCAAACTATACTTTGATAATCAAGGACAGTCAGACCATTGTATTAACAGGATATTCCCAGTTAAAAATAACATTGATTGGAAGATGGGAATAGATGGTGAAGGTTACGCTATTCCAATGCCTAACACTAATGAAGTGATTACTGGTAAACCTACCTTTACATTATACCATCCGCACAAGGTGGATAATAGCTATAGATGTGATGCGGTATTCCTTAGTGACTTCGATATACAGGCTAAAGTTCAGAACTTCCAGAAGGAAGAAGAAAAGGATTCTGATACTGAATACAGCAATATTATAAACGAGGACTTTGTAAATGAGATGGATTCAGAAGAATTTGCTATATGTACTTGGGATAATAAGGAATGTAACTATAGTGCAGTTTGCTATAGTGCTAATGGTACTAGCTTTACTTATCTGGATAACGTATATAATAAGGCTACTAAGCAGATGTATAGACTGGAAGAGCATCTTATATATAGGCTAGTAACACAATATAGTACACCTTCTGCTATTCTGAATCTGAACCTACAGAACAAGTTTAAAGTATATGCTACTATGACTGATAACCATCTTCCAAATAAAACCTTTATAGTGGATAGCATTACTACAGATTATAGATTATGTAAGCAGGAAATACGGTTAATAGAGAAGAAGTAATATGCAATTTATAAGGACAAACATAAATAAGACATTTCGTAACGGTGTAGTTAATGCCAGTAATGTAGCTGTTACTAATGTTGGCGGTGGTGGGGGAAGTTCTTCTTTAAGTGGGAACTTTCTACCTGCTGTTAATAATGGTGATGGTTCTTATACTGTAGATTTATCAAAGGTAGTGTTTACTGGAAACTTAATTGGTGAAGGTGAAATTACTGCTTATGGTCAAGGTTCTACAGGTGGTGGAAGCACTTCTACAGGTTCAGTTACTATTTATGATGGTTTGGATTCTGTAGCTGTAGATGCTGCTTTATCAGCCAATCAAGGTAGGATATTAAGAGAGATGATATTAGAAGCTGGAACTGGTGGTAGTACACTATTATCTAAATTGGAAGATGTAACACTAACCAATCTAGCAGACGGTCAGATATTAAAGTATGATGCAACTTCTAAGAAGTGGGTTAATGGTGATGGTACTAAGGTTACTTGGACTAATATAGAAGGGAAGCCAGTAGCACTTACAGATGCTAATATAGCTAAGTGGAATGAGAACAGCCACACACATACTAATAAGACTACATTAGACAAGATAACAGAAGCCAATCTTACTAGTTGGAATAACAAACTAGATAAAGCAATATGGGATAAAGCGTTTTACTTTGATAGTGCAGGTGATTTAAGAGCAAAAGTTAATGTAATAGGCGAGAAAGAAATTAGTGCTTATGGTGCTGGAACTACTTCGGGAGCTGGAACTGTAACTATAGTGGATGCACTTACCAGTACAGCTACTGACTGTGCTTTAAGTGCTAATATGGGTAGAATCCTTAAAGATATGATAGATTCTAAAGGTAGTGTTTCTAGCTGGGAAGATATAACCGATAAACCTAGTTGGATAACATCTACAAAACCTTCTTATAGTTGGAATGAGATTACTAGTAAACCTAGCACCTTTACACCTTCTGAACATACACATAATTATGCCAGTTCGGTTAAGGTAGGTAATACTGCTTATAATGCTGCTAGCAATGTTATTAGTTTACCTGCTTATCCTACTTTATCTAGTTTGGGTGCAGTTAGTTCTACAGACTTTAACGCACATATAGGTAACACTACATTACATATTACCAGTACGGAAAGAACTAACTGGAATGATGCCAACAGCAAGAAGCATACACATTCTAATAAGTCTGTACTGGATGGAATAACATCTGCTAAGGTTACTAATTGGGATGGTGTAGTAACTAACTGGAATAAGGCTTTTTACTTTGATTCCAATGGAGATTTGAAGGTTAAAGTGAATGTAATTGGTGAGAAGGAAATTTCAGCCTATGGTGCAGGTGCTTCTGGTGGAAGTGGTAGTATTACTATAGTAGATGCTTTAACCAGTACAGCTACAGATGCAGCACTTTCAGCCAATCAAGGTAGGATTCTAAGGGAATTGATTGATTCTAAGGGTGAAGGTGGCGTTACTAATTGGGCAGACTTGGAAGGTAAACCAAGCTGGATTGGGGCTAATAAACCTTCATATACTTGGGCTGAAATAAGTGGTAAACCATCTACATTTGCACCTAGTTCACATACTCACAATTACGCTAGTACAGTTAAAGTAGGTTCAACAAGCTATAATATAAGTGGAAATACTATCAGCTTACCAGCATATCCTACAGTTCCTTCTGCTTTAAAGAATCCTAATGCACTTACTATTAGTTTGAATGGTACTTCACAGGGTGCTTATGATGGTAGTGCTGCAAAGAGTTTCAATATAACAGCAGCTAGTGTAGGTGCAGCAGCCAGTTCGCATAGTCATTCAATTAGTAATGTTAGTGGTTTACAAGATGCCTTAAATGGTAAAGCAGCTAGTAGCCATAATCATAATAGCAGTTATGTATCTGCTTTAGGAACTAATGGCAATTACCTTACTTGGACTAAAAACGGCACTACTAATAATATTACTGTTCCTTATGCTACAGCAGCCAATAAGGTTACTAATACATTAACTTTTACAGGTTATCAATCCAAGTCATTTAATGGTAGTACAGCAGTTAGTGTAGCTATACCAAACAACACTAATCAGTTAACCAATGGTGCAGGATTCATTACTAGTAGTGCTAGTATCAGTGGTAACGCTGGTAGTGCTACAAAGCTACAAACAGCCAGAACTATTTGGGGACAGTCCTTTAACGGTACTGGTAATGTAAGTGGTAGTATGACTGGAGTAGGAGCTGTTAGTATGAGTGGTAATCTTACTATGGCGCATTCTTCAACACCTACACTAACATTGAAGAATAATAACAGTACTGATGTACAGATTATACTAGATAGAAATGTTAATGCTAGCTGGAAGATATTAAATCAAAGCGGTACACTATACTTTCAAAATAACTGGGTTAATGGTGGAAAGGGAAGTTATTTTACTGCCTTATCTATTGCTTACCAAACAGGACATATAGTTTCTAAAGGTAATATAACTTCTAATGGTGAAATTACAGCATATTCTGATATTAGGCTTAAAACAGACATTCAGCCATTAGAGAATAGGGGTTACATTAAACCTGTTACATATAAGAAGGATGGTAAGGACTGTATCGGATTCATAGCACAGGAAGTAAGGGAACTATATCCAGAACTAGTTATAGAAGATAATACAGAAGATAAATATCTATCTGTCAATTATGCACAGTATGTAGCAGTATTACAAGCACAGATTATAGACCTTAAAAAAGAGATAGACGAATTAAAGAATATAAAAACTAAATAATATGGCTTTAGCGAGTTCGGGTATAACAACAAGTTTAGTCGGAAACACATTAGGCATATCAAATAGAAATGTAGGTGGATTATGTACTAGTAGTAATGTGAATCCGTGGTCAAAGTGGAAGCCTATACATAGTACTGTATCTACAATGACTTTAGGAGAGTTGAAGAATAGGAACTATGGAATCCAGATAATTCAAGCCAATAACCCAACTTCATTAGTAAGTGCTATTAAGGCTAATGGAAATAAAGGCTACACATACAATAAACCTACTGGCGGTTCTAATAGTCCTTATAGATTGGGTGACTTTAGAAATTATGAACATAGTGCTACTATGCCTTTGTATGCTACTTATAAAGATGGTGCTGTACAAAATATAGGCGGTGTAACTTCTAGTAATCACGCTTCTTATGAAAAACCACTAGCAGGTATAGAATCTAGCACACCAGGGGGTGATACTTCTAGTTTAACTTATCTTACTAAAGATGATATATATGTAGTATATGGTACTGATGGAAGTAAGTTGAACCTTCATAGAGGTGCTTTAGTAACAGATGGTAGTAAATCTTATTGGTATAGTGGAAAGTTGTACTGGTGGACTACACAAATGCAGCAGTTTAAAGGTAAGACTGTACAAGTATATGAGTTTTTAACTAATGCAGTTAGTACACCTACTTCACCACATACAGGTAATGCTAATGATAGATTCTTAGCCTTACCTATGCCAGTAGCATCTATACAAGTTAAAGCAGATGTAGTAGCAGGAAGTCAGAAGGTACAAATTATCTTTAAGGCACAGCAAAGAGAAAATAATACTAAGTACTATGATTGGGAACTACAATTTAGTGCAGTAGGTTCTACTTATAGAGGTGGCACAATTAATAATATTGCAGTTAAGCTATGTAAGGATAACAAAGGTATTAATCAGATTGCTTCTGCTAGTGGTCTACCTAAATCACTTACAGTTAATGATGAAACAACTTCACAGAAATATACTGGTTCACTTTATAATAATAGCACATCTTCTATTTGCTGGCTATGTTTATGGTTTGATAACCAGTTACAAAGGTCTATACAGGCACTTATGCCAATGCCAGACCCATCTTTACCATAGATTAATTAATAACACATTTAAATTTTAAAACTATGGCTACAACTATCGAAATGCAGCACACAAATTACAATGTAGTAACAGATAATGGAACAATGAAGTTAGAAGGTACATTCAATATTGATATGAATGGAAAGATGAACTATAATGTTAGTATCTACCTTATTGAAGATATGAAATATATCGGTGATGCTAACTACTGTGAACTGGATGGGGGATTAGTTAATTATAACTATAACCTTCCAGCAGCTAATAAGGCTGATGTAATAGCATTAGTAGATACATCCATTCAAGAAATTAAAGTTAAACAATCAGCAGAATGACAAAAGAAGATAAGCTAAACTTACAATTAATATCAGCAGCAGTATTAGTAATAGTAGGCTGTGGTTTATTAATTGGAGGGTTCTGTGTAGCACCATTAGGAATAATAGACAGCAGCGTACTTATTGCCTTTGGTGAAACTTGTACCTTTGCTGGTGCCTTGTTTGGTGTAGATTATCATTATCGGATGATATTTAGAAAGTAAATAAATTTAGCCTGTAGTCTGGTGATAGATTGCAGGCTATTTGTTTATGTGGCTACTTTGTAGTACATTTGCAGCGTGATTCTGATAGCACTATTTGTCTGAATAGCCAGTATAATAGTGTATTGGCATAATTTAAACTTTTTATATTATGTTACAAAATTTAGAATCACAACAAGTGAACGTTCTTTCTGTATTGGTATCAGCAGACCGTAGCGACCTGGGTAAAGTCTTTGGTGTTGGTCTGTACCCTACAGACAATGACACTGTAGAACAAGTTAAGGCTAAATGCCAAGTTCAGCTTTCAAGACTTGAATTGCAGGTTGCTAATGTTAAAGCTATACTAGTAATTCCAGATGCTAATCTAAAGTCTGAAATGCGAAAGGCTAAGGCTATTCGCTACATTGAATCTCTCGAAGAGGATGATAGAGAAGCCTTGAAGGAGTTGATAGGTCAGTAATTGGAAGGACTTCAAACAATGGGGCTAGCTTCGGCTAGCCTTTTTTATTTTAAGATGTATGGAGTATAAGAAGTATGGAAGAAAGATAGTGGATGCTATCGAAGGTATAGATAATCCAGCCTATAAGGTGTCATTAGATTGTATTAGAAGAAGCCATTTTACATTAGGCACTTTAGTTATGGCTAATACTATCTATGATGGATTTATAACACTATGCCAGTCTAAGAACTATCTATGTGCTATTCAGCAAATAAGGATGCAGATAGATAATTGTATAACAGTCTTTGCTAGCCAGTTAGTAAAGAACCAGACTTCTTTCTATAACCACTTTGATAAGGGTGGAGCTTTAAACCAGTTGAAAGTAAAAGGCAATGCACTAACTACTAATTATCTATTGGAATTATTAGATGAGAAGTATGTAGGTATTAGGGATATATACAGGGAAGGCTGTAAGTGGATTCATCCTACTAGCAAACGATTGAACTTCTATTATATTACACCTTTGACTAATGGAGAGCCAACTAGTATAGTCGGTTATAAGGATAAGGAATATAGTATAGTTAATGGGTTAATGGCAGATACATTACTAGAAGATATATGTAATGATATGTACTATGCTATGGATATACTGCTAGAGTTAGTAAATGAACAGATAAGGCTACAGAAAGAAGAAGCTAGTGCTATTACTACTGATGAACAGCTAATGAATAACATAGATGAAGTATTTGATAAGATAGGTATTCAAGTAGTTTCGGATAAGGGGAATGGGGTAATATTTTAAGCTGAGAGTCGGTTAAACCCCAGCCTACCCTACTTTTCACGGCTGTAAGTTTCCAAATATGCAAAAGGTTGCATTATTTAACATTCTTCATAAATGATTGATAATCAATCTATACGAATGGTTAAAGTATTTATTCTGTTGTTCATCCAAAAAGAGGACACCGTGATGTGCGAGACTGATTTCTCCGGGTTGTGGATTGGCTCCTCCGCCCACCATTGCAACAACATTAATTAACTATTAGGTGGTAGATTGGTATTTTTGAACTTTATATAAACAACCAATCATGCAAAAAAAAGAGGAACTATACGAAATGTATGCTCCTCCTAAACAGTGTTATATAGAGAAACTTGTTTTATAGTTCTTCAATTTCTTCTTTGGTCAATCCGGTTGCTCCCATAATTAACTTTATTGAGGTTCCAGATGATTTTAAATAACGGGCAACTTCTATTGCTTTTTTTCTTTCTCCTTTATTTATTCCTTCTTCAATCCCTTCTGCTCTTCCTTCTTCCCGTTCAGTATTGATATTGTCACGAAGGATTACAATATTATCCAAGTGGCGGTAGTAAGCGGCAAGTTCATCTTTAGTCATACTATCCAACTTTAATCTCTCACGAGCCTCCTCAAGACCGGGAGCTGTGGCAGTGGAAGGTATTTCTCCAGTGTTAAGATAGTAGATCCATTCTTCCAGGGGACTTTTTGCTACCTGATTAAAACCGTTCACTTTCAGGATATAATATTCAGGATATAGCTGACTTACCGTATCCACCTTGAATGTCTGTTTCTGGAACGGGGTGAGTTCAAGAAGATCATTAGTGTGGATACCCCTGAATTCCGTCTTTCCATGATAAACGAAGTCCCTGCCATGTCCTAGGGAGAAGTAGACTATATTGACGCTGTATACTTTACGGACCTTGTCATAGCTCTCCCCTCTGTTGATATATTCAGTGACCAGCTTGGAAGTACCGAACAACATACGCTGGAAGTAGGCATATTCATTATTGTTCTGCACCTCTATCAATACCAGCTCCCCCTTGGAGTTCTCGGCAAGCATATCCACACGGTTATACTTATCATATTCGTCCTCCTGATTGCTCTCGCTCTCAAGAAGCCTCTGGATAATGATCTTCTCACCCAGTAACGTGGTGAGCAGGCCTTCAAGGACACTGAAGTTTGCCTTGTTTCTGAGCAGACGTTTCATCGCCCAGTCAAAACGGATTATCTGGTTTTTATTATTGCTGTTCATAATGGTCTGATATATGGGTTACTACAAAGATAGGCAAAAAACTCAAGACCTCCAAAATAATATGGATTATAGTGAAAAGTGGCTATTCTCAACGAACCGCCGCTTTGTAATGAATCAATTTGTTTTATCATTCATGAGGGAAATCTATTTCAGAACAATTTTTTGATGTATTCTGTTCAATGACCCTGTGTCCAGTTCGTCTATGCTTATTATATATAAGGTGTCGGTCACATATATTCCGTTCTCTCCAAGAAATATGTATGCGGCATCGAAAAACCAGCCCTCACCTCTTACCCTCATGTCTATTCTGATATCGTTTTGTATCTCACAGACTTTTCTTATAGCCTCAATCAGTTCGGTTCTCTCCATACGATACTCCTTTATCCGGATACAACAGGGCACCCGGATTTTTGTTTGCGGACCTTTCATTTATATATCAAAAGTATGGCCGTTCATTCCTCCCTCCTGAAACCTTCCAAACCCTTATATATGAGAAAATAGCTTGGAGCATTATTCAGCACCATTAAGATAAGGTGCGTAGCTTCAAGCGTTATAAAAAGTAATTTTCCGGGTTAAATCTAATTTCAGATGATGGTTAGAACTTTAATTCGAGGGATAGCAACGGTACGAGTAGTTTTCACAGCTTTAGTCTTGATTACCCAAAGTATGCAGTCTATCGGAAAGTCAAGTCAGATCGAGGAGGTTTGATGACGGCTTTTCTTTTTTTTCTTCCCCTTTCTTGAATCCTTCAAAGCCTTATATGTGAGAATAATATATAAGAGAATAGAAACGTAATAACAAACAATTGAAAATTAGAGAAATGGGAAATTTGGTAAAAGCATTGAAGATCGCCGCAAATGTAGCGGAGATCATCGTGGCAGGCTCCGTATTGATCGAGCTTGCCGAGAAGTATGGTGGCAGATTGGGAAAGAAAAAATCCGCCACGAGTAAAGTCGCTACAGATACTGTGGCGGCTGAAAACTAACATAACGTCTTGAACAGTGGATTATGATAAAGGTCAGGACGTAATAATAACAATCCTTGAAGTTACTACATCAATACTCAAGGGAATTAAGAAGCTAAGAAGTTTATTTATAAAAGCAAAGAAATAAACCTCTTGGCTTTTTTTCGTTTATCGGATTTTATTAACAACTAAAAAATAACAAAGAGTATGGAAACAATGACTAATGAACTTACTGTCATTCCAAGAACAATCGGAATGATGACAAGAATGATGGATGTGATTAATACCGAGAATATTGAAGATGCTGTAATCGTATCTGAAGAAGAGCAGGAAGAACATCCCAATTTTATTGAAAGTAACACTTCGGGTATTACACTTGAAGAACTTGAGAGAAACTGCATTGTACCCAGTTTTGGAGACAATCAGCTTACAATCAGCCACCAGACATTCATACACCGGATCGAGGAGGCTGCAAGGAGCTATTTTACGGGTGAAAGCTTTGGAAACACAGAAATCAGGGTATCACATAGAATCCTGGGCAGGGTTCCGGGAGCATTAACCAAAAAGAAAGAGGAACTTAAACCTGAGGACGAGACTATCTATTATCAACGTATGGCTTTCTGTTTTCATATCAGGTCTATGAGCAGAATGATGAACGGAGAAGAAGTACATTTATGTATCGGAGGTGTAAGAAGTCTGAACGAGGAAAACCTATACGCCCGAAAATCACCTGAGAAATTCAAGATATTCATAGGGTTTAGAGTGAAAGTTTGCTCAAATCTGATGTTGACTAATGATGGTTTGACCGGACGACTGGAAGTAATGAGTGATGCAGATATATATAGTTCAGCACTCAGACTATTTCAAGACTTTAATCCCGAACAGAATCTCAGGTTACTTGAAAACCTGGGAAGGACGAGGATTTCACAGGAACAGTTCTGTCAGATAATTGGTAGGCTCAGATTATATCAAGCTTTACCCGCTTCACAACTTAAAGAATTGCCCAAGGTGATTTTAGGTGATTCCAATGTCAATGCGGCTACGAAAGGTTATATAGAAAACCCTAATTTCGGGTTACGTGGCAGGGATAATATTACTTGTTGGGATCTGATGCAGCTACTCAATGACGCTGCCAAACAATCCTATATTGATAAGTTCCTGGAGAGAAATCAGAACTGCACTGATTTTGCGGTTGGTATCCAAAAAGCTTTAAACGGTGAAGATACTGAGAACTATAGCTGGTTTTTGAGTTAGACCTGAAAATAAATTAACTCACAAGGGAGAAAGATCAGAATATAACAAACATGGTCTTTCTCCCTTTTTTGTTGAATCCTTTAAAAATCAATAAACAAAGAAATGGAAAGACATGAATTGGAAAACAGCAGAGAATTCAAGGCTGCAAAAGAGCTTGAACATGCCTTGAACGATTATGGGTGGAATGGTAAAAGATTCGCTATTGCAGTCACTACATTCCACAGGACCCTGCAACAGACTTTATTCAGAAGTATGGTTGAAGTAATAAGAGTCATGGGAAGCGAGGATTATGGATATGACTTAAGGAACAAGGCTTCGCATGAGATATGTAAAAAGATAATGGAATCCGGAGCTTTGGAAGACAAGACGATACCATTTATCTGAAAAGGTTGAGAGATACCGAGATAATATTCCGGGGAGGGATATTTCCGATAAAAAGGAAGTATCTCTCCTTTTTATTTACTAATAATTTAAAATTCAGAAGATTATGTTATACTATAATTTTTATGGTTACGAAAGATTCAAGGCCTGTTTCGGACTTGAAAAAAGAGATAACGGTACGGTGGTAAGAAAGAACAGGATACTGCTGGGCCATCTGAAGAATCCTGCACTGCTCAGGTATTGCAGGGAGCATGATGATTATACCCTGTTGCATATATATAATATGGCTGACCTGGAGAAAAAAGTGGTTGAAGCCATCATCAAATCAGGAGAGGATGATGAAAAACTGCCTTATAAAGTAGAATTAATAGGAAAGGTTTATTATTCCTCCCGATATCAGACTGACGAAACCAAAGGTATATGTGAGGATCTGGACAAGAATTCAATCCGCTATATAAATGTCGGGCGTAACCGGATCTTCAAGATGAGGGCCGGAAAGTTCATGAGGGAGCTTATTCTTGAAACAGAGATCGGAAAGCTACTCTCACCCAGTGTAGTAAATTGGATTGCAGGAGATGTTTTCACTCAGCAATGGTGTACTTATACTTATGGTTATACTCCTGATATAGAATTGCATGTCAATGACGATTTCCGAAGTATCTATGACAGCGACTGTTGCAAGGGTAATTTCGGTTCATGTATGGTGGACGAAGACCGGACCTCATTCTATCGTGATTCGGTAAAAGCCAAGGCGGCTTACATAACAGACAAAACAGGATTGGTTGTAGCAAGATCCGTTCTATTTACTGACGTTACGGATCAGGATGGCAAGAAATGGAGGTTGCTTGAAAGGCAATACTCTTCAGGAGGTGATGATGTATTGAAACGGTTACTGATTGACAAACTCATTCAAGGTGATCACATAGACGGTTATAAAATCGTGGGTGCATCCTGCCATGAAGCTAACGCATTTGTAGATATTCATGGGAACTCATTATCCGACAGGAAGTTTGAGATTGACTGTGATCTGGAACTGGAAGACACGCTTTCTTATCAGGATTCTTTCAAATGGTACAGTTATAACCTGAATAAAGCCTATAACTACGAAAACTCACACTTTTCATATAACCTTGACACCACAGACTTGAACTTATATGGTGATACTGACGGCGATGAAGACGATCGGGAATGGGATGATTACCACCAATACTATTGTGATGATACAAGACTCTGCTATCGGAACGGAAGGGAGATCCGGGTAGACGTTGAAAACCTGGATGATTTTATATGGATAGAATCAACACAGGAATACCACCATGAAAACGATTGTGTCTGCTGTGATGAATGTGGAACATATATCCTGTTGGATGATGCCATGTGTTCGGAAGTGACGGAGGAATATTATTGCTGCAAGGACTGTATGGAGAAAGCGGAAAATGAGTTCAAGCGGGAGAACTGGCATTACTCCGAATATGATGATGAATGGTATGAGGATTACACCGACATAACCCGGATCAATATCTGGAATGAACCGGAAGGTATCTATGAGAGTAAAAGCATCGGTACGGATACATTATGCCGGTTATTGAGAAATGAGGAAGCATGGGAGTTTGACAATGAGGTGTTCGATAAAGTAAATCCAAGTACCAACCTTCCATACGGCTATAAACTTAAAAAAGAGATAAATCATGAATATACAATTATTGAAGCGGCTGTATAGTATCTACAGTCCCAGTGGAAAGGAACAGAAGATGGTAAAGTTCCTCTGTTCCTATATAAAACAACTCCCCGGAAACATATCCGTGTCAAAGGATGAATTCGGAAACTTGTATGTGGTAAAGGGAGAATCAGAAACTTACCCTTGCTTAGTGAGCCATATCGACCAGGTTTCACATTGCAACCATTCAAAGGATTTTAAGGCAGTGGAGACAAGGGAAATCATATTCGGTTATTCGCCAAAGAACAGGAGGTTTGAGAATTTGGGAGCCGATGACAAGAATGGAGTGTTCATCTGTCTTGAATGCCTGAAGAAATATGATGCTGTTAAAGTTGTATTTTTCAGGGAGGAAGAAACAGGATGTAGGGGAAGTTCTGAAGTGGTGATGCCTTTCTTCGATGATGTAAGGTTCGTTATCCAGCCTGACAGAAAGGGTAATTCGGATCTGATTACAAGTATCGGATATTCTGACTTGTGTTCCGAAAAGTTTATGGAAGCGATGGAACCTGAGAAATGGGGTTACATGGAGGAGAACGGATTGATGACTGATATTCTGGCCTTGAAAGAAAAAGGGCTTGAAGTTTCCTGTATCAACGTCTCATGCGGTTACTACAATGCCCACACTGATGAAGAAATCACAGTGAAGAAAGACCTGATGAAGAGCCTGATGTTTATAGAGCACATCATAGAGGATTGCACTGACATCTATCCCCATACGCAAAGTGACTCATATTTCAGCCCCTATGAGTTCGAGGATGAGGTTTATGACATGCTGAACTATGACCCGACTTTAACTCCCGAAGATCTTTATGATATGTATTCCACCAATTTCCCACATTTCGGATTGGAGGATTACAGAAAGATATATGAAGATTATCGGATGTTCTGGGTTGAGGATGAAGAAGATATGGATGAAAAAACTTTGGATTATGGAAAGAGATAAGAACTACGATTTGGAACTGGCCAGGTATATCTGGTCAATCCTGAAATCCAATCTCCCGATTCTAATGTCTTGGGGAGTTGAGATTGAAACAGTGAAAGTAATAGCATGTGGTCTTGAATTTAAAGTCAACGGATTCAAACATACCGGAAAAGTTCAGATTGTACTGAATGAGGGTGCTGACCTGTTTGAAGTCTGTCTGATTGGTGAGGATGAAGAAATCAGGGATAAGAGGGAAGACATCTACTTTGACATGCTTGTTTCTGTGGTAGATGAACTTGTGGAGAAAACGAACGATTATGAAAAGAGAGTTTCTGATACATATAATATTATAAGGTATTAGCTGTACTCTGAAAAATCGGGAAATGTGATAACTGGCTTTCTGTGAGAGGGTAGAATTTATAAGAACTCGAAATCTCATGGAAAGCCTTTTTTATAAATCAGCTTAAAGGTTATTGAACGGACATTCAGTAACCGAGAAGAGCGTTAAACAAGTGTTAATTATGAAACAGAAAAATTATGTTGCCTACCTACGACAATCCACAGTGAAACAGGAAGTGTCAGGATTAGGCGTAGAGGCACAGAGAGAAATTATACAGAATTACCTGAAGAATAAAAGAACGATTGCTGAATATATTGAAACAGAAAGCGGTCGTAAATCCAACAGACCAAAACTTACTGAAGCTTTGAAACTATGCAGGAAAACAAATTCTGTCCTGATTGTAGCAAAATTGGATAGATTAAGTAGAAATGTCGCTTTCACCAGTAAATTGTTGGAGAGTGATGTTGAGATAGTATTCTGTGATTTTCCGGAGGCCAACAAGCTTGTACTTCATATCATCAGCAGTATAGCGGAATATGAAGCCGGATTAATCAGCCAAAGAACGAAACAATCCCTGAAAGCCAAGAAAGCGAGAGGATATAAACTTGGTAAATCTGAAAACCTATTGAACAAACTAGGGCAAGCGGTAGAGAACAGTAATAAGACCAATCACCAGAAAGCCCTTGACAACCCCAACAACAAGAGAGCCATAGCATTATTGAAAAACTTGGTGAAAGAAGATAGAAGTTTGTCTGAAATGGCTAGAATCCTGAACAGTGAAGGATTTGTAAGTTCTAAGGGGTGTCAATTCAGAGCTTCACAGGTGAGTATATTATTGAAAAGGTATAACTTAAAAGAGGATTGAAATTATGGAGCCAAGGTATGTATTGATTTTGGATTTTTGTATCGGCTGTTTGAATATCATAAAACTGACTGACGAAGAATTAAGGCAATCAGAGAATTACGAGGATTTTGAATCCTTCTTATCTACAATCGAGGGGAAATATGGATTCAAACTAAATAGTTGCCAGTGGATGACTACTGAAAATTTAGACATCTATTGCTATCAGAACGGGGAAGAGACAGAACTCAATCTGTTATAGTCAAATCAGAAAGAGAAACCGGGTAATGCTTGGTTTCTTTTTTTTTTCTTCGGGTTGGTCGGAGACGAAGGTATGGAACGTAAGTGAAATGTAATACATAACTGTAAGACAAAAGTGTTATAAAAAAGTGTGCAAATGAGGTACAAATGCTTAAAGAATAACGTTTCTGTAGTTTTTTTATAACATCCCTTCGGGTTATGTACCATACTCATACTTCGTATCACTTCTGTCTCTGACTAACCGATTTTTTCTTTGAGATAACAGACATACAAGGAATATAAATAAAGAAAAAGAGAACTATCATTATGCTATGTTTTCCGTATTTATTTTGTCTTCAGTTATATGGACGGTTAATTTTCATGTTTTGGTTGTAATGCAATATCGAGTTGAATGTTACAATTCCATCATATAACAAACCTGCCGTTCAATGATATTTTCCTAATTTTACCGTCTCTGAAAGTATTGTTTTCCTTATATTTGAAGAAATAATACTCATAACAAGAGCGTCAATATTAAAACAAAAACGTATATTTGCAAAGTCCAATCGGAGAAATGGTTGGATTTATATGGAAAGCGTTTTTTGCTTCATCCCAAAACTGAAAATTCGCCAAATTTTTACCATAAGGGATAGAAGGCAATATTGACGCTCATTTCTGTTTGTATATGTATGCGTGTAGTTTTATGCTATACTCCTTACATATCATTCAGCGTGAGGAGTATTGTTTCTTCGTTCATTTTATGGTAGGGTGTTTGGCGATACCTCAGTTTTGATGAACATAGACAAGCCTCACGCTTTCATTTTATAAATAAACTACTACTCGGAGGCTTGTAGTAATAGGAGATTAAACTATGAGCCAGACAAGATCGTCTAAATTGAAAAAGCAACAAAAATATTATTTGAATAAATCACGATTTAATAAAGGTAGTCTTGCACTATATCTGTTTATAAAAGAATCTTCCAATGTTGGCTTTACGGATAAGTATAACGATAGTCCTTTAGATTGTTGTATTTGGGATTGGATATTGGATCATGCAAGAAAAGCTCCTTTATCTCCCATACAAACTTCTTCTCTCCAAAAGATACTATTTTCAGATGTTGTGTATTTATATTCAAGAAATAAGAATCCTATTTTGAACATACTAATTTTCATAAAGGAGTTACAGCATTATTTACAACAATCACCTTTCAATTTAACTTCTAAGGTTATTGTTAGAAGCAACAGGACTATAATATTAGTGATAGGACAATGAAATTTATTTATATATAATTACAAGTATAATGTTCAACCGTGTATTTATAACAAGTATTGTAGCAGGAATATTCTTATTTTTCCCTCTACACATTTTTTCTCAGCAAGCTAAGAAACCGACAATTATGATTTTACCTAGTGATAATTGGTGTTCAGCACGTTATTTCACTAAAACCTATGATAATCAAGGACAAAAAGAGTATCATTCCGATTATCGTAGGGCTTTTTTAGAAGATGATGAATTAGGTGCTGTTATTAGTAAAATAGGAGAACTATTGACAGAACGAGGATATAGCTTGAAAGATGCAGAACAAGCAGCTAAATCTTTGGAAACAACTCTTGCTGAAAATGAAGTGACTTTTAGTCGTACCAGTAATGCCGGATTAACTATGTCCCCTTTGGATATACTAAAACAAAGAGTTAAATCGGATATATTAATCCAGATAAACTGGAATGTGAAAAAAGAATCCATAACATTCACAATAGAAGCCTTTGATACATATACAGACAAAAGAATTGCAACGGCAACCGAAACTAATGCAAGGGGAAAAGATCTTATACCTATACAGATAGAAAACGCCATTAAGAAACATATTAAGAAATTTGATGAACAGATGGATCGTTATTATCAGAATATGCAGATTAATGGTAGAGAAATTGCTGTTAGTGTACAAGTATGGGACAATTCGGATGTTAATCTGGAAACAGTATATGAAGGTGATGAACTAATTTGGCATATCCAAGAGTGGATGTCTCAGAATACTGTTAAATCACAATTTAACTTAAGTGATGCGACTGACAACTTTGCTCGTTTTGAACAAGTAAAGATTCCTCTAATTAAAAGAAATATGGCTTTGGATGCAAGAGGATTTGTCAGAGAGTTACAGAAACATTTGCAACAGCAGCCATATAATATAACATCTAAAATCATTATGCAAGGTTTAGGAAAAGCAACATTAATCATAGGAGAAAAATAATGAAAAAAACTATATTTATCTATTGTTTATTGTCTTTATTTGCATTGAATTTATATTCAAACGCAACGAGTGGAATAGCGATCAATGTTTATGTTCCAGAAAGTACTGCTTTACAGTCAGAAAGTAGGAGTTATTTGGTTGATCGAGTTTCACAATTACTATCTGACAATAATATTTTGGGAAAGAACTACAGTGACAGATTCTACTTAATATCTAAGGTACATGTAGTTGAGAAGAAAGTTGTCGAAGGAATGCCACAACGGATCTCACAAAAAATAGAAATCACTTATAAGGTAGGTGATGCGGTTGATAATATAATCTATTCGACTTTTTCCCAAACTTATATAGGTATTGGTACCAATGAAACAAAGTCCCAGATTAATGCTTTTTCTCAAATTAAATCAAATAGTTCTTATACTACATTTTTGAATGAAGCAAAAGAACGTATTACCGAATACTACTCACAACGATGTGGAAGTATTATTCAGGAAGCTAAATTATGTGCGCAAAACAAGGAATATAGTAAAGCGATATATAATCTTTCACTAATTCCCTATGGTGTAGTTTGTTATAATGATGGGCTAGAATTGATGAAAACACTTTATTCAGAGAAAACTGAATATGAAAATTTAGGTCTGTTAAACAAAGCTCAACAAGTATGGAGTAGCAACTTGAATAAAGAAGGAGCACAGAAAGCTATTAGTTATCTGGAACAAATGAAAGCAGACCAAAAGAATCAAGAGAAAATACAAGAACTTTTGGCTTCCATAAATACTAAACTTCAAGCGGATGAAGCTAAAGAATGGGAGTTCATGCTAAAGCAATACGAGTATGAACAAGCATTAAAGCAGCAACAAGAACAAAATGAATCGGATATATTAGGAACTTGTATTCAATTAGGATTTGAGTTCTTATCTAATAGTTTTCAACCAATTAACTTAATAGAAAATATATTATTATGGTAACGTTAAAAAAAATCATCGTATTAATTGCTTTTTGCATTGGAGTATTATCAATAAATGCTCAAGATTTAAAAGTAGTTTCTTCTGGACAAGGTATTACAGAAAATGAAGCAACCAAAGCCGCATTAAGAAATGCTCTAGAAGATGCTTTTGGAGCCTTTATTTCATCTTCCACAAAAATAGAGAACGACATACTTGTTTCAGATGAAATTGTATCCCTAACACAAGGAAATATAAAAAGTTATAATATAATAACTTCTTTACTTTTAGCAGATAACTTATACTCTGTAACTATTGAATCAGTTGTATCTTTAAATAAATTATCCTCATATTGTGAAAGTAAAGGTATGAGTGTTAGTTTAAATGGAGAAGCATTTGGAATGGAATTTGCGATGAGGGAATTCAATAGATTAAATGAAATAAAAGTATTGAAAAATTTATGCGTCCAGCTTCTATCCATGAATCCTAATATTTATGATTGTAAACTAAATGTTACAGAACCTCAAATAGGTGACCCCAATCCTTTTTTGGGTATAAAAAAAAATAGTGCTGTCGTTAAGGTCCTAGTTCGTCCACGTACAAATTCCAATTATGCAGTAATGGAAAAACATATAAAGCAGACTTTAGCTACAATATCTTTAAAAAAAGCAGAAATAAAGACATATAAAAAACTGGGAATACCATTCTATAACAACCATTTCTATAGTAATGATACTAAAATGTATTATTTACGAGATGAGAATGCAATAAATATATTGAAAAACTTTTTTTTTAAGTTCAGAGAATTAGTTTCTGGAAACTGGCTTATTATAGATAGTGTTAAGGGGAATATTACTTTTGATGATAATATTAAAAGAGATGAAATATCTTTTGGTCTCACTAAAGGTAAAGATAAAGACTTTGGATTTCTTTTACCTGAATTTGAAAATATAGCTGTAAAATTAGTACTCGTTTATAGCATGGATGAAGTTTCTCAATTAAAATCTATCAATATAGAACCATTTTATAAGGAAAGGTATGAAACAAAGATTAAACCTCAATTGCTTAAAATTATTTCTAGGTTTGATGATATTTAGTATCAACACATATTCTCAAAGCTTCAATAACGAAAAGAATATCTTTATCAATTTCCTTAAAAGGCAGTATGAACAAGAAGGTTATGAAGGAATAAAGCTAATAGAGGATTATGAAAAGAATTATATAATTTCAATTTTGTCACTCAATAAAAAGATTTATCCATCATCCAGTACAATGTTTCGTGTTGCTAAAGTAAAAGCTGCACAACAAATAGGAGCATATATTTCAGGAACACAAGTTTCATCAGAGCTTTTAATAAGAATAGTGGATGATGATAGAGATAGTATTAGAGTGGAAAAAATGGAAGTTATAATAGAACAAAGTCAAAGTTTTGTTCGTGAAGTGGAATTTTTAACATCTTTCCCCAAAAAAGATACAGAAAATGAAGTTGTGTTTATTTACGGCAAGGAAATAAAACTAAAAAAGAAATAAGGCAGTAATAATTGTAAAATGAGAACGATTAATGAATCCTTAATAGAAAATGTATTGTTATGGTAACAATGAAGAACATTATAACACTTGTAATATTTAGTTTATGTGTATTCATGCTAAATGCTCAAAATATAGGAGAAGCTAATGATGTAGTGTTAGTTGTATCTGGAGATGGCAACAACAAAGAGGAAGCTACAAATGTTGCATTAAGAAGTGCAATCGAACAAACTTTTGGTACATTTGTCTCTTCTAATACAGAAATTTTAAATGATAGTTTAGTTAAAGACGAAATCATTACGGTGTCCTCTGGGAATATCAGACATTTTGAATATGTCACAGAATATTTAAAATCAGGTCGGTATTTTGTAACATTAAAAGCTACTATAGCAATTGGAAAATTAGTTGAATACACTAAATCAAAAGGTGCAAAAGCAGAACTGGCAGGAGCGGTTTTTGCGGCAAAAATTAAAATGAACAAATTCTATGCAGAGAATGAGATGAAGGTGTTACAAAACTTACGAAAAGAAATCAAACCTATATTACCTTACATTTTTAATTATGAAATCAAAGTAGAAGATCCGACAGAAGTTCATAAAAATGGATTAAAAGAATATCACTGTAAAGCTAAAATCGTTATAAAACCTAATAAAAATCTTTTATGGGTTCAAAATATTTTTCGTAACACATTAAGCTCTATATCAATGCCTTATGAAGAAAGACAAGAGTTTGAAAAAATAAAAAAAGAAAATCCGATATTAATTAAGGGAGGAGGAAAGATTGATGGGAACTTTTACGAACATGAATATCATTTGCGAAATACAAAACATAATTTAATCCATTTTTTTAATAAATTAGAAGAAGATATTGTTCAAGCAGCTCTATCTTTTAAAGTGATAGATGATTTAGGAGAATATGTTGTATTTGAAACTGGTATGGATGAAAAATATAACTACCAAATATCCGCTTTGGGATTTTCTTCCTATCTTATAAAATATCATCTTTCAGAACTTGCAAGAAAACGTTTTACAAATATTAACAAAGAGAATGGATTGTTTAGTTCATTATATATACAACAAGGATATCGCGGAAACGTTGTTGATGAAAGTTCAATTTTTTCTATAATGGATAGAAATATAGATATATACTGGAATATTTTTATGACCTTACGATACTCTTTAGATGAAATTAGTAAAATTTCAAATATAAGCATAGTTCCATTATTGAATAAACGAGAATGAGAACCTTATTTTTACATTATCGTTTTCTATTTTTACTTTGTCTAATTTTGCTCAAAATTACAATCAAGAACGGGCAAAGCTAAAGAATTTTGTTATCAGAATGTTCCATTTGAAGGCATTAAGGCACGGCTCTTTATGCTCAATCAATGGAAATATTGGCAACTTTGGAACATAACGAAAAAGAAGTATGCTATATATTCATTAGAAAAATTGAAGAAATAGAAAAAGAATGATATAAGCTATAATTATATGTCAAAATTATTCTTAATCAGTTCTGATATATATAGATAACGCACTAGGACATAAATCTTAGTGCGTTTCTTTTTGTCCTAACATTAAAAAACGCGCTTCTTGCCACTTCACCGCCTAATATCTGAAATATAAATCGCATTTTTATGTTCACTGATTTTATAAACAGAATATTAGGTGCCGAACGAAGATCATCGGTTTCTAATCGCTTGGAGAATAATACTACTAAGCCAAGTGTTATCGTGAAAAAAGACAGTAGCCAAAAACAACCTATCCCTGAGAAATACAGAAAAGACATGGCATTACTCCAGAGCAAGTATGGGGATGCCTTTAAAACCGGATTCTGTATTAATCTTACACTTCAAGAAGCATTATCACTTATGCCGAGAGATCGTAAGAGAGTAGATTCTTATGCAGGACTAATATCTTATCTAAAAAAAGAACAGGGAATTACACTAACCATTAAATCACAAAAAACTAAACCTAAATCATTATGAAGAACTATTTTATAGCAAACGGAGAAGTGCTCAATACAAATATGAGCATTAAAGAAATGGAATCACGGGTACAGGCAACATTAGATGAGAATACCTCTGGAATGGCACAGTTCAGGATCAAGGAGATCAGCGAGAAGGAAGTTCGTTTCTTCTTTGTCAGGGATTTCCGCTGCGACCCTAATAAGCATATAATTTACGATGCTGATATGGCACTCATCACAGGCCTGGGAATTGGAGCATTCCAGCCACAGACCGTTGGGGGCTACCCTATGATATATCCCTTGAATTTTGCCGGGAAGAACTTCTATACCGACATCACAGCGTTCATCAGGCTTTATAAAATGCTGTTATATGTAGGGGCAGGTGAGCAGCAAATTGAGTATATCGGCCTGAGAACTTATTCGGACCGGATTTTAATGCAGATAATCTTCTAATCCTTATGAATGTATTGGTAGCATGTGAAGAGAGTCAGGCTGTTTGTTTGGCTTTCAGAAAACTGGGTCATAAGGCTTTCAGTTGTGATCTTCAGGAGTGCAGCGGTGGTCATCCCGAGTATCATTTCAAGGGGGACATGTTTGATGTAATAGCCAATAGAGGTGGAACTTTGGAGAATGGCACTAAATACTTTCTTGACGGTAATTGGGATTTGGTTATAGCCCATCCACCCTGTACTTATCTTGCTGTCTCAGGTGCAAGGTGGTATTATCACCCCGACGATAAAAGCCTTCCGATAGAACAGAGAAGACCACATCCCAAGTTCCCTGACAGAGCCAAAGACCGTGAAGATGCAGTTCAGTTCTTCATGGATGTTTCAAAGATAGGAGTGAATAAACTGGCTATAGAAAATCCGGTTGGTATCATGAGCAGCCGATGGAGAAAACCTGACCAGATCATAGAGCCTTGGCAGTTTGGTCATGAAGCGAGCAAGAAGACCTGTCTATGGTTGAAAAACTTACCTCTCCTGACACCTACAAATATAGTCGGGAAAGGTGAGATCTATGTTTCAAAGAGCGGAAACAAATCCCCTAAGTGGTTCACTGACATATTCTTCTCGAGTGTATCGCCTGAAGAAAGAAGAAAACTGAGGAGTAAGACCTTTCCTGGGATAGCAGATGCAATGGCTGACCAATGGGGAGGTAAGGTTATAGCAGCGTAATGGATATTGCTTTTTTCGTTGTAATGTTATAAAGGTCGTTATACTGAAAAAGGTATGGCGGCTTTCTTTTCCTAAAATGAATTACTTTCCTTATTTTTGTGGAAAGATAAAACTCAAAATTATGACAATGGAGGAATTACAAAAGGCTATAGAACTTCAATATCAGAGTAAAGGTATTGCAAGATGTAGATATAACGCCCTAAATAAGGTGTTCACTTTTCTAAAAGATTACAACTCCAAAGAGAATGCTGTTTTTCTGAATAAAAGTAAGGAAGAACTAAAGGCTGATTATGCTCAATATTGGAATAAGAAACTTAATGGTGCAGAAAACCAAGCAATCAATGACATCTATAACTATATCAGTACTAAATCCAATTTCATTACTATAAAGAAGGCGGCAAACAAAGAAGTTAAAATGAAGAATGATAAACCGAAGAGCACTCCTCTATCTGATCATAAAATAGGATTATCTGCATGGGTAGGAGATTCACCTAAAGTATTAATTTTAGGGACTATGCCGGGAGACAATTCTTTAAGAGAACAGGCATATTATTGTGATACAGCCCATAATTCGTTTTGGAAGATTATGTATTCACTCTTTGAGGAAAAGGATGATATGATGTCCAACCGTGATTTCATCACTTCCCATAATATAGCTTTGTGGGATTGTGTACAGAGTGGAATAAGAAAAGGAAGTACGGATAATGGGTATGATATTGATTCTCTTATTCCTAATGACATACAATCCTTTTTAAAGGAATATCCGAGTATAAAAACAATAGTTCTGAATGGCAAAGGAAAAGGAAGTAAAAAACGTCCTTCAACAACCTTCCTTTTCAAACGTTTTTTCTTCACAATAGACTTTGATGGAAAGATTGTATTACTTTCTTCAACATCCAATACCTGTAGCCTTACTTTTGAGAAGAAGTTGGAAGAATGGTCAGTAATTTCTGAACTGGTTAAATAATTTTATCTATATAAAAAATAAGGGAGACCGAACTTTGTATGGTTCAGTCTCCTCTTTTTATTGGCTATTTCTTTCTTGATTTATATCTCCTACGTTCACATCCGAAAGTATTATGGGAGTAGGTGTATTCAATTATTTCAGTAATATCAAAATCCGGAATAAGCTCTTCGATGAATGACTTGGCTCTATCTTTCTCAACTCCTGCCTTACATAGAACACCGGCATAAGACATCGCTGTATTATTCCTCCCATTGGCTATTGATTTTCCGGTCCAGATTGTTCCAAGAATACGGATTATACTATCATCAGAAACAACTTGTCTGCTCAGAGTATTCAGGAACTTGGCTACATAAGAATCATCCTCGGTTATCATTTCATTTCCGGCTTCATCTTTTATTACGGTTTCTGCAACAGTTTCTGGTATAATTGGTTCAGGGGTGGATGGAACAAAGTGGAAAGGTTGAGGTTTCGGATTTTTCCATAGGTTCGGATCATAACTCAGAAAATTACCTCTAGCCAAATCTACCGTACTCGTATCTTTTTCTGGGCAATCAAACAATTTCAGGAGCTGATTATACAGGTCATAATGATAAAGCGGCTCATAGTTGTCATGGAGAATAACCGCTTTATAACCCTTACCGCTCGGAGTGATATAATAGGCATAGACACATGGAAAGCTTTGTAACCATTTTCCAAACCCATCCATCTTCTCCGGCTGAATATGGTCGAAATCCAGAGCTGTGAAGGAAGAATAGTGAATCAAATCGCTTCTGTTCTTCGTCTTGAAAGTTCCGTTCCATGTTACAGCTGGAAGTTTCATTTTAGCCTTATCCTTGTCTTCATCTTTCTTGGCTTTCCTTACCGCATCTACTTTTTCGGCTACATGATAATAACTGTTAGTCTTGATTATATCCAGTACCTTATCTATATCATATTCTTCAGGGTGATTGATGTCTGTAATCCTGCCGAACAATGATATTTTTGTTCTGAAGTGTGATGTTACCTTGAAAGTCGCTGTCAGTTTACCTTTCATCCTGACAGTCCTATCCTCGCAGGTCAGGTATTTGGATATATCAGAAGCACTCGGTTTTCCTGTTATATTCAGTTCCTTATAGATACCTTGAAGTAAATCCTTGACTTCTGATTTCGTATAAGTCTTGTCTGTCTTCAAAGCATCTATTAGTTTCACTGCTATCTGATCCTTGGGTAGCTTGTCAAAAGGAGTAGGTTCGATAGCTTGTCTGATATAGTCTTCCCTCCAACATAACGCTTCAAATCCTTCTTTTCCAAGAGCGTCATGATATTTCTTATATTTGCCCTCTATGAAAGTACAGTCCTCCAAGAGTTCAGGGAAATTATCATATAGGTCACAATACAGTCTGGCTTTTCTAGGGAACTGATTATCCAGATTCCACTCCTTGAAAATCCGCTGTACTTCAGGATCATCACTTCCTGAGGATTTTGTAACGACAGCACCAACCCTTAAAGCACGGTACATGGAAAAATCATTGTTATAGATCCGGTTTGTAACTTCCCATGCTCTTCTTTCAGATATTTCAAGGATTTCATTCTCAACAATTCTGACATTATTATCCGCATCCTTGATAATACAGCAATAGTGTTCCTTATGTCCCTGTTGCCTGATTGTATTTTCCATCATCTGCAATTGTTCATCCTTGTTCGGAACCGCATTAAAATTATCAATCTGCTTCTTTGTCTTATCCTTCTTCTCCTTGATTGAGTTCTCCAGTTCCTCTTCCGTAACCTTTGATTTTCGGGTATTAAAGTAAAGAGTGGCTGTATTACGGAACGGATTTGTATCAAGCCTCTGTCTACCTATTATCTGTTGTAAATCCACTGAAACATCCACGGTCATGCTTTTCACCAGCGGATTGGCAAAGATATAGGAATAGGCGTTGGTGGAATAGAAATCAGCACCTATATATACGGTGGAAGTACAGAAGGTGAACATCTTATGCGGTTCTCCCTTACCCGGAATATCACCGATCATAAACTTTTCTCCCACCTCCCTGGATAATTCATTCAGTTTCTTGATGTTTTCTGATTTGGAAGAGCAGATTATGTTTACCTCGTCCGCCTTCAAGCCATTTTTCTTTATGATATTCTTTATAACGGAAACATCATTGATATAGAAAACAGCTTCCTTCGCTACAAATTCCTTACCATCCACGACAGTACTATTTCCTTTTCCTTCCCTGTATTTGCCGGTCAGCTCACTACATAGTTTGAAGACAGACTTTTTGGATTTTATAACCTCCACTTTCGGAATCTGCATCATACTTTCAGGCCATAAAAGTTCATAGAAAGTCATATCCTTGAATTGTCGGGTCATGTCAAGGTAGGATTCCAGGAAAGGTGTGGCTGAAAGATAGACCACAGTACTGAAAGCTCCCAGGATCTGCCCGAACTCATATTCCGTTGTAGGCTTGAACTGGCAATCATAGAACATGGCTTGAAACTCATCCACTACCACAGTCCATTCATCCAGGTCTTCACCATCAGCTACCAGAACTTCCTTTATCTTCCTGAGTGAGTCGTAAGTGGTAAGGATCTTTTTCCCACCTGATTTTATATATTTACTTAGTTCATCGTTGAAAGCAAAGACATCCTTTTCCGAATAAGACTTGCTCTCAAAATACTTCTCACGGTTTCCCTGATAACGGTAGAGATGGAGGTTGTCGGAGAGATGCTGTGAATACTTGTTATAAATGAGCTGTTTTCTGGGACTGGCCAATATCACTTTCCTGTCTGAACCGATATAGGCTTCAGTAGCTCCACAACCACAAATCCTTTTATTCAGGATATAGTGTTGGTTCATAGGCAGAAGGTTCCATAACTCCTTCCATTCTGACAGATACTTTATTCCGGCAGGTACATTTAATGTTATCTTGTTCATTAGTCATTAGTTTATATGGGGTTAGTCGAAGACAGAAGCCTAATACGAAGTATGAGTTATGGTACATAACCCGAAGGGATGTTATAAAAAACTTACAAAAACACTATTCTTTAAGCATTTGTACCTAATTTGCAGACTTTTTTATAACACCTTGTCTTGCAGTTATGTATTACATTCCACTTCGTTCCATACCATCATCTCCGACCAACCCTGATTATTCATTTATTGATTGTCTGGTAACTTGAAATTGGGATTGTTGCGGTTAAGTTCTTTCTCCAGCTTATCCATATCCTCCTTCTTCTTTTTCATATACTCTTGATATTCAGGACTGCTTTCTTCCACCCATTCAAGATTGTCAGCATGAAAATCAAGATAATTCATGTTCTTATGAAGCACTCTCGGTCTTTTCATTTTGGATTTATCCCCGTCCACAAAATCAGCTTTAGCCATCAGGTCATCAATATTCGCACTTTTATTATCATAGTTTCCCCATCGGTTGTTTTTCCTGCGATACCTTACTTTAGGACTTATAGCCACCATTCGATCTGTATCTCTATCACCTGTCTCCTTCTCAATCGGCAGTTCTTTGCCTTTATCGAATATTTTCCCCTCAACGGTTACAGTCAGACCATTACCAATCTTACGTCTGGTAGCTAATGGGTCATACTTCCTGACCTCTTTCCATTCAAGGTTATTGGCCTGACAGTTCCCCAAGTTCCCGTCATTATGTACCAACTTATATTTCTTTCCGTCATCAGGCATGGGGTTATAAGCATCGGCAACAGCTTCATCCAATTGAACGGTTTTGGGTTTGACATTCAGGAATTTTGAACCGTTTATATCAGTATGGATCTGTAAAAAACGATTCCAGGACGAATCATTATATTTCCGATAAGCACGAGTTCCAGCCCAATTTACCCAAATGTTATATTTCATGCTGTATCTTAGCGTTATACCACTGACTACTATATCAAGCGGTTGTTTCTTATAAATCTTTGACATTCTTCTTATTGCTTTTTATGGTTAATATTATGTTTCTCTCTTCTCTCAGGTATTTCACCAAAGAGTTATACGCTTCGCATCTTCTACGTTTTCTTGGAATTACAGCAAGAAGTTCACTCAATGTAACTTCAATGTTGAGACCGGAAACGAAATGTTCCTCACCGATATACTTTACCAGTGCTTCGACATCATCTTTGAATTTTTCCGGAGTTATACTTACTTTTTGGACGATAACATCAGGAGCAGTATTTTCCTGACGATCCAATGAAGATTCTGAACCTTCAATGGATATGCTATTCAATTTTAAAATCATTTTCAGGAATAAGGTTCATAAGGTTACAGAGGAGCGTTTTAGCGATTTGGGGCGGATTATGGCTCTGAAATTCCTAAATCTGATTATTTGTGGAGAAGCCTTGTTATTTGTATATTTAGGCTTCCCCACTGTTTATTGTCAAGGTTTTATCTTTCTTGGAGTCGGATAAGCGTGGTATTCTTTTTCGTCCAAAAGACACCCGTTTTCTTTAGCACTACGTTTCACTCCGTCAGCACTCCAAGTACCCCACTGCTTGAAAAAGAAAGCTGTACCTGTGGAAACGTCACATTGGGATTTAATATTCAAAATCCAGTCCTTTTCCATCTTTCTGGCTCTATTACCAGATTCACCGCCAACGATAACCCAATCAATATCAGACAAGTCAAGTGCTCCCAGGTCTTCCAACAAAGGCTCGCAACTGAGGAACCGTACCGGAGCATCCAGTTTCTTCAGGTAATCAATGCGATCTTTCACCTTCTGATTCTCAACAGTAACACCGAGCCAGACATTTTCAGGAATGGTATGAACTGAAAAATATTTATACATTCTATCTGCCCGTTTTGTCAGAATCTGAAATGTATGCTGTGGGCACTGGTTGATAACTTCCATTACTTTGTCAATGAAATCAAACGGGATTTCTATATGGAAGAAATCACCCATACTTGCCACGAACACAAGCTTGTTGCCTTTCCACCAAAAGGGTTCGTTCATACACTCGGGATGTATGGTCGGAGTAAAACCGTTCTGATACTTCGCTTGTCCCATAGCTTGTAGTCGTTTAACCATAGCTTTCGCATAACAATCATTACATCCGTCACTTATCGGAGTACAACCTGTCATTATATTCCAAGAAATGCTAGTCCACGAGATTTTTGTATTATTACTCATATTTTTTTCATTGTTATTTTATTATTAAAACTCAACATCCACCTGTTTCTAAGCCATTTATACTCTATACCCGGGATGTTTTCAGGCATAGAAAGGGCTGTAATGGGAATTTTTTGTTTTCTCATTATCCAAAAGTTTTTAGAAAGTTCAATTATGAGCAAGCAAGCCGGCACCTATGCTTGCTAACCAATATCAGAATTTCAAGCACCTATAGGAGACCATTTCAATGCCAATCTCCTCATCCCTGATTGCAGATTGTTGTAAAGCATACCAAAGGTTAAGATCCTTCCCGGCAATAACCAGTTTCTTTTCCAGAACCTCATCAAGGGAAGTAACAAGTTCTCCGTTATCATCGACTATGGAAATACCACGTACCAGATAATCGTAAGCAGATACCACATGAAGTATTATCTTACTCTCTAAAGGGCACTTCAACCGGCATTGTAGTTTGTTGATGATTCCGGTATCAAGTTTGGTCCTTTGAGGGAGACAGAGAATATATCCATCACTCCTAAGTTGATCTAATGTTTTCATCATCACGTTCTTTTATCAGTTTATAATTGTTTTTTCCTACGTTAAAGCGATGTTTTGTCTTTTGGGGAACAGAAATTGTAGTCAATGAAGTACAATTTGCGAAGGCTCTGGGGGCAATTTTAATTAACCTGGGGAAACTGATTTTCTCCATATACACATTCCCCTCAAAAGCACTCCCGCCTATTTCCATAACCCAGAACGGCACATCAAATTCCCGTTTGTTAGAAAAATTAAAAATCAGTGTACCGTCAGCCGTATATAGACATTCATCCTGGATTTTGAAATATTCAGACAGGTTGTCAATTTCCCTTATACCGGAATAGGCAAAAGGATTTCCTATGATTTCCTTCAAGCTATGTGGTAATGTGATACGGGTTAGGTTTGGGCACTTCCAAAACGCTTCCCGATTTATGCATTCCACTCCTTCCGGCAGGTGTACATGTTCAAGATTGGTACAGCCGAACAATAACTTTTCCGGTATTTCTGTTACCTTTGGAGGAATGGCTATTGAGTTTAGAGCCATCCTTTGAAAAGCTCCTGAACCTAATTTAGTAACCGAGTCAGGTAAATCCAAGAATTCGGTCTTATTGGAAAAAGAGAGGGTAGCAAAAGCATTATCCGAAATACTCTCTGTTCCGTTTTCGACAGCATAATAACAGCACTCTTGATTCAATAGCTTTAGAAATACCTTTCCATCGCCTGAATATAATGCACCATTACACTCTTTGTTCTGATTTTTCATCATTTAAAATTATAGTTGATCCCCCACCACGAAGATGGGGGAAGTTGTTTTATGAAAGAATTTTTTTGATTTTGTCAAGATTGGATGATTTTTTGGGTGAGGCTACACTGGAAACCATCCTGTCGTACTCCTCTTCCGCATTTAAAGCCAAAGCCTCGTACTCTTCCTTTTTGCCATCCTTTTTGATTTCCTTCTGGAAATTTTTCCATGCTTGGGTTATTACTTCTGTTTTTTGGCTTACAGAATCGGCTTTTATGGCGGCAAGTAGTGTCTGTTTGGACAAAGAAGTGATAAAAAGCATCAGTTGATCCATCGTTTCAGCTTTCTGTACATCAGAAACGGCATTATAGGCTGCAATGACAGCATCAATGATGGCACTGTTCCTCTTCATCCGTACTTCATTTCTACATGCTACCTGGATGGCTCTGCGTATTCTGTCTCCACGCTCTATTTCAGCATCCGTACCTCTAAGTTCATCAGACAGTTTATTGTAAAACAGCGCATCCTCAAATTTCTGTTTTCTATAGCCGTCAATCATCTTGTAAATTTTCCACGCGGCACGCTGGGTCATCTTATCCTCATTCACGCATTTTTCTATACTGGAAAGAACAGTCCTGCCCTCTTTTTCAAAGGTCTGTACCAGAAGTGTTTCGGTATCACGATGATTCCATTTCTTACAGGCAAGATTATATTCTCCAATAAATGCTCCTATAGGAACATCTTTAGGAATATTCACCAGTTCCATTCGTGCATCCAACGGAATGTTTCTGGTTTCTTCACTAGCTAGCCAAAGAGCAAGAGCATCCACTTTGTGCTGCCCGTCAAGAATGCAATAATACATATCTATATTAGGAGTGGCTAATGTAAGAATATTGCCTGCGCGATCTTTAAGAATATGACCTTTTTCTATCAGTTTTCGGGCTGCTACAACCTTAATGTCATTTAGCATACCGACACGCTTGAAGGAGCCAAACAGAAATTCCACATGTTTCATGTCGATTAACCGGTTTTTATCAAGATATGCAAATTTTCCACCGGCTCTATGGAAATCAAAAACTCCTACCTTCTCACCATTACTTAATTTTATTAATAGTTTAGCTTTGAGGGCTTCCCCATCTATTTGCACACTATTTGCAAGCAGTTGTGCTGACTGTTCCTTCTCTTTTGCGCTACAGTTACTATCAGGCGTAGTACTTCCCTGAGGTGTCATACCATTGTTAATACTCTCTACCATCGCTTGGACGGTTGCTTGTTCTGTTACAGAACATAAGTTTTCTGTACTCATAATTTTAAAAAATTAAACTGTTTAAGGTTATGTTCTTTCTCTAGTACAACCTGAAACTCATACGACAACTCCTTCACTAGATCCATACGATCTAATGCGAGGGCTGCTCTTATTTTAAGAAGGAGTTTTTGCTTCTTCTCCATCAGTCGCAGCATTTCTACGTTGTCTATACTTTGTTTCATACTTCATTGCTTTTTGGTATCGCAAAGTTACTGATTTGTCTATAAAAGCTTCTGTATTAGTGTGTTGTATGAAAAAATGAAGAAAACTAAAAGGTAAACAATTGGTTCAAAGCAGAATATGAAGATGAAAAATATGAGTCGTGGGAACTAAAAATGGGACAAATAGGGCAAAGGTGGAGCAAAAATGGAACAAAAAAAGCTATTCTTCCAACAAGAATAGCTTAAATATACAAAATTATAAAGGTTTTGGGGAAGGAAGCCCTTGCGGAACGGGGTTGTTATTATTGATTTCTTTAGTGAAGAATTCCTCCAGTTTTGTTTTAAAATCCTGGGGGGCTTTGTTGGCGTATGTGGAAGGATCACCAGTATATTTATCACAGATGAAAAAAAGTTTTATTCGGTGGTATTTACCAGTTGGAACATTGTTTCCTTTTCTTATCCCTTTTCTTCCGTTGCCCCAATAGAATTGCTTTACGATATAGTAAAGTCTATAGCTGCCAGAATCCTTATCCGTATTCCATTCTATTTTTTTCAAAAGATTATCAGGTTTATGTCTTCCAGTCAAACGGTAGGCGAAACTTTTTTTGGTTTGGATATCGTTTTCTATATATTCTTGTTCTGCTATATAATCAATAAATTCATAGAATTTCTGTACTCCTTGCTTTTTTATAATTTCTTTGATGTCATCTATACAGATACGCTCACAACTGTCAGAAAGCTGTTCAAAATAATCATCGGGCAATATAAAAAAGGAATTTTCCCTATCCTTGTCATTATTGCTTTGTTGAGTAAGGCTGTTTATGTCCTTCTCTCTTTGAGAATAATAGACACCTAATTCAGTTACTCCTTTTTTTCCGTCTGGTGATTCTTTCTTCATTTCCATAGTTTCTGGAAAGACATTAGATATAGGATAATTATCGGGCATCACTAGTTTTTTGCCACTTTCCAATTCTACGAGTTTAATAATCTTTTCTACTTGGGCAAATAAGTTTCTGTTGTTGTTAAGTTCATTAGAATATTTGGAATGATATTTTGCATAAATAGAACTTAGCCACCAAAGCTTACGAAAAGTAGTTATATAGTTTTGAGATATATTGTCCAGAATCCATTGGCTGCTTATTCTATTAGATGAGGTGATTTTATCTAAGGTGACAGCCAGACATGTCGCTAATGGATTATCTTTTTGTTTTATTATAGCACTATAGGACAAATTTTCATCCTTTGTAATGAAACTTTTGATTTCGCCTTTGAAACATAAAGCATTAAATAACGTAAAGCAGGGATTAACTGAAGAAGTATTGGTATAAAACAATTCAACGAATGGCTCTGTAACCAAACAGAGAAGATAACCTGAGATGTGTTCCTGTAGTAAATATCCGAAAATACAATCATTGGGATATAATCTTTCCTCTCCAAAATTGATTGAATCCTCATCTTTAAACAACTTCTTTTTTAGCAAACTGGATGATTTATCGATTAGCCCTAATTCACACTCTCTTATCAGTGCTGTTATCTCATCAAGTATTTCTAATCCTGCAAGTGAGATCTTATGAGTGCTATTTGTTAATTCATTGCGACATTTCAAAAAATAGTTGATTGAATTTGCTACTGATTTTGCAGATAATTTAACATGATAGGCTAAAAGGATAGCAATTTCTAAAAACAAGGCAATGTCCATGTTTTGAGTCTCAACATTATCCTGTAAAAACGATATTATTTTTTTCAATAAAGGATATTTAGCGAAAAAAGATAAGTCACGAACAGAACATTTGGTATAATTGAGAATATTCAGCTCTCTTTGGAATTTTCTCTTCGGAGCTTCAAATTCCAAATATTTATTTTTTCTTGTCTCAGTTGATAAATTCCATGCAGGAAACTCTCCTATAATGTTAGTAAGGTTAATCATATAACTCATGCAGTTCTGTTTTTTATATGAAAAATTAGTTTATACAAAGAGAAAGAATAATTCTAAACCAATTGTATAATTAATAATCTCTAGTTAAAATTGAAGAAACGTTATGATTTTCTGCATTCTCTTATTCCCATTTTCTTTTTTTTCGTCCTTTTTCCTCTTTTTCTGGTTATTCTTTCTATATAAACCATTGGTACACAGTTCATCATATCTTCATTCCAATATGCTTTCTTGTGGAGGGTATTAACATAGAACATATCCTTGAGAGTAAAAATAATGCCATCCAGTCCCTGCTCTTTGAATTGTTCTATCTTTTTTTTCTTGTCAGTATCATGGATAGTTTTGATCGTCACCTTTTTCCAAAAGGATGTTGCCTTACCTTCCCACGGTTCGATATAAATATCCGTAATGTATCTGTGGGTGATTTTTCTCATGGTTTCTATATCTGTCCCATTTTTCAAGGTTTCATAGGACTGATTGAGAGAATCAATCATATCATCAAAGGTAATGTCCGCTTGAATCTGTTTCTCCATGTTTAATATTGCAGCTTCATACTTTCTTATATTACCTTGCTCTACCTTTATTATATCATTTTGCTTTTGGGCCAGTTCTTCATATTTCTCTTTTGTGAAGCGGCCATGGACAAAATAATTCTCGTCAAGATCGGAACGTCTCTGCATGGTCGATTCCAATACTTCACGTGAATGGGCTATCTTCTGATTGTAAACCTGTATTTCTTTCTCATAGTTTTCTTTGGCATTATTCCGTTTATTGATCATATCCTCATGTAATTCCTGTAAAGCTACATACCATGCCAATGACTCAATCATATTAATATTGATGTCTGGAGAATGGGATAATCCTTTTTCTACGGCATTATGTTTTACCCTACATGAATATGTTGCATCCATGAGATTAACTGAATATGACGCACCACAAGAACAACGGATTAAAGGTGTCAATAGGTGAGGCGTTTTTGCTTTGGGGCGAGTTCTATTTTCTTCTCTTTTCTTACGGCATTTCTCCCATGTATCATCATCTATAATCTGAGGGTAGATATTGTTACTAGTCCTTATGCCACGATAAATCGGATTCTTTAGTAAACCATACATTTCTGCTTTTACATTGGTAATAGATAGGTTTTTAAAATAACCTCTGGACTTTAATTCTTTTCCTAATTCTGCCAAGCTGTATTCGCCGGAAATATACATGTCAAAGATAAGGCGGACCAATTTGGAATCCTCTTCATCAATTTCCCAATAACCATCTTCGGAAACTTTATAACCTAGTTTTATTTTTCCACCCATATATTTACCTTTATTATAGCCTTCTTTTTTAGCTCTGGAAAAACGGGCAATCTTATTCCTCATTTCAGATTCTGCAAGTTGGGCATATAGGGTGAAGATTGTTTCGGCACCTTCATCAATAGTCCTGTCATCTTTGAGTAGTCTAATTCTAGGCTCTTTGATGATTAGTTGGATTCCCTTGGTAGTAAGATATTCAAGGATACTGAATAATATTTTTTTTCTTCTGGCTATACGTGAGATTTCCCAAGCGAATACACAGTCATATTCACCTGTTTCAAGCAGCTCTTTCATACGGTTGAGACCAAATCTTTCCTCCTCATCCAATTTTATAGCACTTTCTTTAGTAGCTATTGAAGAAATGTTCTTATCTTTATACCCATAGAAATGAGCCAAGTCATATAGCTCATTTTCCTGTTCTTCATAGGATTGGGCTTCTGTAGAAACTCTGACTAGTAATATACATTTCATAGTGAAAGAATATATTATTGGTTACGGATACAAATATAGAAAAAAAAATATTCACCACCAAATCGTATATTTATGTTACCTGCGAGATGGTGTGATGGGGGCTTCTGAAGGGACGGGTGGCTATCAGAGATGAGTCTTTTCCCAATTTTCCGGCAACGGAATGTATCTTGGTCGTTTCCAGACTCTCGCCCAGCGAAAGAGGAGGAAGAATGCCCGGCAGTCGTTTGGCCATCATAGACTTTCCGCTTCCGGGTGCGCCAATCATTATCAGGTTGTGCCCTCCTGCGGCAGCTACTTCGAGTGCGCGTTTCACGCTTTCCTGTCCTTTTACGTCTGCAAAGTCGTATGGGAAATTCTCCTGATTCTTATAAAATTCTTCGCGCGTATTGACTATGGTGGGTTTCAGCTCTCGTTCAACGTTGAAGAATTCTATGACTTCTTTTATATTTGCTACTCCATAGACATTCAGGTGGTTAACCACAGCCGCTTCGCGGGCATTCTGCCGGGGAAGGATGAATCCTTCAAAGCCTTGTTCGCGTGCACTGATGGCGATGGATAAAGCTCCTTTGATAGGTTGCAGACTTCCGTCCAGACTTAGTTCGCCTATGATGAGGTAGCGTGATAATTTTTCTTCGGAAACTATTTTTGCGGCAGCCAGTATACCAATGGCCAAAGGCAGGTCGTATGAGGAGCCTTCTTTGCGTATATCGGCCGGAGCCATGTTAATGACGATCTGACTGGTGGGAAACTTGTATCCGTTTACTTGTAAGGCGGATATGATACGTTCATGGCTTTCTTTTACGGCAGAGTCCGGCAGACCGACAAGAAAGAATTTTATACCGCGCGAACTATTGACTTCAATAGTTACAATGGTTGCATCAATTCCTTGTACAGCCGCGCCATAGACTTTTACCAGCATTCTTTTTATTTTTTCTTTTTACGAGCTCTTTCGGCTGCTTTTGCGGCTTTCTCTTTTTCTTTGTCTTGCTCTATGAGTTGTTTTACTTTATCTATTAATGCTTTTCCTCTGATGTCTCTGGCGACCACTCGTTTATTGGGTGCTATCAGGAGGTTGGCGGGCAGGCGGGTAATGCCTTGTTGTTTGACTATGGAGTTGTCCCAGCCTTTAAAGTCACATACTTGTTTCCACCGGGTGGTGTCTTTGTCGCAGGCCTTCAACCATTCTTTCTTGTCCAAGTCCAGTGACAGGCTGACAATGAGGAACTTCTCTTTTTTCAATGCCTTCTGTACGTTGACCAGTGAATCTTGTGCCGCCATGCTCGCTTTGTCCCAGCTTGCCCAAAAATCGAGAAGGATGTACTTGTCTTTCATCTCTTTCCAACCAATGGTCTTTCCGTTTTTATCGGTACAGGAAATTGTGTGTAGGCTTTGTCGGTTCAGTTCCTTCTTTTCCTTCAGCTTGGCTTGTAGGTCTATCATGTAAGGCGTGTCCTTGATGCTTCCGCTTAGCCCCTGTATCAGTTCATCTATCCGCGAATAGTCGGGAAGACTGTCCTGCACGTAATATTGTTCTATTAAATAAATATTGGCGAATGAGTGAGGGCTTTCTTTAATGAGACGGTCTACCGTAAACATAAGGCTGTCTGCTTTTGTTTTTTTGATGGCTTGAAGGATATATGCCATTCTTTCGTTGTCTCCTTTTCCTTTGATTTGTATATCTCCGGGAGTGCCGTTCCACGTTACGCTTTCTCCTTTGTTGGCAAACACGGGCAGAACTTCTTTATCGCTAAGTAACAATGAGAAGATGGTGAAAGTATCAGAGTTGATAGTGTAACTGAACTTTCCGTTTTGTGCGATAATCGTATCCAGTTTATAGTTAGGCTCCTGGTAGAAAACGAGTATGGTATCAGAAGACAAGCTGCTGATATTCCCTTTTAAAGTGAAAGTGCTCTTCTTGCTGCAACCGGTCAGCAGGAGTATAAGCGCAAGGAAAAGAAAAGATAATTTTTTCATCTCAAATTATTTTCTGCGAAAATACTCATTTTGGAGGTAACAGGCAGTATAAATGGAAGTTATTTTGCATAAAAAAACCGGGATATCCTTTAAATGGGACATCCCGGCTGTTTATTTAGTTATTTTAAATAGTCTGATTATTTGATAGAATCAGCAAATTTAGCGAATTCGCGGTCGTTTGCAGCTCTCTGAGCCATTGAAGCGTCCTTAGCGATTGCACTCTTAATGCTGCTGCTTACCAATGAAGCATTGTTAGTGCGGGCACCAACGATAGCCATTAAGTAGTCAGTCATTGCATCAGGATTCTTGATAGCAGACAAAGTTGCTTTTGCCTTGTTGTAGTCTTTAGCCAAAATCTGAGCTTGAGCAGCACTGTTAGTCTTAGCATCACCAAATGCATTTACAGCTCTGTCATACTGACCTTGTTTGATGTACAGGTTACCAAGAGCTTCGTTAGCAGCGTTAGCTCCGGTTGCTTTGCCTAAGTAAGATTCGGCAGCAGCTACATTACCTTTAACCAATTCGCAAAGACCAAGGTTTGCGTTTACTTCAGGAGCGTTAGCATTCTTAGAAGCAGCTTGTTTGAAGTAAGATTCTGCTTTAGCAGCGTCACCGGCAGCAAATGCCAATTCACCTAAGTTGTTGTAAGCACGGAAGTCGTTAGGATACAACTGAGTTGTTTTAGTGAAGATAGCTTCTTTGCGAGCATTATCGTTAGTCAAAGTAGCAGCATACAGTAATTCTTCTACGCTCAATACTTTAGCATCTGTGTTGAATGCTTCGTTGATTTCGTCATCGCTGCGACCGATGATGTCATAGTTGGCAGTCAAACGAGCACGACGTAACTGAGGCAGGATTTCGTCAGCCAAAGTTTTGTAAACTGAAGAGATGTTCTTGATTTCAGTTTCTCTTTGTTCGGGATCCTGATACATAGAAAGAACACGCAAGATCAAGTCTTTGTCCTGCAAGTTTGATTTAGAAACCAATTCTTGGAAACCTTCCCAGTCTTGTGCAGTATATTTAGCATCAAGGTTGGCATCGATTTTGCCTTTCTTCAACTGACGCTGCATATATTTTTCTGTGTTGTTCTCACGGTTTTCAGCCAAGCCGGTGTTCAATTCAACACCACCATCAGGAGAAGCGTATGCAGAGATTTCGATGTTGTTTAATTTGTAGTTCTTAGTGTCAGCATTGATTTCAGCAACTTTCTTGTGGAATTCTTTCATATCGTCTGAATTCAATTCGCTGTTGCGTAAGTTAGCTTGTTGGATTAAGAACATGATGTTGGCAGTCTGAGCGTCTTTGATAATGCGCTGGAAAGCGTCATTAGCGTATGATGCATTTGAGCTGGCAGCAGTAGGCAATTCAGAAGTAGCGATTACACCGTCTGCAATTTTCACAGAAGGAATAGTATATGTCTTTTTGCCTTTTGTGATTTTGAAATCAAGATATAATTCAGAGTTAGCCATTTCAGGAACATAATCGAAAGAAGCTTTCATAGTATAGCTACCACCTACTTTATAAGAGATAGTCTGTCCGTTTCCTTCTACTTTTTCACCTTGGAATACAGCAGGCTGACCTTTAGCTTCGCCACCTTTCCATCTTAATACCGGAGTTACTTCAACAGTAGCTTTTTTCTTCATGTACTTTTCGGGGAACTTACCGTTGATAGTTACAGGCACTTTACCACCGATTGCTTCAAGCACTTCAGGGTTAGTTGTGAAATAGTCAGAAGACAATTCTCCCATCTTGCCGCATGATGACAGGGCAAGGACCAATAAAGCCACAAGGGGCAAATACAACTTTTTAATCATAGTTACTTTAATTATTTAACGTTTGTAATGTAATTTCTGTGCAAAGTCGCGTTTTTGTATGCATCTTTGGGTGCAAAGATAGAAAAAACTCTATTATATGCTAACTTTAAGCGGACCTTTTTTTTCAAAATATCTTAAAAAAGGATATAGCAATGAACACTTTATTTATGTTCCTCTCTGAATTTGATGTTACGGGGATGATGCTCAATGATTTCACTGCGTAGCATATTGCGGTCAATGTGTGTATAAATTTCTGTAGTCCCGATACTTTCGTGTCCCAACATACATTGAATGGCACGTAAATTCGCTCCTCCTTCAAGTAGGTGTGTGGCAAAGGAATGGCGGAAGGTATGGGGACTGATGGTCTTTTTCAGACCGATGCGCTCGGATAATTCTTTAATAATGTGGAAAACCATGATGCGCGAGATGTTTTTTCCAAAGTTGCTGATGAATAGAAAATCCTCGAAGCCGGGTTTAATCTTCATTTGGTTGCGGTCGGGGAAATATAGATTAATTTCTTTTACAGCTCGTGGCGAGATGGGAACCAGGCGTTGTTTGCTCCCTTTCCCTTCCACTTTGATGAAGTTTTCATTTAAGTACAGGTCGGATAACTTCAGGTTGCATAGTTCGGATACGCGAAGCCCGCAACTGTAGAGTGTCTCGAGGATGGCTCGGTTTCGTTGTCCTTCTTTGGTGCTTCTGTCTATACTCTCTATGAGACGGTCTATCTCTTCCACGGTGAGCACTTCGGGCAGTTTGAATCCTATTTGCGGAGACTCAAGCAGCTCGGTCGGGTCGGTCTCGAGATAATCTTCGAGCACGAGAAAGTGATAAAAAGACCGGATGCCCGACAGGATACGTGCTTGTGAACGGGGGTGAATGCCTATGTCGCGTAATCCGGCCGAAAATGTTTCCAAATGCTCTAATGTTACCTCTAATGGATGGAGGTTTTCAAGGGTCAGATAGGCCATTAGTTTGTCCAAATCTGTGAGATAAGCCTCTACCGTATTGGTAGATAGGGATTTCTCCAACTTTAAATATTGCTTGTATTTCGCTAATATCTTGTCCGTTTTCTCGGTTCTTTTCATTTCTTTTTTCTAACTTTGTACCCA
>ERZ791654.60-NODE-60-length-86244-cov-11.559329_pt1 | contig 86244 bp, 57 predicted proteins | sample MGYA00509960_ERZ791654 | MGnify/ENA primary metagenome ERZ791654 (study PRJEB30046, sample SAMN00715198) | human gut metagenome | study: EMG produced TPA metagenomics assembly of the A metagenome-wide association study of gut microbiota in type 2... | reverse complement strand
CCGCAAAGAAACGAATTCTATCTGGAAATTCCTATGAATGAGCGCTTTTTATTATTTTAAATGGATTTTGAAGACTAAGCCACCGGAAAAGTACTTGCAACGGTTCAGTTCTACTACGGCGTTGACGTAGTCTTTCCAGAAGCTGTACTCAAAGCCGCAATTTATCGATTTGCTATCGTATTCTGCCATCAGATTCAAGTTATTTACCGCTTTGTTGATAAAGGAAGTCGGGGACAGAGAGAATCGGAAGTTGGCACCGATGGCGGGACCGTTTAACGGATAATCCTTCCGCCTGTTATAAACATATGCCAGATGCAAGCCCCACTCTCCCACCTCCTTCATGGAAAGATGCTTGGTAACAGCCAGATAATAGCGGCTGTAAAAACCATTTGCCGTAGCCGAACTCATTTCAATCTTGCTACCCTCCGTCCATGAATTATTAAGAGCATCATTCGCGCCCAATACAATTTGCGGGGTCCAAGGTTTCCACCAGCCTTCCTTCCACAGCCGTAAACGTACCGCAAAATTACGGTCCTGGTTGACAAACTTCCCATACGTGGAAGGAACCCAGAAACCCGGACCATATGCAGGATCAACCTCCATGGCCTTGTGCAATGTACAAATATAGGATACTTCCAGCCAGGGAAAAATAGTGATGTCAAGATAATAGTTGAAAGTATTGTAGGTCCAACGGGCGGGAGTGGCATGTTTCTCCAGAAAGCCACCGCCAAACATGAACGTCTTGTCACGCTGCATATCGGCAGTAGGCATATTCAACAGTCCTGTAGTTCCGTAGGTGAACTGGGCGTGTACCGCACCGATCATTACAAAAAACAAAAGAAAAAGTATCAGCCTCCTCATTGCAGATACAGGTTACCATTATCCTTGTACCAGTCCGCCAGCGCCTCTTCAAAGGTGTAGCGGAAACGGTAGCCCGAAGCGGACAGTTTTTTTCCGCAGATATTCGTAGAGATCTGCAGCTTTCTCACCCGTGCCGGACAGATGCCCATCGGAGAGCCTAGCGCTCCGGCTATACCAGCAGCAGTCATGATCAGCCATCCCGGCATGAAAGGAACTTTTACCTTCATATTTGTCACTCTTTTCATGGATTCTACGATGTGCTCTATCGTATAGGCGGGCTCGTAGCAACAATTATACAGTTCCACCCCACTGTCGTGATGTTCCAATCTGTAAAGCATGAATCGCACCAGTTCCTTCACATAGATACAGGCCTTGATGGTATCCTTGCGTCCCGGGTACATAAATTTATGCCCCCGAATGCCCCAATACAGACGCGTAAAGTTTCCGTTCTCTCCCCGTCCGAACACCACACCGGGACGGACAATGGTAAGCTGGCGGCCTTCACCTCCTGCCTGCCAGGTCTGATGAATCTTTTCCGCAACCAGCTTGGATATGCCGTATGGGGTGTTGGGCATAGGCAGCGTGGTTTCCTCCTTCAGTTCCTCGGCAGCACCGTAAGGGGCTTGGAACTGGTGAAAACTATTTTCCGGATGCCATGCCGTTCGGCAAAGGCACAGACGTTCTCCGCACCACGGATATTTGTTTCAAAATATGCAGGATCGGGATGACCGGGAGTGCGATGAACGGCAGCGAAGTTAAAGATCACATCATCGGGAGTGATATTTACTTTTTCCAACTCTATCGGCTGGCGTACATCACAATAGATGAATGTGGCTGCATGTTCCTCCCCTTTTCTTAAAGCCGGTTTATAATTTTTTACTGTCGGTAATGGAGTACCCGGCTCTACAATATCCAAGTTGTAAATTCTTGTTTCGGGATGCACTTCATGCAAAAGACTGGCGAGGTGGGTGCCAATGAAACCGGTACCACCTGTAATAAAGTAATTCATAAAGAATAAAGTTACTGTTTTTTAATGAACTAAAACGAATAAGACCAAGTTCATTCTATTTTTATGTCTAAGACCTGTCCAATAATAGGAGCCATATCATAGTATTTATATTCTGCCAATCTACCACCAAATAGAACATTTTTTTCCTTTGCAGCTAATTGATGATACTGATCAGCCAATCGGTTATTTCGGTTATTATTTACCGGATAATACGGTTCCATTCCTTCCTGAAACTCTACGGAATACTCCCGACTAATTACTGTTTTGGGACAAGCAATCACTTCCGAACCAAACATCTCAAAATGTTTATGTTCAATCACCCGAGTATAAAGTATCTCACGTTCTGTATAATTTACGACTGCATTACCTTGATAATTGGGAATATCAAGCGTTTCCGTTTCAAATTTAACGGTGCGATACTCCAATTTACCATAACAATACTCATAATATTCATCTATCGCTCCGGTAAAAACGACTTTATCCGCTATAGATTCCCAATAATTTCTGTTAGTAAAAAAATCTGTATTAATCAGTGTATCTACCCCTTCAAGCAAACCGGAAATCAGCTTATTGAATCCTCCGATAGGAATCCCTTGATATTTGTCATTGAAATAATTGTTGTCAAACACTAATCGTACAGGCAAACGCTTAATTATAAAAGCCGGTAATTCCGTACATTTACGTCCCCACTGTTTCTCGGTATATCCCTTTATCAGTTTTTCATAAATATCCTTACCAATTAATATCTGGGCCTGTTCTTCCAAATTACGAGGCTCTTCCACCCCATCAGCCTTCATCTTTGCTACCGCTTCAAATTTCTGTTCCTCTATCTTAGCCATTGCATCAGCAGGAGTAGTCACCCCCCACATCTGATAGAATGTATTCATATTGAAAGGTAAATTATAAAGTTTCCCTTTATAATTGGCAACAGGAGAATTAGTATAACGATTGAACTCTACAATAGAATTTACAAAATCCCAAATTCTTTTATCCGAAGTATGGAAAATATGTGCACCATAACAATGTACATTAATCCCCTCTATATTTTCACAATATATATTTCCTCCTAAATGTGGACGCTTGTCTATCACCAAACATTTCTTTCCCTGTTGACGGGCACGATAAGCAAATGTGGCACCAAAAAGCCCAGCACCCACGATAAGATAATCATAATGGTTCTCAATCATAAACACCATATTTTAAATTATTGATTTATTCCAACAGCTGTAAAATTCAGAAACTTTGTTTATAGCGTTTATGAAATATAGCAGCCATCAGAAATCCCCAAATCTTTTTATGCATATTGTTTTTACCAAAATATATATAACCAACCTCTTTATATTTCAATTGATTCTTATTAATCCATACATCAAGCAAACGCTCAGATACACGACCGATAAGCCTGGCCTGGAAAGGCTCCATACTCTTTAAATCATAAGATGCCTCCAATTCCTCCAATATGGGAAACATCCATTCACAATACTGGTCAAAAAGCATCTTTTTCATTATAAACATATTGAAAAGATGTTCACTGCGACTTTTCATTTTCTTATCAAATGCATCCAGATACTCCGGACATCTCCGACTGATAATTCCACGGGTACGATCAAACTGCTCTCCAAAAAAAGTATGATCATAATGTGAATAGACAGTTTCAATATAAAGGTTTCGTTTTTTAGGAAGTATAATATCGTGTTTTCTACATAAGATTTCCGCCTGTTTTCCAGTCAGTACACTATTCCATCCTCCACGATGCACAGTCTTCAAAGAGAAATGGCGTCTGTAATGAGCCAATCCCACATAATCTGCTTTCAGATTCTTCCAAGCCCAATAAAGTGCTGTCAATTCACAATAATAAGGGTTTTTAATAGAAATATTATCACCTTCGGCATCCGATTGATACCCGAACTCTCTATCAGGATACAAAGCCCTTCCTACATGCACCGGCAGATACATACTATCTTCAGGCATCTCCGCTTTTTTGTGAGATGCCACCAAAATCTTGATGTCCATAAAAATAATTGATTTATAAGATTAGGGAATTGAATTAATATTTGTTATGCATTCCCTCTCTAAAGTACTTGATAAACTTTGCCAACTCTACAAATCTAAAGTGGGTGATATTGTAAACTATTTGGGCTGTACAAAAAACTATCATATGCTTTTTCTTCTCGGGATAGGTATTATATACAAATCCTTCATTACGATAATAATAATGTGACATTTTCTCAGGCTTTACCAAAATTTGATACTTTGATATAAACGGAATGATATTGCCTTTCCTGCCTTTCTCCTTAGGATGATAATGAATGGCAGCTGGAACAGTATAAAGCCCGATACCATTATGGATAGCGCGAGCCATATATTCTTTCTCATCTCCCCAAATAAACATTTCTTTCTTTATCATACCAATCTTCTCAATAACAGACCGTTTCACTAATGTACCATTAAAGGGATGGATATCATTGAAAAACTGTTCTTTTTGTAATTCTGTTATTTTAGTAGTTCGTCTGCTACCACGTGCCCATAAAAATGCTGTATAATCTTTATCGTCTTTATCAGCGACTAAAGCATTTAGGATTACTTCTTTGCCTACTGCTGAAACCACTTTATCATAAGACTGAATTAAATTCTTTATTTCGTTCTTGTCAGGTATACCATCATCGTCCATCATGACCAACCATTCATATCCATTATCATACATATACTTCATACCTGTATAGAAACCGCCTGCACCACCTAAATTTTCTTGATTGATGGTAATGATATCAGCTTGTTGAACCAACCACTCTTTAGTACCATCAGTACTTCCATTATTTACGACCAAAATATTAAAATATTTGTAAGTTTGTTTACGAACTGTCTCAACACAAATTTTCAAATCGCTTAATCGATTATAAGTAACGATTAAAACTAATAATAATTCTCTTTTCATAATCAAGTTATAACTAGCCCTTAATTTTTTGAGGTGAAGGAATAAAATATGGTATCATCAAACAAAAAAGAAAAAAGTTAACATAAGCAGTCTGAAATATTATAGAAATGAATAAAATTGCGTACACTATACAAACAACAAATCTCTTGAACTCTTTGCTCGTTATTCCTATTAAAATTGGAATGAAATACATCAACCCCATAAGAATTCCTCCTTGTGTGAGTACTGAAAATATGGAATTACTGAAACCATCATTAGCTCTTCCTTTCATATTAGCCTGCAAAGCTTCCCAATTATTAAATCCCCATCCAAATATTGGATTTTGAAGCCATGTTATAAATCCCACATAATAGTCATCTTCTCTCAAAGAATATGAACCAGTAGATTGTTTCATATCCATCATTACTTGTATTGCATACAAAGACAAAGGAATAAGCATGACGATCATAATTGCTCGAAATTTCTTACTCCTATAAAGTTTTAGTACAACAAATCCCCATAGAATAAAATATCCTGTAACAGAAAATGATGTTATAATAGCAAAAGCAAGAATAAATTTCTTCCATGTAGCAATATGCCATATATCATCAAAGTAATAAATTAAAGTAATGGCAATAATTAATGTAAGACTCATCATTGGACCTTCTACAAAAATTGCTGTATTTCGCCAAAAAAAATCAATACCCAACCAGTCTACATATTGTGTCTCAAAATAGATATTAAAATATGAAGAAACTTCATTTACTGTCCCCCATTCAAATAAAGCAACTCCTGTTGGAGTTATCATTTTAAACGTTGAACCAAATATCCAAAAAAACAGTGATATGCATGATATAACGACCATCACATTCACTACCTTTCTAAATAGTTCTATCTTTACAATATAAGATGCATTACTCGAAAAATAAAAAAAAACGAAAGGCAATGAAGCATATCTTGCCCAAAAAGAAACCAGTTGATCAACTCCTACTGAAGCTATAGAAATAATAGAAAGATAAACATAATATATAAAGGATAAATTAAGAAGAGACTTAAATTTATTCTCATAAATTCCATATTTTTCTATTTGATAAAGTGTGGTTACTATTATTAAAAGAAGAGTTATTTCATATATATGATAATTAAAAGATATACTATTCTGAAAAACTGTTTGATTATTAAGAATTAAGAACAATGCCAACAAATAACCTAAGACTTGTTCCCATTTACTTTGTTTATTAAAAATTGGATAACTACTCACTTCTAGAATTCTTTTAAAGATGAAAGGTATTGATTATCTGTTTATATAACTGATTTTAGCCTTCTGTAATTAATAATAAGAAAAGCTCTAATACGTTTCGCTAACTTCATTGATTTATAAAATGGAGTTTCCAAACAAGCATAGTAATTACCAATCCGCATATAATATATATACAACTCCCGATTTTTCATATACTGAATCTCAGAAAAATACTTGTAATCAGTAAACTCATTATAAGTATCAAAAAAACGATTCATACCATTAAGTATGCTTTGAGCATATTCAAGAGAATGATGTACTCTTTGAGTAAACGATCCTATCGATTGAGCTCGATATGTAACCATAGCTTCATTAAAATAAAATGTTTTTCCTTTCAATATAAGCCACATCCTTAGTGGTCTGTCCCCAACAGGAGCTTGATAAAAAAATCTGGCATATTAATATCACTTGCTCTGTACATCATAGAGCAAGTCGGAATTAATCCACCACTTTCTTTTAACAATATTGAATCATCCACAAATCCAGTTTATATTTTCTCCAATGGATTAATCACCCGATTTACCGATGTTCGTTCATTATGTATTATTCCATTAGAAATGACTAAACTGCAATCATCATTATTTTCTAATATGTCTACCTGTTTTTGTAGTTTTAACGGATCTGTCCAAAGAAGTTTATCTGCTATCAAAAACAATAAAAAAACACAGATCGCAAATATTCCTCCCCATAATCTGGGATACTTTGAATCCAATATCATCAATATAAAACAATAAAACGCCATCATTAAAATTGCAGAATTATGAAACAAAACTGCAAACAAAAATAATGGTATAGCTCTTTTATAATCATGATGCTGTAAATAATAGAAATCAAGCAACAATAACGATATCGCAATACTTCCTCTCATTCCACTAAAAGAAAAATTATAGCAAAGGAAATAAAATGTAGCCATTCCTAATGTAACAGATAGACAATAACGATATTTATTGAGAACAATATAAACAGGAAGAATTATAAGCAATTGTATCAAAAATACGAAAACTCCAACGCTTTTAAACAAATTTCCAATATATAACAGGAATGAAAAACCAAATTCCGTTTCTTTTGGCATATTTTCAAAAAAGTATATAAAACCATTATCAGTTAATCCAGATGAAAATATAAAGTTAGGTTCAATATAAGCATCTACATCATCACCTACATTCATACTACGAAGAGCTGCCAACAAACACGGAATTGTGATCGATAAGCCTAAACAAAAATAACCTAATATTCTCCTATTGTAATTGTTTATCCCCTTTACCTTTCGATATTTATATAATATGCACTGAGAAAAATATAAAAGAAATATTGATACTGAAAACACAGCTAAATAGATTATTACTGATTGGATATGAATCATTGTTCTCAGTTTTTATTTCGATCTTGGGTATATAAAACTCTAATATCTTTTGCTGTCAAATTAATATCATAGCCATGCCGCCTCATAATATCTGTATTATTAACGTGAGATTTTAAAACATCTCTATTTAAGCCACCCAACCAAGCATTAATATCATCCAAAGATAAGAATACTACATCATCTACTAATTTCATTGATATCGGTACTGCCGTTGAGGCTACAACTGGCATTCCAATAGCTTGTGCCTCCACACCCACCATACCCAGACCTTCCCATCTTGAAGGGAAAGCAAATATATCCATAGCTTGCATATAATCATATACATTGTTTACTCCACCAATAAAAAGGACATCTTCTGTTAATTTTTTACTGACTACGAGAGATTTTATTTCATTCATAGTTTCACCAACACCAACAAGCATCAATTTTATATTTTTTCTTCGTTGCTTTAATTGACTCACTATTTCTATTAGAAACTCCTGATTTTTCACATAAGAAAAACGTCCTACATTTCCTATAACCATTGTTTTATCAGAAATATCTAGCATCTTTCTATACTCCAATCTTTTTGTTTCATCAGGTGCGAAAAGATTTAAATCAATCCCATTATTTATTATCTGTAATTTTCCTCTCACAACAGATGCAGGAAATTTCCAAACACCAGCATCCACAGAACAAGCTAAGTAATGTGTAGGGCACATACTTAAAATTGGATTTGTTATCATTCTTAAGACATAATGTTTCAATGATTTAGATAGTCCTGTACTATGTGAATGCACAATAATTTTCTTCACTTTATTCCATTTAGCTACAAACGCACATAATGCTAATACAGAAGTACTTCCAGAATGTATATGCACTACATCATAATAATTCTTCTTCAGAAAGTTATTGAGTGGATTCACTATATTGTTTCTACTACCTCCTGGATTAAAGTGTAAATTAAAGCAAATCACCCTGCCCCCTTTGTCTTCAACTTCTTTTCGATAGGTATCATTCTCACAATAATAAGGAGTAAGCCAATCTATCTGCAAATCAGTCAAATCAATATGTCGAAGCAGATTGATAATAAACATCTCTTGCCCACCAGTACCTATAGGTTCTCCTGTTAATTCTAATATCCGCATTTACTTATATCTCTTGATATTCAACACTTTATATTTTATGAAATATTTCAAATAATCATAATACCATCTGATATCTTTATTATCAGATCGAATTATCAGCCATTCTTTCCTACATTCTTTTATCCGTATAGTAGAAAGACCTTCAACATTTTCATATATAGCAATGTTAATGGGCATATAAAGAAATACCCTATCATTATATTGATGATAAATCCTATAATAAAATTCAAAGTCAGCCCCAATTTTAAATTGTAAATTGAAGCCATGAGTATATTCACTTATATGGGAAAACGAAGACTGATGACAAAAAGGCATAGCTATTTGCATAAAGGAAATAGGATATACTTTACCTTGTGACAGTACTCCTTGTTTATTTAACATCACATCACCATATATTACCTTTATGTTATCATTTATTGACTTAGAAAAAACTTTCTCTAAAGTATCTTTGGAATAAAACAAATCCCCTGCATTCATAAAATTAATCCATTCTCCTTTCGCAGTTCGAATACCTTTATTCATCGCATCATAAATCCCCTTATCTGGTTCACTCACCCAATACGCAATTCTATTCGCATACTTCTTAATAATATCCACCGTTCCGTCCGTACTTCCACCATCAATAATGATGTATTCGATGTGAGGATAAGTCTGGTTAATAACAGAAAGAATGGTTTGTTCAATGGTCAAAACAGCATTATATGACACTGTAACAACTGAAATTAAAGGATTATTCTTCATTTATATATTTTATATTACTTTACATGAATTACCCATAGCAATGCAATCAGCAGGAGTAGTATTTACAACTATACTTCTACCGTCTATAATACTACAAGCACCAATGGAACACCTTTTCATATAATAATAAGTACCTAAATGTTATATTTCTAGTTAACAAAGACATACTCCTTAATTTAGAACTAACCAATGGAAGCATTATTATAAATCAATTTATTTTCGTTCATAACTATCAATCAAAGAGCATTCTGTACAATTAACTATACGTACACCTTGAGACACGGCATAGGCAGCCATTATATCATGGTTCTTGAAGACATCCATTTTCTCTTCCAAATAATCACTCATGCGCCAAACTGTAGAATCCCATCGAAGCATAGGTTTCAATTCCGCTTTATTTTTATCATAGAAATGGGTATCACAAATGCACAATTGATTTTTTGAATTAACGGTCAAGGAATCAAAAAATGTATGATCCACGCCATACAAATCAATCTCACTATAACCAGAGTTTATACCTACATAAATCGCCATCAAAGCAACTGTAACTACACTAGGCATTGACAAACCATGCCTATAGAAATAATGACGAAATTCTTCATAACCTGTATATATTGTAAGATTTAAGGGCACGATATGAATATAACTATTATGCAGACCGCTAAATGCCAAAAATTGTCTTTTCAAAGAAGCAGGTATATAAAGATTCATCTCCCAATCCACCTTCTTATTCAAATCATCAAACAACTTCATAACCCTATCATGATTGTGATTCTCTTGAAAGAACATAGGATCAGCCATACAAAAATGTTTTGGTTTAATCTGAGTAAAAATATCCATTGAACCAAAGAAATTCAAGACTATGAAGTCAGTATTCTTAAACTCATCCGTCGTCAATCTAGGTAATACATTCTTCATAGAAGGACCATTAGCAAGCATGGCCACTTTCCCTGAGTACACTTTTTTTAGGGGATTTTTCAAATTACCTTTTGTCTGAAATAGCAAATGTGCAAGAAAAAAAACAAACTTAACAGTTTGTTTAGCGAACGAAAGAGCACTTTTTATTTCTTTTTTTACCATCTTATCCATAATTTTTTGTTATTCTCATCTTTTTACCCGGCCAGATGCATCGCCCATCATCAAAGCTAAAACTTCTTCTTTAGAAACCTGATTGTAATCGCCTTTGATGGTATGCTTGAGACATGAGGCAGCAACGGCAAAATCAAGTGTCTTTTGGTCATCACCTTCAAAAGAAAGCAAACCATAGATAAGCGCTCCCATAAAAGAGTCTCCTCCGCCTACACGATCAACGATGTCAGTAATATCATATCGACGAGATTCTTTCAATTTAATCCCGTCATAGAGTACTCCACCCCAAGTATTATAGTTAGCGTTAATAGCACCACGTAGTGTAATCACCATTTTCTTACAACGAGGAAACTTAGTCATCATTTGGCTGCAAACCGATAAGAATGCAGCCTGATCAATACATCCCTCCGTATGATTGGCATCAAAGTCCGTAGGCTTGATGCCGAACACCTTTTCACAGTCTTCTTCATTACCAAGAATAATGTCACTACCAGCCACCAACTGAGGCATCACTTCAGAAGCAGTCTTACCATATTTCCAAAGATTGCCACGATAATTGATGTCGCAAGAAACAGTTACGCCCAAACGGTTAGCAATCTGAATGGCCTTCAGGCAAGCTTTGTAAGTACTTTCAGATAGGGCTGGCGTGATGCCCGTCCAATGGAACCAGTCTGCGTCTTTCAACACCTCTTCCCAATCTATCTCATGCTCGCTGATGGTAGCAAATGAGGAGTCTTCGCGGTCGTAGTACACGCGTGAAGAGCGCATATTCGAACCCGTTTCGAGATAAAGGATACCAATACGCTTGCCGCCACGAATAACACGGCTCACATCCACCCGATAAGACAGCAGTTCACTGATACACTTGTCAGCAATCGGATGCTTAGGAAGTCGAGTGATATACTCAGCCTTAACCCCATAGTTTGCCAAGGAAACGGCCACATTAGCCTCCGCCCCAGCAAAGGAGATGTCAAATTGGTTGCACTGGTTCAGGCGAAGATAATCGGGCGCTCCAAGTCGGAGCATAATCTCACCGAATGTTACTACTTTCATCTCTGATACAGATTTTTATAGAACATCTCAGCAATCGTAAAATCCTCTTCCCAATCGACATCTTTACTATGAAGCTCGTCCATGAGATATAATAAAGGCTTCTTGCCTATACGGTTCTTTTGTTCTACATAGACATCACGTTTAGCTAAAAAAACGGCATGATTAATCTCATAAAGCACTTCCAAATCTTGTGTACGAGGCCAAGGAATGTCTGTAGTGTTATTGATCAAGACTCCATATTTGTTCAGCAAAAAGTTCTTCAATTCCTTAACGCTCACTAAAGAGTCATAGTCTTCATGAAGCTTAGAAAGATACAGTTCTACAGCTGCGTCATAGACATCCGTACCTGCCAAGGGAGTGGTAACATGTCCCCAAAGGATATGATCGGCATCTGTAATGGTCGGCACATAGCAAATCAAGTCTTGTAAGTTTGTAGTACTCAGACAAAGCTCGTTGGGACGGGGAATAATCTTCAATCGACTGTCGCTTCTGTATTTCTCGGCCACAGCAATGCACTTCTCATCATTAGAGGAAAAGAGAATCTCATCAATATGCTTGGTGGCAAACAATTGTTTGATTTTAATTTCAACCAAACCACCTTCATCCCCAGCAAAAGGGCGTGTGTTTTTATTCTTTACTCTTTCGCTACCTTTACGTGTAGGAAGAAAGAAAGCTACTTTATCTGACATATTACAAATATTGATAGATTGATATTACTTTCAATGATTTATAGAGTGTAGGCACCAGAGATATGATTTCCTTGCCTGTCTGAGCCTTAAAATCATCAAACAAAGTGCGGTTCTCGTTAGTCAAATCAGCTTCCTTATCAGAAAGCACGGCTCCACGATATCCGTCATAGCCTACCACATAAACATCATCAGCATCATATTCTATCGCACATTTTAGTGCGGTTGTAGTACATGAGTCTAAGAATGATTTCGTAAAGGCTATTTCATGAAGCTCAAAAGTTTGATTCACGGCATACTCGGGAACTTCAGTTCCCATGGTTCTCGGATAAGGAGGAAGCACACAAATTCCATTAAACTCGTCAGCGCTAACTAAAGACTTCATCCGTTTGGCTTCATTTCCTACCAAACAGAAAATCTTGTCATTAATGAGATCCGTGAAAAGACTTGCATGTCGAGCTGTAGCAAAGATTATTTTCATGCCTGCATTGTTTTCCAAAAATTCTGAGATGGCATTAATATGTTCCTTGACAGAATCTCCACCACCCACAATCAAAACCTGTTTTGTCTTTGTAGCATTCAAGACAGGATAACGGGCATTGTCAGCAACTTTGTTACGACGGTTGTCCAAAGCACGCACAATGCTATTAAAGCTATAGGTGCGATTGCCTACCCAATCCATCACTTCTTTCTGCGGAATAGAATAAGCTCCAGAAATCATATAAGGTAGATTTGTACCCCAACGATGTTCCTCATACAACGTTTTAAAGGTTTCAACTACTTCACCAAGAACATTGAAATCCACTTCCAGTCCACCTTTTGCCAAACAAGTCAGAAGCAACTCCATGTTAAGGTTACCTGCGCCACGTCCCATACCTAAAATAGTAGCATCAGCATAATCTATCCCACACTCAATAGCTGTAAGCGTATTGATAAGCCCCATCTGAAGATTGTTATGCCCGTGAAATCCTATCGGACAGATAGTTTTACTCTTCACGATGGCATAAATTTCCTTAATGTCCTTCGGTGTAACACCACCAAAACTATCCACCATACAGAACAAATCGGCAACCCCGTCCAGTTGGGTCAACTTATCCAGAAACCCCTTATAGTCATGCCATTTTGACATATACATGGTATTAAAACCTACCTCAAAGCCCATTCTTTTCACAGCTTGGGCCAGCACCAAAGCTCTATCGAAGTTCTTCGGGTCAATGGCTATACGTATCATGTCAACTAATCCTACAATGGGGCCAAGTAATTCGGGAAGGTGTTCCGGACGTGTACTCTTCTCGTTAAGCATCACATCCAGCTTCTTCGTACATTGCTGACGAATCTTTTTAAGCACAGATACAGGAGTATATCCAAACTTTCCCAAGTATTCCTTGGAAGGCATATTACGATAACCTAATTCCAGATAATCAATAGGCAAAGCATTCATTGCCTGAATATAGGAATCAACTACGGTATCATCAAAATCCCAATTAGTATAATATCCGCCATCACGGAGTGTACAATCTAACAATTTCATTTTACTTAATTAAGTTTATAAGGAAAATTATCTTTAATCTTCTTCCACAAGAAAGTCAATACCAAAATGTAAGAAAATCGAATCAAGAATTCAACATTGTATCCGTTTACAATTCGGGCAATACTTCTTTTAAAGAGGAGTTATTAGCCAAAATAGTCACCTTGCCTGAATATCTTCGGCTAAACAAATTATGCAACTTGCTCTTAAAAATCATTTCCACTAAAACGCTACAGTATTAACGGAATCCCGACCTATAGATAAACATTGTTTTATTAACCTCTTTATCTTTTTTTATTTCATAATATATCTTCTAATGATTTTTCTTTTTAATAAATGAAGCAAGTCACAATTCAATAAAAGCAATAATCCTATCGTAATAAAAACTGCAACAAGACTATTCGCACTACCCATCAAACATGCTGAAACTATATATATACAAGTCAACAACAGCATCAGCAACAAACGGGGGATATGGGTTAATTTTACATACGTCCAACTATACGCAACCCTTGAAACTGACATAACCATGAACGACAAGACAACGGACAGGACTGCCCCCCAAATGCCCCACAACGGTATTAACAAAAAATTAAAAACGATGGAAGATAAACCTCCATAAACACTTGAATAGAAAAAATATCTGCTTTTTCGGACAGCGGAAAAAGTACTCCCCGCCAATCCTGACACACAAGAAAAAAAAACACCCAATGTGAGTACAGGAATATATATCCATGCATCCAAATAATCTAATGAAGTAAAAAAAGAGACTAACCATTTACTGATAAATGTGACAATGACAAGCAATACCAAGAGTATCAAGACCACACCCCGAAATATCTTATTATAGAAACTACCGTAACCATCTTTGCCATATTCTTCTAATACGGATATCTGCCAGGAAGAAACAAATATAGCAAATATCATGGATATAATTCCAGGAAATTTGTTTGCTACGGCAAACAGACCGATGCCATGTAATCCCACATACGTCTCCATTACAGGTCTGTTCAGTGCATTTACAAGCCACCACATCACACCGTTTGGAATCAAAGGCACAGAATATTGAAGCATTTCACGACAGCATTCATTATTCACACTAGCCAATGAACAATATTTGTAACTTCCCGAAAATAAAAAAGAATACACACCCGTAAAAAGATTTGCCAGAATAAGAGAAAGCACATAACCGAGAACTCCCTCCAAAGGGATCAAGACGAATGAACAAATAGCTGTAAGCAAGGTCAATACGATTCCAGCCATTCCATAAACAATCATCTTATCAATGCTGCGTGTAAACTGCTGTAAAAACTGCTGCAAAAGTGTTGCCACCATCAAACCGTATATCAACCAAAGATAATTCGTAAAGCTGTTTGAGAAACCATACATGGAAGAAACAACATCCACAGTTCCAAACAATAAGAATGAAACAAAAAACGCCTGCAATACAAAAACAATACCTGAAGAGAAATATTGCTTTTGTTTCTCCACTTTCTGCCCTTTTGGAAAGATAAATATAGATTCTGCTATGCAACAAGAAACAATGCTAACCAAAAAACTGACATAGACATTTATGATATCGGTTACTCCATAATCCTCAACTGATAGCCAACTAGTATAGAATGGCAACATAACCAGAGCTATAAGCTTACTGCCGGTATTACCAATGAAGACCAAAAATGTGTTTTTACCTAAACGCTTGTATTTGTTCATTTCCAATTAATGAATTACAGGTAAGCACTCAATTTAGGGCACGCCCAACTGAAAGGGCACTTCAGAGTGCCCTAAACTGAGTATAGTAAAATAATTCGATTGATTTTAACATTGGCTTATAGCCATAGCGACTTAGTCGGGAATCATGTTAACATAATCCTCACGTCCGTTAAAGATATTTTTGAACAAAATTTCAATGAAGTTCCAAAAATAACTGCCATGAATCTTCACCCTTCCAATCACGCTGTGATAAGTGGCCACCGAATGTTCAGCTGTAAATGTACACCTTTAAAATTTTAGCCCTAATCTGAGTACAAACCCCAAGATGCCCCTTAAGAAAAACGACAAAGTTTCTCCTCAACCAGCTTATTGAGATGGAGAATCATCCGCTCTATCTTACGGCAACAGACTTTATTGAAAAAGAAATCCATATCGTCCAGCAGTTCATCGGCCAAATCTTCATCCATATCGCCACCGTAACCGCTTGCCACCACAGCTATGGCGATCAACCTGTTGGAAGCCTTCACAGCCTTACCCTCTCTTTTGTCATGACCCAACTGATAGGGCAATGCATTGAACAATATATTGCAATAGCGCAACAATTCGATATATTCATCGGACTCGGTGAGATAAGCGGTCAACATCTCTCCTTGATACTGACGAAGCAGAAGAAAACATTTGTTATGACGAAATGGCTTCTCCAATGCGTGAGTCATGCTCCAGAACAAAGCATGGGACAGGACTATACGATCCTCATTAGGATGGTAATAAAACACATCATCCTTAGGGTCTTTATTTACCTGATACATTCTTTCTACTTCATCAAAGAATTGCTTCCGCATGTTTCTTCTACTATCACTCTGCATAATTTATTTTTTTTTAGAATCACACAGCCGATTCGTCACGATTAATACCCAAAAACTCTCTCTTGTTCATCAGCTATTTTCATGATCCGCATTTTTTAATGTCGAAATTTTCATCAAAAATAGCCAAAATATCGAAAGAGAGATGTTTGCATCCCTTTTTTAACCTAATAATTTCAATAAATTCTATTATTGACACTCTCATTAGATTTAATCACGCTTCTTTGTATAGTCATTTTTGCTATTCCACCTTCTCAAACGGAAAAGCCTGAAGATAACTAATAGCCACCGTCATATTACCAAAAGCAAACACCAGCTTTGTATTCCGATGCAGACGCATGATACACCCCTCCTTCCCTTGAAAAACACCACCCGTAATACGTATCTTCTGCTTTTTCTGAATATACTCTTCAAGAGGCTTATCCATCAGCTCAATATTATAAGGCATGGATTCATACAGATAAATAAATTCTTCCATCTGTCTATGGGGAATAACAGCCACGCTATAGGAATTGCGGTCTTTTGCAAGATACTGCCGGGGGAACAGATGGGCAAGGATGAGATTCAATTCATCCAACGGGGCACATACAAACAGATAACCATCACCCGTGATTTCCTTTTCATCCGTCAAAGCGTTCAACTTCTGTACAGAGCCTGTCGCGAACGCCTCCTTTACGGCAAAGGCGGACTCCCGACGGGCCGCATATTCTTCCTTGCTATAAGGACACCGTTCAAAACGTCTTTTATGGTCAGCAGAGGTATATGAAAACACTTTGAAGCAGAAATATCTTTCTTCCTTCATGCCAGACCGGGTATTAATCATCACAGCTCTCCTGCCGGTAAAGATTTCGATATAGCGTTTCAGCTCTCTGTTGCGCAGGAACATATAATACCACTTGTGGTCAGGATATTCTTTTTCTTCCCCCGTCTGTGACGTGGTTATCAGATCTGACCCCTGGTCTGGGCAGGAAGCGATTGAACTGCATGGCAGTAACCTAGGCGCTTTACCCGTTATGTTTTGATTCTGCGGAAAGGAGTATTCAGTACCCAAATCCGCATCATTACAGATTTGCATCAAAACATAAATTATTTATCATTTGTACTTCTAAAATGAAGGCTTGTTGAAGCTTCATTTTTGGGGTTCTCTTAGTAAGAGATCCCCTTCTCTATTTAATTTATTGATAATGTGAAACATACATATCGTAATTCATAACCTTTTACGAACATTTCTCATACATTTCTTGTTAAAAGCATTTTAAAACAACAAAAGATTTCCATTTCTTGGGAATTATAGCTACTTTTGCAACCAAATGGGGATCTCTTACTAAGAGAACCCCATTTTTTATAAAACAAATCATGCTATCAAACAGCTGATTTTCAGATTTATCACACTTGTTCATGATAAAAAATAAATTATCCCAAATTAGATATCACACGAAGCCACACAGTATTTCTCTATTGTACAGCCAGCCCGCATGATATTCTACATCGCTGTTTCGCCAGCAATGTAGAATTATTTTTTTCTTGAACAAAATATCCTGAGATACAAATAAAGTTACAACCCCTTTAAAATGATCTGATTGGCTCGGTCTATCTGTGAAGTGGAGATGGATGCCAGATAAATATGAGTGGTCTTTTCATTATCGTGCCCCAGCCCTTCGCGGATGATGTCTGTAGACACCTTCCTGTCCTGCGCTATGCTGGCCCAGCTATGGCGCGCCACATAGAAAGTCAACGGCGCCTTTAATTCCAACCGCAAGCCTATTTTATTCAAGCCCCGTCCTATCTGCTTGGCCCTCAGTTTATATTGCTTGCGGTCATTTATGTCACAATACCGCAAGATAGGCAGCAGGTACTCGGAACTGTCATCCTTGTATTTATCCACAATCTCCTGCATCAGCTCCTCCCACAGAATAGTCAGCCGTTGCCCGGTCTTTTTCCGGCTGTATGTCAGAATTCCATTCTGGAGGTTGCTCTTCTTCAAGTGTGCCATATCAATAAACGACATGCCCCGGGTATAGAAACTGAAAAGGAAAATATCCCTTGCCAGCTCCAACTGGGGTTCGAATGACAAATCAAGCTCCTTGATCATTTTGATGATTTTAAAGGGAACGGCCCGTTTTACGGTCTTGTCTATGCCGGTATAGACATGTTTGAAAGGTTTCTTGTCGGTGGTATAGCCTTGCTCTACAGCCAGATTATACACACTCCGCCAGATTCTCATATAATAGGAAGTACTGTTCTTTACCAAGCCCTTCTCTTTCAGATAGGCTTCATACATCTCCATCAGTTCCGAATCAAAGGCTTCAAAACTCAGATCCTCATTCTTTCTGAATTGGATAAAGCTGTTCATTGTCGAGGTATAGCCTTCTGCCGTCCGTCCCCTTTTCTGCCGCTCCAGTTTATTGATACATCGTTGCATGAAGTTGAACACACTCTCTACAGAAGGGATTTTCCGGAAAGAAGCCACGATATCATCAATGGTGTATTCCACACCGGTCCGCTCCAGATCATTGATAATACCTTGTAACCGCGTCATCTCCCAATTCGTCTGGTCACGTATCAGCAGAAGACGCGCTTTACATTCAGACTGTGTTGAAATAAGCAGACTGCCGGTGGAGTCGTCCCACTCGGAAGGCATGATCCGATAAGAAGTCTTGATGAGCCGTGTCAGTCTGTAATGAATAATTTGATAACTTAATACGCCCTTTTTTCCTTTTACGCTCGATGGGCGGAATTTCAATTTAATGGATGCCATATTTCTTTTCTATATTATGGTTTTGTTATTCAAAACGAATATAGCAATATGGCATCAGGTACACTGTTGCACCTCCGGTTATTCTATCCTTCTATCTCGCTCAGTTCCAACCAGCGCATGGTCTTTTCATCAATCAAATCATTCAGTTCCGGCAATCGTTTGGATTTCTCCGTCAGTTCCTCCACTCCCAGCGTACCGCTGCAAAGGGCGGCTTCTATATCGGCCTTCTCCTGCTCCAGCCCGGCTATTTCTTGTTCCAGCTGCTCGAACTCTTTCTTTTCCTTGAAAGACATTTTCCGCTTGTCATTCAGGCGCACGCGGGCGGTCTTTTCCTCCTTCGGCTTCTCCGCCTCTTTCTCGCGCTGCTCTTTCGCCTCGCGCCAGTCACGATAATCGGAGTAGTTGCCCGGAAAATCACGAATGTCTCCCTGTCCCTTGAATACCAGCAAGTGATCTACCACCTTGTCCATAAAATAGCGGTCGTGGCTTACTACGATTACACAGCCTTTGAAGTTCTGCAAATATTCTTCCAAAACCTGAAGGGTGATGATATCGAGATCGTTGGTAGGCTCATCCAGCACCAGGAAGTTGGGATTACGCATCAGCACCGTACATAGGTACAGGCGGCGGCGTTCTCCCCCACTCAGTTTATATACATAACTATGCTGTGTTTCGGGGGTAAACAGAAAATGTTGCAGAAACTGGGATGCAGTCAGCTTCTTTCCATTTCCCAATTCGATGACTTCGGCAATATCCTGCACCACGTCGATGACCTTCATTTGCTCATCAAACTTCAGGCCGTCCTGAGAATAGTATCCGAAACGGACTGTCTCACCGATATCCAGTGTTCCACTGTCCGGCTTCTGTTCGCCCATCAGTATTTTAATGAACGTGGACTTTCCCGTACCATTGTTTCCCACGATGCCCATCTTCTCATAACGGGCAAAGATATACGAGAAATCTTCCAGAATCTTCAAATCACCGAAACGCTTGTACAGATGATCCGCCTCAAAAATCTTGGAGCCGATGTAAGAGGCTTTCATATCCAGTTTCACATTGCCGTCGTTGAAACGCTGCTTCGCCACTTTCTCCAGTTCGTAGAAAGCTTCTTCCCGATAACGCGCTTTATGTCCGCGTGCCTGGGGCATACGGCGCATCCACTCCAGCTCTGTGCGGTACAAGTTATTGGCGCGGGCTATTTCGGCATTGGTAGCCTCGATACGCTCCTGCCTCTTTTCCAAGTAATAGCTGTAGTTCCCTTTATATGAATAGACCTGCTGATTGTCTATCTCGATAATTTCAGAGCAGACGCGGTCCAGGAAATAACGGTCGTGCGTCACCATGAGCAGACTGATGTTTCCCCGGCCGAGATACCCCTCCAGCCACTCCGTCATATCCAGATCAAGATGGTTGGTAGGCTCGTCCAAAATCAGGAAATCGGGCTCGGTTATCAGCACATTCGCCAAAGCCACCCGTTTCAACTGACCTCCGGAAAGATGTTTGATCTGCTGGCTGAAGTCCCGGATTTTTAATTGAGAAAGGATTTGTTTCGCCTTCCGTTCATAATCCCATGCCTTTTCGTGCTCCATCCGTGCCAACAACTCTTCCAGTCCCGGATTGCCTTCGGTTTCCATGCAGCTTTCATATTCTTTGATGAGTTCCACCGTGCTGTTTCCGTGATAGAAACAGGCTTCGAGCACGGTCAGGTCTTCGGGATAATGTGGGTCTTGCTCCAAATAGCCCACCCGCAAATCACGACGAAAGACGATGCTTCCTTCATCATATCCCTCCTTACCGGCTATTATATTAAGTAAGGTAGTCTTGCCTGTACCGTTCTTTGCTATCAGACCGATGCGTTGTCCTTCGGCCACTCCAAATGAAATCTTCCGGAACAATACCAAGTCACCGAATGACTTGGTAAGCCCGTCTACTTGCATATATGGGGTCATTATTTGTCTATTTATTTAAATCATCCAACACTGCCTCCGCCTCTCGCTTAATTTTCCTGAATTCGGATTTCAAGTCGCAGGGAAGTCCCTTTTTAGCTTGTCCCCACACCAGTGCGGCAGGGTCCAGCACCATATCCGAACACATAAACTGCAAGGCGGGATATTCTTTCTGTCCCTCAATGACAGTCACCCATTCCATACCTTCCATCTCATTCACCAGAATGGCTCCGAAGGCAATACCGAAATTCTCCCACGCCATACGCTGCTGGGTCTGGAAACGTCCGCTGTCCATTACCTGCTGTATACTGTCAATATCGCTCTCCGACGCAGTGAAATCCTTGGTGAGTTGCTTTTTAATCGTGGTAGAAGCCCACTCAAAGGCGGTGTTCACCTCCCCGATTTCCAAGACACGGATCGGAATGATCTCACGCGGGTGACTTACACCTTCTTTGCGGATCTGCAAAGACCGGATGATTTCTTCTGCCGGATGCTTGTCACCTCCTTTGGACACGGTAAAAGAACATTCGAAAGAAAGATCCCCCTCTCCTGTCACCCAGATATGAGTGGTGTACCAGGCGCCTTCTTCCTGAAAAGTTTCCGCGCTGTAAGCACAATCCCACTTGCCCACTTTCACCAGGGTGGAAGAAGTATTTTCTTTCAATTCGTATGCGATGCACTGCGGACCATAGTCAGCCGCTTCATCCTTATAGGCCGATATGCGGAAATTACCTGTCCACCGGTCAGGATTATAGAATAAAAAACTCTCTTCTGTATCTTCAAACTCGTGCCAGCCCATCGGGTATTCCAATGAGAACCAGCCACCGGGAGAAATGTATTTCATAGTCTCTATCTTTTTAATTCATTACTAACGGAAACGATCGTCTTACTTTACCGGCAATATCTCAATCCAGTAATCATCAGGATCATTGATGAAATACAAGCCCATAGCGGTGTTCTCGAAGCAAACGCATCCCATTTCCTTATGGAATTTACGGACTTCGTCATAATCACCTTCCACACGCAGACACAGATGGCTTTCGTTCTCACCCAACTCGTATGGCTGGGTATGGTCACGCAACCAGGTCAGTTCCAACAAGAAATTGCTGTGGTCATCGGCCATATACACCAGCACGAAGGAACCGTCCGAAGCTTCCTTACGATGAGACTCATGCAAACCTAACGCTGTTTCATAAAACTTGATACTCTTGTCCAGATCAGTTACATTGATATTGAAATGATCAAATCTTCCTTTTACTTTCATATTGTGTTATTCTTTTGTTATTCAATCTCTATTTTTTGTCCGCGATGTGTCAATGACACAAAACGCACTCCATGCGCTTCGGCAAAGTCGCGGAAAGCATTTGCCTTGGCATACTCCGGTGTGAAATGCATGGGTACAAAGATATGAGTTTTTATCTTTGTTACAAACTGTCCGGCACCCCGCATGTATTCTTTTCCCAAACGGGGGTCAACGGGAAACATCGCCACATCCACTTCGGGCGTATAGGCGTAAAGATCATCCAGCTCATGCAGGAAATTCTTCTCGGCTCCCTTCCACTCCGCCTCGGTACTCTCGTCCATCCAATGCCAGTTATTCAAATCACCGGCATGAAAAATCTTTTTTCCACTTGCCTGAAGCAAAAACGATACTCCCACATCCGTGGAACCGAAAGCACGCACGCTCAATGTTTCATCCTTATATTCCTCTCCTTTTTTCAGCCAGACGGCATCTTCTTTCTGCGCCCTGCGATGACGCAAAATGTCTTTCGAGAAAATATAGATAATATCCGGCCGCTGTTCACGCCATTGCAATACCTCTTTATTAAAATGATCCGGATGAAAATGACTGGCCAGCACATACAGTTTTCCGGGTCTCCGCAATAATTCGCTGTGTACGGTTCCTTCCGGCATTCCCGCCTCTTGATTGCTGAAAGTCCCATCCATCAACCGGTTCAAATCCGCCTGCGCCTGTCCATCCTCCGAATCACGGTAATAATCCATGATTACAGTAAAGCCATCGCCTGACAAGGCGAATCCGCTATGATATATATAAGTAAGTTCCATATCCATACAACAAATTTATTTACCGATAGGTTGCACCTGCGCACGGGTCTTTTTATCAATCTCCAGAAACATATAATTCACTTTACCCGAATGTATCAGGGAGTCATTCTCCCGGTATTTCCTCGTAGCGTATTCCTTTGATTTCTCGTAGGTCAGTTTCGACATCTGGTTCTGGGATTTGCCCACCATGGTAGAATCCAGCTTCTCATCCGGAAAGAAATCATCCAGATTCACATCCCCTATCATCGTGGTTTCCAGAAAATTCATATTCTTATGTGATTTGTCCGTGTAATAACCCACAAACATATGTCCCGGAATACGCACCAGGATAGGATTGATATTGATGGCTTTCATCAGTGAGGCCAGCAACACGCTGCCATCCACACAGTTTATCTGCGAGGATTCCAGCGCATCGTCCAAGGTACGGACGCGCTGTGTATAAACCACATTGGACGAAAGACTGGTATTGGTGGTGGAGCTATACTTAAAGTTCCGCTTTTGCAACACATTCCACAATGCATAGACCTGTTTGTCCACATTCTCCGACTGGTGTGCATTACCTTGATACCCAAGAAAACGATTGACGATACGTGTATCCAAGGCTTCACGCAATAATTTGTCAATCTGAGGATGCTCCTCGTTGACGTAGGCCGCAAAAAACTCTCCCGTATCGTGAAACTTCATTTTATCGTCCACATATCCTAAAGGGCACTCATTGATACTGCGCATCGAGATGGTTTTCAAACGCTGTGGAAGTTCTTTCTTATTCAATTCCGCCTTGACGGAGATGCTAACGGGCACTGCCTGATTATTATCACGCAAAGCCTGATAGTTCCATATAATATCCGGGAAAACCAGATATTCTTTCCCCGCCTTGGGTAAAATAAACTCAGATACAGACTGAGAGAAAAAAGGAGTCTCGGCCACTTCTATACGCAATTTGCTATTGGCATAACTGTTCTTCAGCCGGATGGCGATACACGACTTGGGATTTCCGATATAATCGGAATCGGCAGGTACGATTAAACTGGCATCTGTGGTTGCGGTAGAAAGAATGGTTGCAGGGAAAATATTACCACCCAGCTGGTCGGTAATCTCGAACCCGGATTTAAAAGGCTCATACCGATAAATAAAGACTGAAAATGCCATTACCAGTATAGCAGATAATATTAATGTGGACCATTGCCACTTGTTCAGTTGTTTCATATTCCACTTTTCTACGCTATCTGTTAATCAGTTGTTTTTATGATTCCCCATCCACCATCATTCACTACAGACTACACTGATTGACACAGGTTCCATATCAAGCAATTGCTTTTCAATAGAAACAATCTGCATCAATCCGTGCAATCGGTGGCGAAAAGCTCGTTATCTCACTGCGATACTCTCTATCTCCACAAGCGCTCCTTTCGGCAAAGCCTTAACAGCTACAGCAGAACGGGCAGGGAAATCTCCTTCGAAATACTTGGCATAAACAGCGTTCATTTCAGCAAACAAAGACATATCTGCCAAAAATACGGTTGTTTTTACGATATTAGCGGTAGTCAGACCGGCTTCTGCCAATACATTCTTGATATTCTCAAAAACCTGGGTAGTCTGTTCAGTCACTCCTCCCGGAACAAATTCACCGGTAGCAGGATCAACGGGAATCTGACCTGACAGGAATACCATACCATTCACTTCAACAGCTTGACTGTAAGGACCTATAGCAGCAGGAGCCTTTTCTGTAAAAATCACTTTTTTCATCTTTTCTCTATTTATAATTAAGTAAAAATCAAATTTGACGGGCTAAATTAGTATTTTTTTTGCTATTTCATGCAGACTCTGCTGAACAATCTGACCTATTTTTACGTTCATTTAACATCAGGGTTTTCACAGACAGAAAGGATGTTTCCCCACGTCGTTTTTTTTATTAATTTCATTAAATTCGGCAAAAAATCTTCTGTAATATGCATGAGATTAAAAAAAAATATCTACTTTTGTCCTCGGTAAATACGTCAGTTCCCTATCCGGGAAAGTCTGTTTACTTCCTGATAACAATCAAAACAACATCAATCCCATAATCGTAATTATGAGTGCATTTCCCCCTTCTAACACATTTTTGTGTAGATTGCGCTCCTTAATTATACCATTAAAAGATTATAAAGAAATATATTACTAATAACTATACTCTATGTATAACATTATTCAATTAAACGACAAAGACTTGTCGGAATTACAATCGATTGCCAAAGAGTTGGGTATCAAGAAAACAGACTCTCTAAAAAAAGAAGATCTGGTTTATAAAATTCTGGACGAGCAAGCCATAGTCGGAGCAACCCAAAAAGTAGCGGCAGAAAAAGCCAATGAAAGTCAACCCCGTAAAAGATCACGTATCAACGTTAAAAAAGACGGTGACAAGGTCTATACTGCAACCAAGGACAAGGCACAGAAACTGGAAGCCAATACCCCGCAGCCTGCCGCCGCAGCTGCCGAAACAGTAAAAGAGACTGCTCCTGTAGCGGTAACACCACAAACAGAAGCCGTGGCCGAAACAAGCGCGGAAGAAAAAACACCTAAAAAAAGAGGACGCAAACCGGGTAGTAAGAAAGTAACAGCCAAGACAGAAGAACAACCTGCAACGAAAACGAAAGAAACTGCAAAAGAGGAAGTGAAAGCTGAAGCACCGGCGAAACCGACACCCCAAAAAGCAAAAAAAGAAGAAACACCGGCTATTCCCGAAGAAAAAGAAGTGATTCTTCCCGAACTGGAATTCGGCAGTGAAACCGATGATTTTATTCCCATCGAAGATCTTCCTTCAGAAAAAATAGAACTTCCTACTGAGTTGTTCGGCAAATTTGAGGCTACCAAAGTAGAAACACCGGCTCCGGTACAGACACCTGCCCCCAAATTCCAACCACGCCAGCAGCGCGATCAAAATCAGAAGTACAACAATCCGCGCAACAATAATTACAACAATCCTCGTCAGGCAAACAATAATAACAATACGACGGCTGAGGGAGAAGCGTCTGCCAGCATTCCTCAACAACCGGAACGCAAACAGGTGGAAAAGCCTTACGAATTTGAAGGTATCCTGACCGGTACCGGGGTATTGGAAATCATGCCCGACGGATACGGTTTCCTCCGTTCATCCGATTACAACTATCTTTCCTCACCCGATGATATTTACGTTTCACAATCGCAAATAAAACTGTTCGGTTTGAAGACCGGTGATGTAGTGGAAGGCTCTATCCGTCCGCCCAAAGAAGGAGAAAAATATTTCCCGTTGGTAAAGGTGGAAAAGATAAACGGTCTGGATCCCGGATTGGTACGTGACCGCGTTCCGTTTGATCACCTGACCCCGCTGTTCCCCGATGAAAAGTTCAAACTTTGCAAAGGGGGATATAGTGATAACCTTTCAGCCCGTGTGGTAGATATGTTCTCACCTATCGGTAAAGGACAGCGTGCTTTGATTGTGGCGCAGCCCAAAACCGGTAAGACGATCCTGATGAAAGACATCGCTAACGCAATCGCAGCCAACCATCCGGAAACGTACATGATCATGCTGCTTATTGACGAACGTCCCGAAGAAGTGACAGATATGGCGCGCAGCGTAAATGCCGAAGTGATCGCTTCTACATTTGACGAACCGGCAGAACGTCACGTAAAGATTGCAGGTATCGTACTGGAAAAAGCGAAACGCATGGTAGAATGCGGTCACGATGTGGTAATCTTCCTCGACTCTATCACCCGACTGGCACGTGCATACAATACCGTCTCTCCCGCTTCCGGCAAAGTATTGTCCGGTGGTGTGGATGCAAATGCCCTGCATAAGCCCAAACGTTTCTTCGGTGCTGCCCGTAACATTGAAAACGGTGGCTCGCTGACCATTATCGCAACCGCACTGATTGACACCGGTTCCAAGATGGATGAAGTAATCTTCGAAGAATTCAAAGGTACAGGTAACATGGAACTCCAGCTGGACCGCAACTTGAGCAACAAACGTATCTTCCCGGCAGTAAACATCGTGGCATCAAGCACCCGCCGCGACGACTTGCTGCTCGACAAGACTACTTTGGACCGTATGTGGATTCTTCGCAAGTATCTGGCAGATATGAATCCTATCGAAGCCATGGATTTCGTAAAGAGTCGTTTGGAAAATACCAAAGACAACGAAGAATTCCTGATGAGCATGAACTCATAAAAAATAAATCTCTTTTATTAAATGATGCAGGCTGTACCTTTTCATTAAGGTATGGCCTGTTTTTTATTATACTTCAATTAATATATCAATGCATCAATTTGCTAATATGCCCATGACCACGCAGAGTAGAATGCAGCAAATTGACACATTGGCAAATTATCCAATGGGTACAAAACCAGATTCCTTCCGTCTGATTAAAAAGACCTTTAAATCCGGAGAACCCATGAAAACAAAAATAATCTGCTTTATCGCATTTGTCAGTTATACCTTTTATTTAACCGCAGGAGATATTTATGTTTCTCCCTACGGTAACGACAATGCTGCCGGTACACGCCAATCTCCCCTCCAGACTCTGGAACAAGCCATCAAGCAAGCACGCGAATGGAGAAGATTGCAATCACCCGAAACAACCGGAGGCATAAATATCCTATTGGAGGAAGGAATATACCCACAATATAAAAGCCTGTTCATCCGCCCCGAAGATAGCGGGACAACAGACTCTCCCACCCGTATCACCGCTGTTCCCAATGCCCGTGTAGTCTTAAGTGGCGGAGTTCCTGTGACAGGTTGGGAACAAGGATGCAAAGATACCAGAATACCAGAAACACTTAGAAATAAAATATGGGTAGCGGAAGCGCCCCGTATGGGAAACAGGATATTGGAAACCCGGCAAATGTGGGTCAACGGAACAAAAGCACAGCGGGCCGCACAGTTTCCCGACGGAGTAATGGAACGCATGATTGATTTTAACCCTGAGGAAGAGACGATCACCATTCCCACTCCACAAACAGCAGGGTTGAATGCCGCTTCACAAGTAGAGATGATCGTTCACCAACGTTGGGCCATCGCCATACTGAGAGTGAAGGAAATGATTACTGAAGGGGCAAATACAATCGTCCGTTTTCATGATCCCGAAAGCCGGTTGGAGTTTGCCCATCCCTGGCCTCAACCTGTCATTGACGGAGAAAAAGGAAACTCCTCCTTTTGTCTGGTCAATGCTCTGGAACTATTGGACCAGCCCGGAGAATGGTATCAGGATTACCCTTCCGGACGCATCTATTATTACCCGCGTCCTCACGAAGACATGACGAAGGCGCAAGTCATTATTCCGGCTTTAGAGACTTTACTGACTATAAGCGGAACTTTGGAACGCCCGGTAAGGAATATACATTTTCAAAATATATCTTTCGAACATACTTCATGGATGCGCCCCTCTTATCAAGGACACGTTACATTGCAAGGAGGCTTCCATCTGCTGGATGCTTACAGACTACCCATACCGGGGCTGCCCGAAAAAGCGGAACTGGAAAACCAGGCATGGATAGGCAGACCCGAAGCTGCAATACAGATAAAATGCGGCAATAACATAAACTTCAACCACTGCACATTCCAGCATTTAGCAGCCACCGGAGTAGATTATGAACGCGCCGTATCGACTTCCATTGTCGAGAATTGCCATTTCACCGATATTGGTGGCACAGCCTTACTGGTGGGCACCTTTCCTGATGAAGGATTTGAAACCCATGTGCCTTATACACCTTTTCATGAACAGGAATTATGTACGGGAATCACCATACGGAACAACCTGATTGAGGAAGTGACCAATGAAGATTGGGGAGGTGTAGGCATCGGAGCCGGATATGTAAAGAATATCCATATCGTACATAATGAAGTCTGCCACGTCAATTACTCAGGTATCTGTGTGGGCTGGGGATGGACCCTGCAGGAAAGCGGAATGAGCGGCAATCGGATTGAAGCCAATTACGTCCACCACTTTGCCCGGAGGCTGTATGATGCAGGAGGACTTTATACCCTCTCCAACCAACCCGGCTCCGTGATGCGCAATAACCGGATTGAACATTTAATTGACGCGCCCTACGCTACCAACGACCGTGCGTTTTACATCTACTTTGATGAAGCAACGGATGGCTATACCGTAGAAAACAACTGGTGTCCGTCCGAACGTTTCGACTCCAACCGTCCGGGACCTCATAATGTGTGGAAGAAGAATGGTCCGCAAGTAGATGAAAGTATAAAACAAAAGGCAGGCAGGGTCGCTGTAGGTGGGGTGTCACAACCAAGAATCATTATAAAAACAAAATAACAAAAAGAGAATGAAACCAACCAATTACCACTTATTCGATTTTCTGGACTTTGATCCCGATCTGTCAAGAGACGAATCATTATGGAAAGCATACAAGCCCACCTCTGTCTATGAAAAAGACGGGGATATCTGTATAAACGTCCCCTTTCAAAAGCAAGTGCTCTCTAACGATATGGCGCCCGATACGACATCGCCCCGTGAAGAGTATACGCTGGTCATCCGTCAGTACACCTCAGGTATCACCCGGCTCTTTATCGGATTCGGTGAAGAAAGCATGACGGATCAGTCGGAAATGCTCCAATTCAGTGACCGGGTAAAGAAACTCCCTTTGCAAGTGACACAAACAGAAGGGGAATGGTTGATCACTACCCAAGACGGAATCCAACGGGCACTTATCCATGTAAAGCCCCCGGTACTGGACCGTTGGAGCGAACTGCTGCCCGATCCTCAAGAGACCTTGGATCTTCGCCTTTACCCCGACGGCAAACGTGAAATCCGACTGGCTGCCTACGACCACTTCTCCCCTCCCCGTTACGATGCGTTGCCACTGGCTTTCTGCAAACGAAACGGAGTGAAGGAACGTGCCACCCTTTCCTTTGAATCAAAACCCGATGAATGTTTTGCCGGAACAGGGGAACGCTTTGCCAAAATGGACTTAAGCGGACAAACGTTCTTCTTAAAGAACCAGGACGGACAAGGTGTGAACAACCGCCGTACCTATAAGAATATTCCTTTCTACCTCTCCAGCCGGATGTATGGAACATTCTATCACACCTGTGCCCACAGCAAACTGTCACTGGCCGGGCAATCCACCCGCTCGGTACAGTTCCTAAGCGACCAGGCCATGCTGGATGTCTTCGTCATAGCAGGCGACACGATGGAAGAAATCCTCCGGGGTTATCGGGATCTGACCGGATATCCTTCCATGCCTCCCCTCTGGAGTTTCGGCATCTGGATGAGCCGCATGACCTACTTCAGCGCTGATGAAGTAAATGAGATATGCGACCGGATGCGTGCCGAACATTACCCCTGCGATGTCATCCATCTGGATACCGGCTGGTTCAAGACCGACTGGCTGTGCGAATGGAAATTCAACGAAGAACGCTTTCCCGATCCCAAAGGGTTCATCCAAGGACTGAAGAAAAAAGGATATCGCGTGTCCTTATGGCAACTCCCCTACGTGGCGGAGAACGCCGAACAGATAGACGAAGCACGCAAAAACGATTATATAGCTCCGCTGACAAAGAAACAAGATTCGGAAGGTTCCAATTTCTCCGCTTTGGACTATGCCGGAACCATTGACTTCACTTATCCCCAAGCAACCGAATGGTATAAAGGACTGCTGAAGAATCTGCTGGATATGGGCGTGACCTGTATCAAAACCGATTTTGGAGAAAACATCCACATGGATGCTCTCTATAAAGGCATGAAACCCGAATTGCTGAACAACCTGTATGCATTGCTTTATCAGAAAGCCGCTTATGAAATCACAAAAGACGTAACCGGTGACGGCATCGTATGGGCACGCTCGGCATGGGCGGGATGCCAACGCTATCCCCTGCATTGGGGAGGCGACTCATGCAGTTCATGGGATGGGATGGCAGGCTCACTGAAAGGCGGCTTGCATTTCGGGCTTTCCGGCTTCGCCTTCTGGAGTCATGATGTCCCCGGATTCCACACATTGCCCAACTTCATGAACTCTATAGTGGACGATGATGTATATATGCGCTGGACACAATTCGGTGTATTCTCCTCCCACATCCGTTATCACGGAACAAACAAACGCGAGCCGTGGCATTATCCCGCTATCGCACCCATGATAAAAAAGTGGTGGAAGTTGCGCTATACGCTTATACCTTATATTGTAGAACAAAGCCGGAAGGCCATCGCAAGCGGAGCACCTCTCTTGCAAGCTCTGATTTTTCATCACCCCGAAGACAAACTGTGCTGGCACATCGACGATGAATACTATTTTGGTAACGACTTCCTGGTAGCCCCGGTCATGAACAGCGAGAACCGCCGGGATGTCTATCTGCCCGAAGGAAAATGGGTGAATTTCTTCACAGGCGAACGCTTGGAAGGGGGACGCTGGCTGAAGAATCTGGATATCCCCTTGGACGAAATGCCCGTATATGTACGTCAAGGAGCGACCATCCCCGTTTATCCGGATGAAGTGGAATGCACGGACGATATGGATTTAAGCAAAAGCATCGGTCTGCACATAGACCCTCATTTTAAAGGAATATTTAAAAACTGACGAATATGGAAACTTGGAAAACGAATTTAGACGAGACAAAGAAACGATATATAGATTGGTGGAACCATAAAGGAATCATACTGAACATGTGGGAGCACTTTCAGGAAGATGTGAAACCTCATGCGGATATCCCTGCGCCCTCCCCGGCAAAAGACCTGAATCAGAAATGGTTCGATCCGCAATGGCGTGCAGAATACCTGGACTGGTACGTGGCACACAGCAGTCTGAAAGCAGATATCCTGCCAGTAGCCAATACCCAGTTAGGCCCCGGTTCATTGGCAGCCATCTTGGGCGGCGTGTTCGAAGGAGGGGAAGATACCATTTGGATTCATCCCGATCCCGATTTCAACGATGAGATTGTTTTCAATCCCGAGCATCCCAACTGGATCTTGCATAAAGAATTGCTGAAAGCATGCAAGGCGAAAGCAAACGGTCACTATTACGTAGGAATGCCCGACTTGATGGAAGGGCTGGACGTACTGGCCGCCTTGAAAGGTACAGACAAAGTTTTGCTGGATACCGTGATGCAGCCCGAAGTGCTGGAACAGCAAATGCAACAAATCAATGATATCTATTTCAAAGTCTTTGATGAACTTTACGACATCATCCGTGAAGGGGACGAAATGGCTTTCTGCTATTTTTCTTCATGGGCTCCCGGTAAAATGAGCAAATTACAAAGCGATATTTCTACCATGATCAGCGAAGATGATTATCGTCGTTTTGTACAACCCTTTATCCGCGAACAATGTCAAAAAATAGACTATACCTTGTATCATCTGGACGGTGTGGGCGCCATGCACCATCTGCCCGCCCTTCTTGAAATTGAGGAACTGAATGCCATTCAATGGACTCCGGGCGTAGGTGAGCCACAAGGAGGATCACCCAAATGGTACGACCTTTACAAGAAGATCCTTGCCGGAGGCAAAAGCATCATGGCTTGTTGGGTAACCTTGGACGAACTGAAACCCTTGCTGGACAATATCGGTGCGGACGGTGTGCATCTGGAAATGGATTTCCATAACGAGAGAGAAGTGGAACAAGCGATGCGCATTGTCGAAGAATACTCCTCTTCCTCCTCTGACGTATCCAAAGAAGACCTTTCGAAAGAAGAAGCCGCTGCAACCAAACAAGAAACAATTGTCCTCAAAGACTCCGCGGCAGCCGGGAATGAAGCCTTGAAACCTTTGTTCAATGCCATTGTGGACGGAAAGCTGGAACCGGCCGTAGAAGTAACCAAGAAAGCCATCGCCGAAGGAGTACAGCCCCAGGAAATTATCAACAACTACATGATAAAGGCTATGGGCGAAGTGGGACAACGCTTCCAGGACGGAAAAGCGTTCGTGCCCCAACTGCTGATGGCAGGACGCGCCATGAAGGGAGCTTTGGAACTTCTGAAGCCTTTATTGCAAGGGAGTGCCTCGACCACCATAGGCAAGGTGGTCATCGGGACCGTGAAAGGCGACTTGCATGATATCGGCAAGAACCTGGTGGCTTCCATGCTGGAAGGCTGCGGCTTTGAGGTGATCAACATAGGCATAGATGTATCTTGCGACAAATTTGTGGAAGAGGTCAAGAAAAACAAGGCAGACATCCTGTGCATGAGCGCCTTGCTGACAACAACCATGACTTATATGCAGGAGGTGATCAACGCTTTGGAAGCAGCCGGTATCCGTCATCAGGTAAAAGTGATGATAGGCGGCGCTCCGGTAAGCCAGGGATTTGCCGATGAAATAGGTGCAGACGGGTATAGCGACAATGCCAATACGGCCGTAGCGGTAGCCAAGGAACTGATGGGGCTTCATAAATAAACGGAATATTCATCTTAATCTGATACATGAATTATGCACGCTAATTATTTAGATACGTTAGATTGGGGCATTCTTATTGCCTACTTTCTGATTCTTATAGGCATCGGCATATGGGCCAGTCTGAAACGCAAAAAAGGCAGCAGCCTTTTTCTCGCCGAGCGTTCCCTGAAGTGGCATCACATCGGTTTCTCCATGTGGGGAACCAATGTGGCCCCTCCATGCTGATAGCCTCAGCCAGTGCCGGATTCACCACCGGCATCGTTTCGGGCAATTATGCCTGGTATGCGTTTGTTTTCATCTGCTTGCTGGCTTTTGTCTTTGCCCCCCGTTATTTGGGAGCGCGTATCACCACCTTGCCGGAGTTCATGGGGCGGCGTTTCGGACAGTCCACCCGCAACATTCTTGCCTGGTACACCATTGTGACGATCCTTATCTCGTGGCTTGCCCTGACCTTATTCGCCGGAGGTATCCTTATCCGTCAGGTTTTCGATATTCCCATGTGGCAATCGGCATTGATCCTGCTCGTTATCTCCGCATTCTTCACCATGGCCGGAGGGCTGAAAGCGGTAGCCTATACCAATGTATTCCAGATGCTTCTGCTTATTTTCGTATCGGCCACGCTTACTATAGCAGGGCTTTACAAGGTGGGTGGAGTCAGCGCATTGGCCGAAGCGGTTCCGGCCGATTACTGGAACCTGTTCCGCCCGAATGACGATCCTGCCTTCCCGTGGCTGCCCATCATTCTGGGTTATCCCATCATGGGAGTCTGGTTCTGGTGCACAGACCAATCCATGGTACAGCCTGTATTGGCTGCCAAGAATCTGAAAGAAGGCCAAATGGGTGCCAACTTCACCGGCTGGTTGAAGATACTGGATGTTCCTCTCTATATCCTTCCGGGTATCATCTGTCTGGCACTCTACCCGGGCTTGAAGAACCCCGATGAGGCCTACATGACTATGGTCACGAACTTATTTCCTGTAGGCATGGTGGGGTTGGTACTGGCCGTATTGACCGCCGCACTGATCAGCACTGTCAGCTCTGCCCTGAATGCGCTGAGTACCGTCTTCACGATGGATATTTATGTCAAGAAATTCAGGCCACTTGCCAGCCAGAAAGAGATCATCCGTACGGGACACGTGGTTACAGTGGCGGGAGCACTGATTTCGGTGATCATCACCATTGCCATAGACAGTATCAAAGGATTGAATCTGTTCAATGTATTCCAATCGGTACTGGGATTTATCGCACCGCCTATGGCGGCTGTTTTCCTGTTCGGCATCTTCTGGAAACGAACTACCACGATGGCTGCCAACATGGCATTGACGCTTGGCACGGCGTTCAGCATGGGAGTGGGCATTCTCTATTTATGGGTATTTCCTGCGGAAGAATATACGACATGGCCTCACTTCATGATGCTGTCTTTCTACCTGTTCGTTATCATCAGCGCAGGCATGATCTTGGTATCCTTATTGGATAAACATCGACAAGAATGTACATTAAATATGAAGAAAGTCATGGAGAAGCCGGCTAAATCCGTTATCCTTGCATGGGCGTTACTGGCTATTGTCATGGTCGGGCTTTATCTATTCTTCAATGGGCATTAAAAGAAGGTGCAGAAGGCTGAAAAGATTGTATTTTTATATGCCTGCATTTGGTATTCCACTTGGGTGGTGAGGCAGTCCCACCCCGGTGAGATTGCAGCTTCACCCCGGTGGAACTGGAGTCTCACCGGGGTGGAATATCAGATGAAAGTGGTTGTTATAACAGATGGGAACGGCTGTTATACCCTGTCTGATAGAACAGGAGATTCATTAAGGTTGCAACAAATTGCAAAATCAGTGAGGTTAATAACAACATCTAGCCATTTTTGGACTCTGATTTTTGTAGTCATCCTATTATCCTCGCTGCTTCCGCCTGTAACATTTATCGTACGTACAGAGACCGCAAGTATATTCCAGTTTACGGACACCATCCCCCAGGCCTATTACTCCACTGACCGATTTTATAGGAAGCATCAAACTGGAATCTGTCAACCGGATGCCGCAAGGTTCCGCTGAAGGAAATAAAGGGAATAATTTCTTTTGCTCCGACACATGCCAGCCGCAATATCCGGGACTGAAACGGTTGGTATGCCTCCACCCTCTGTCGCGGATGTATTCATCCAACGCAATTTCCATACAATCCGCAGTCTTCTCGGCTATGACACTTCCTATGGCATCCGCTATATAAACCTTTACCATATCCCCCTCTTGCTGCAACGTATGCTGGAACCTTTCAAAACCGGTTCCGGCAGTCGCGGCAAAGAAAGCGAAGGATTCCGAACCACGCAGCTGCCGGGTGATTATTTTACCTATACTGAAACACGTATCGCCGACAGAAAGCGAGTCTTTCGATTCATCCAACTCTCCACCGGATATGAAAAAACAAAAACGGGGAGAAGTTACTGCCTCCACCCGTCCAAGCACCCCACGGACTTCTTTTTCTACCGCTTCGTCGGGCACAGCATCTGCATACCCCATTGCCTCATAGAGTTCGGACAATGAGATAGACAGATCAGCAAAAGAAAGTTCTTTTTCAAGCATTATTGAATTCATTTAATGCGGCAAAGAATGCATCAATATTTTCAGATGGCGTATGAGGCGGTGTATCACATCCGCTGGAGAGCACGAAGTTGGGATAGGACCGGGTAGCTTCCAACAAATCGAGTGTGGCTTTCTTCATCACCTCCGGAGTAGCCGCCTTGAACAAGCTCACCGGATCAAGATTTCCCATTGCAAGAGCATCGGCAGGTACTTCTTTCAGAGCTTCGACCATATCTATTTTATTTCCAAAATGATAAGCGGCAGCTCCTGTAGCTACCATTGCCTTGGTACAATGACCGGTATTTCCACAATTATGCAGAATGACTGTGAAGTGATCGTCCTGCACTTTCTCTACTATCTCCTTAATGAAAACAGACGAGTATTGCGTGCAGTCCTCATCAGACAAGAGTCCGGCAGCCGGTTCGGCCATCACTACCCCATTCACTCCTGTGGCCTTCAATGCCATGCAGTAACGGAGAATGAAATCCGAACATTTCTTCAACAGCGAATTGGCCGCTTCCGGATTGATATAAATAAGCATCATGATTTCAGACATGTCATACAAACGTCCTGCCAAAGAATAAGGACCGATGCAACCGGCAAAGACAGGTCTGTCTGTAATGGTCTTGGCTGCCAGCATATTCGCTTTCAAGTACTGGGGAACTCTTCCTTTATTCAAGGCAGGAATTTCCAGTTTGTCAATAGCTTCCTCATCATTGAGAAGACGCCCCACCACACTGGGAACCTCATTTTCGGGGAAAACAATCTCCGCTCCGAAAGCCTCGGCTTCTACCGTCAAATCCATAATCACGGTTGCGGCGGCTGTGGGATATTTCTCACTCAATGCCTTGATGGCGTTGTAATGCACTTGTCCGTCAGTAACCGCATCGCGCACCGTTTTCCCTATCATCTCTATGCCCGGATGGGTCATGATGGGCATAGCCACCACCTCTTTCTTTTGGATAATTTCGTTTATCCACTCTTTCATATTCAGTTTACTCATGGTCTTTTTATTCTTTATTTATTCTGTTATTGCAAAAGTAAGTCTTTTCTTTGATAATCTGCTGTTCCCATTGCTCTTTCTCATTCAAAAAAACGGTATAAATCCCGTTACAATACTACAGGGATTTACACCGTTTTTCATCTTATAGACTTATGGTAATTTATGCAAAAGATGACGATAGTATGTTTCAACATCTTTCCAATGGTAAAAAGGAGCAATATCCGTTTCTACAGGGATGGTAACTTCTTTCTCGCAATGCATAAACTTCACCAGTATATCGTCAGAAGCTTTTTTTCTGAAGAAAACCAACTGGACGTTTGCCGCCATCGGAGTGACCTTGAAATTACACCATGCCCGATAGAATTTATCGGGATCCGTTTCGGCTTTCCACATATCACCCAATTGGAGCAACGCTACCAGAGGAATGATATTTCCATCGTGCCCAAAGCGTAATGTCGCCGTATGGGTCCCGGATCTGATCGCCTCATCGGCCGAATCCAATATATTTTCAAGCAATGACCGGGCACTGGCCGTCATTATTCCACCATTGGCAGGCGCAGGTCCGTCACATACATAATTATGATAATTGCAAACTTGCCAAAGATCAAATAATTCATCTTTCTGAAACAGATCATAAAAGCTCACATCTATTTCCACATTCTGCATATCCGAAGCAATCCAATAAAGTCCCCACATCAATTCGCCGGGATTCACATTCTTACGGATATAGTCAGGACTATTAAATAAGGAAGTAACCAGACGATCGGGACGGGTATGACTTTCTTTGAACTTTCTATATTCCTCATACCAAGGTCCCTGATGAGAAACAAACTTCACGGCTTCCGGCGTATGATAATTCATATATTTCATATACCTGGCACAAGCTTCGCGCCGGATCTGCAATGCCGGATTGAGTTCTTTCAACCGTTCACAAAAGGCATCCATACTCAATACACATCGCAACACCACGGTAGAGCGTGCAGACAGAGCAGGAGATCCCTTGAATACCTCGGGATAGTTCTGAAACATTCTTTCGGCTACCCCCCGGTGTTGCCTCACACCCAAAGGAGTCAAATCTCCCCCATGTCCCTCGGCATCTTCCCACACCAACGCCATTCTTTTGCGGACATCTTCTCCCAAAGCGGTCAAAGCTCCGGCTTGATGCGCTTTCTCGAAAATATCAACCACTGTCTTATAATCCTGTTCCGATTGAATCCATCTGGAACCGTGTCGTGCATAATGACTGATATAGAACGGTTTATACCCTTTAGGCGGAGGAGTCGCTATAGCTTCCTTTACAGGATAAGCATAGTACACTCCTCCCGTCCGGGCTATATCTTCCAATATAGCCTCACGGGTGGACTGGGCAAAACCATTCAGGTGAACGCCACACAGACAGAGGAACAAGACACTATATTTAAAAAGCACCAGTGTTTTCATATTCATTAATTATATCCCTCATTCTGTCCAAATTCATCCGGGTTCAAGATAGAGTCCAGGAACATCTGAGGAATAGGACGCCATGCGTGATGCGGTTGGATCAAAGGAATATCCGGATTATGAGCTTTCACATATTCTACTAATTTTCCGGTTCTTTTCAAATCAAACCAGCGCATGAATTCGCCGCAATACTCACGTGCTCTTTCTTCCAAAATAAAGTCGATCGTCATCTTGTCCACTCCTACCTCCATTTCAGCTTCCTTGCCCGGTACAGCTGCACGCCTACGTATGTCATTGATACGTGCTTTAGCTATCTCCTTATTTCCTCCGGACTTCATGATCTCACATTCGGCAACAATGAAATACATTTCGGGCAAACGCATGGTAATCACATCATTTGCACCTACCTGCGAATTGGTAGGCAATCCTTTGTTTTCAAAATTCGCATCTTCGTACTTCAGCAAGGTCGGGAAGTGAATGTTAAAGTTGGCACTCTTGCTGACACTTCCATCGGCTGTATAGGTATCATCGATATCGACGACAGCGTATGGCAAGTTACGTTTGTCGGCAATCTTCTTCTTGGTGAAAAGCAGCGCTGTTTCTCCCGGCTGAATAACCTGACCAATCATAGATGACGGTTTTTCAAAATAGTCCAACTGATCCTTAGTCCAGGCATAAGCTTTGGGTGTATTCAGTTTATACTCTTCACGGAACCAGGCATTGTAACGGGCATCTATATTCTCATTATACAATTCCAACAAATAACGGGTAGGCATCATCGCCATACTGCCCGACTTGGCATTCTTATCATTTCCATATTCATAATCCTGCACCATACCTGCTCTTGCCGAATAACTGGCATGGAAATACATATGCATACGGTTCGGGTTTTTAGCCTGCATATTCAATGAGGACTCGGTAGAGTGGGTCACAACGAACATAGCCTCTTTATTCGTTTTATTATTATCCGGATCAAAGACTTCGTCAGGCGTATCATACAAAGATACTTTCAACGCATTCTGATTATCAATCACATATTGAGCCGCATCCTCAGCGATTTTATAATATTTGTCTTTGTCTGCCTGACTGTCACAATAGGAAACCCGTGTCAGTGCGATGCGCGCTAATAAACCATAAGCCGCTTTTGAGGTCGCACGACCTACATCTTTAACAGGATAAGGATCAACGGGCAGATTATCCACCGCATTTTGCGCATCAGTCAGCATTAAATCATACAAATCTTCATAGCTGCTGCGATAACAGTTCATTGAAAGACTTTCGGCAGAAGTTTCTTTGGTCCTAAGATCCACGTTACCGTAAATTTCAACCAAATGCCAATAAGCGTAAGCACGCATGAAACTTAATTCACCAAAACGGATATCTCTCAGTTTCTTGTCTTTGAATTCCACTTGGTCAATCCGTTCCAAACCGGCATTACAGTCGTTTATAATTTCATACAGACGATTCCACGTGTTCTTAATCTGACCAACCGAAGCCGTCAATTCTTCATATTTAGACATCTGACGACCATAACCGCAATTGGCAATATTGATCCAAAGATCGCCACCACCGTTCAGCAATAACACAAAATCTTCACGTCCATAAAACTGACCGCCCCAAAAAGCATAAGCCGAATTGACAAGGGCCTCAAAACCGGCCTGTTCTTTGTACACGTTATCCGGAGTACTTCCGGCAGGATTGTATTCCTCCAAATCACATGATTGCATGCCCAATAACAGAGCAGCACATGCTACAAACATATATTTTTTACCGTATTTCATAATAGTTATTTCTTTTTTATCTGTTAGAAATCAAGATTCAAACCAAATATAAACTGACGCTGCAAGGGAGCTTTAGCTGATCCTCCGCGTTCTGCATCGTAATCCTGAATCAGATGATTCTTGGCAAAAGAGAAGAGATTATTGGCGGTGACATATGCACGAAGTTTGGACACGCCCAATTTTGAAGTCAACGATTTGGGGAATGTATACCCCAGTGATACAGTCTTGATCTTCCAATACGAACCATCAATATAATTCAAAGTCTGATAACCCAGATAGTTATAGAAATTGGTCTGAGCAGGTCGCGGAAAATCATTGGACGGATTCTCCGGCGTCCAATAGTTCAAGTAAGCAGGGAAGTTACCTTTTCCCTGAGGATCATAAGAACCGGTCAGCTCATAATCAATCATCTGCCCCCAACGAGCGATAATATATACGTTCAAATCAAAGTTCTTATAACTAAAGTTGTTGTTGAATCCACCTGTCCATTTCGGTGACTGGCTACCCAGGTAAGTTTCATCCTTATCATCAATAATATAGTCACCATTCAAGTCTCTCAGTTTGATATCACCCGGTTTGAAGGGTTGTGTCTTCTTTGAATCTTTAAAATATTTAGCTGCTTCTTCAGCCTCATTTTCCTGCCAGATTCCCTCATTAATAAAATGATAGAATGATTTCAAAGGACGTCCAATCAACAAACTAGTCGTAATATGCGAATCTGATCCAATGATGTCTTTGCCATCAATCAGATCGGTAATCTCTTCATGATTGGCAGCAAAGGTAAGAGTGGAGTTCCATTTAAAGTTTTTGTTATCCACATTGACGGTATTTACCGATATTTCTATACCACGGTTCATGGTTGCACCGATATTTTGATACATCTTGAACGGAGTTGCGTTACTACCACCCATAGAAGTAGGCAAAGTACGGGGCAACAGGATATCAGTAGTCTTTGTCTGGTATAAATCGACAACAGCCGAAATACGGTTATTGAACAAACCGATATCAAAACCCAGATCCCAGGTATTGGACATCTCCCAGCCTACATTCTCATTACCTACATATTCATTGTATATATAATAGGTATAGCCATTATCCTGGAAAGCAGAGTTGGTTTTCGGAGTCAAGCCCGACTGAGTTCCGTAGGCCATGATACCCGAGTTACCTGTCTTACCCCAACTTAAACGCAACTTCAAGTTGCTCAGAGCTTCCACATTCTTCATGAACGCTTCATCACTAATGCGCCATGCAGCAGCTACAGAAGGGAAACTTGCCCATTTATTACCTTTAGACAAACGTGAGTCACCATCCCAACGATTAGAAACCGTCAACATATAACGGCCTTTATAACTATAGTTGAAGCGCAAAGCATACGAGAAAGTCTGGTGCTGTATATAATCCGATCCAATGACATAAGAGCTTTTGTCATTGGCACCCAGATTATGCCATAAGTATGAATCAACCAACTGGCCCTCTCCTTGCGCATTCACTGATGTATATTTGGATTGTGTCCACGAAGTCAATGCAGTGGCACCAAAAGTATGATCTTTGACGGTTTTGTTATAACTGATAATATTATCCCAATTCACAAAACTCTTTTCGGAAGATTTGATTTTGGACAGTGACGTTGAATTCTGTCCCAAACGGTCAATAGAACTGGCCCCTTCAAAATCCTGCTTACGATAAAAAGCATAATTGGTTCCTAAATTAGAACGGAAAGTCAATCCTTCAACAGGAGTAAAATCCAAATACCCATTAGCTATCAAATTTGTTTTCAGCACATGATGTCTTGCAGCCACTTCAGATGCCTCATCCACCAACGGACTCACCTGTCCATTCTTTCCTAATGGATATTCTACCACTTTACCGTCTTCATCGTATGCTTTACCAAGAGGCGCATTAGTAGCAGCGCGCCATAGCACATTCTCGGCACGCTCATCTTGTGCATAATGAGTGATCTGTGTAGTAGCTCCTACTTTTACGGTCTTGCCTAACTTGTGCTCAATGTTCATACGCAAGTTGTACTTATCCATTTTATCATTTTTGAAAGAACCCTTTTCCTGATAATATCCGGCAGACAACATCGCGGTGGTCTTTTCCGTACCTCCTGACGCTGTAACCTGATGGCTTTGAACAAGCCCTGTATGAAGCACCTCATCTATCCAGTCAGTCCACTCACCGTTCTGAATGGCCTGCCATTCCTCCACAGTGAAAAGTTTCTGGTCATCGGCGGTAGAATTCCACTGACCGCCAGTACGAGCAGCTTCACGACGCACCTGCATATAGTCTTCCCCACTCAGCATATCAGGATATTGCGCCCACCCGTTTACACCAAAATAACCATTATAAGAAAACTTTGTTTTGCCTTGCGCACCTTTCTTGGTTGTTATAATGATTACCCCATTAGCACCTTGTGAACCATAAATTGCCGTAGAAGAAGCATCCTTCAACACCTCAATAGACTCAATATCAGCCGGAGCAATATCCGAGAAATCACCTCCCTGCATACCATCAATGATAAACAGCGGAGCATTGGCAACATTGTTACCAAACTCATCTTTCACATCGGACAGTGAACGCTGGCCGCGAATATTAATGGTTACACCCGAAGTAGCCTTACCTGAATTACGTACAATATCCAAACCCGGAACCTGCCCCTGCAATGCTTCCATGGCATTAGATGCTGGTGATTTTACAATATCAGCCGCCTTCACTGAAGCAATAGAACCTGTAAGGTCACGTTTCTTCATCACGCCATAACCTACAACGACTACTTCATCCAAAGCCTGCGTATCGGCCTCCATTTTAATGTTCAGCTGATTGCTTTTTCCCACCGTTATATCCTGTGTCTTATATCCTATATAAGATATGACAAGAATATTCTTACCTGAAGGAACTTCCAAAGAATAATTACCGTCAAAATCGGTAATCGTACCCACCGTTGTACCTTTCACCAGTACGGATACACCAATTAACGGTTCCCCTGTGTCATCTATGATTTTACCTGTGACAGTACGTCCTTGCTGGACAGACTGAACCAATTCACCGGCAACAGGGTCACTTGCATTTGCATAAGAAAATGCAGACGGCATACATAATGCTGCCGATAACCCTAAAATAATGGGAGTACGTCTGATATTACTTTCCCAATTTTGTTTCGGACTTTTTTTCATGCTTTTCATTTCTGTTATAATAGTTAATAAGATTTATTTTATCATATCTATTTAAATGACGCATGTAAAAAGCCCCTGTACCCAAGCTTAATCATAAAAATACGTTAAAACAAAAGTACGTTTCCTTTCATTTGGTGTTTATTTTTAACTGAATCACAAACTTAAATTTATAAATACCTGATTTTAGCCGATAAGATTCTAATACAGGTAGCCCCACGAATTATCTCCCTCCAACTCCCATTCGTGCACAATTTATACTTACTGTAGTATTACTGTGAGGCTTCAATTCAAAGCCATGCTCCGATTATTTATAAGAACATAAAAGGATTACATAGAAACCACCTCCAATCTTTATATACGAAAAGACAGAACATCCCGATAATCAAAAGACCAAAGACCTCATCATATTAACAAATAAAAAAGGAGGATTTTCCGAAATGGAAATATCCCCCTTTTATGTCACTATCAAAAAATTATATTAATAACCATTAGTACCGTATTCAGCAGAGTTCTCTATCTGATTTAAGAATGTATATGAGATAGGACGTAAATAATTCTTCTGGCTAAAATTTACGGCAGCACGAGGATTATATTTAGGCAATCGAGTTTCAAAAGCTTTATGTCGTTTCAGTAAAGCCCAACGGGTAAACTCACCACACAATTCACGAGCATATTCATCCAACACATCATCCTCTGTAGCAGTAGTCAATTTCATATTAGCTTCGAAATCAGCTTCATTACGACAAGCACGCTTACGAAGAACATTCAAATACTCAGCTGCTTTTGCACCATTTCCCAAACGTTCTTCCGCTTCAGCCGCAATCAGATACACTTCAGCCATACGCATAATAAACATGTCACCAGTTTTGCATTGCAAATTACTTCCATAAAAACCTCCCTCGAAATTAAAATTAAACTTATTCAATGAAGGAAATAAAGTATAGGTATTTGTCTGCTGGGCATCAATAAATGTTTCCTTGTATTTACCATCTGCTGCAAACAAATCATCAATGTTCACACAAATATATCCTCGCTTTGCTTTTTCAGCATCACTCAAATACTCTTTTGATAAATAAACGATAAAACGATCTTCATCCTCTGCTAATGGATAAGGATTCACATAAGGATTCTTCACTTTAACCAACTTATTGACATCACCAGAATATTCTCCTTTAGGCCATACACTGGCAACATATTGATTACCACCATTAGAACCTAGATTAATAGCATTAACATCAACATATGGATATATCTTCTTTCCTACAAATTTAGAATCAATGCCATACTTAGTGCACAAATCTTCAGTTAATGTAATTGTTGCATTCTTATCATCGTATGTGCGCCATCCAGCCTGTACCATGGAGAACAGAGAAAAAGCTGTTGTAAATGAGTTTTCCCAACGTTTATCATAACGTGCATCAAAACAGTCCACTAAATATTTAGAAGGCGCATAATAATTATTATTCACACGACCATAGAAGTAATTTTGCTTACTGCCCACAGGATAAATATCACTCAATTTATTAGGATCACAGAATGTGAAAGTAAATAATTTATTCGCTCCATACGAACCATATGTAAAAGCATCAGTTCCTGCCTGGGGTCCCGAAGCTATAAACAAAGCTTCTTTATTGTTACGATTATTACTTTGTGCCCATACATCTTCAACATCATCATACAAATATGCATTATAAGAAGCCATATTGGCAATCAAGTCTTCTGCAACTTCTTTCGCACGCTGCCAATAAGAAACACCATTTTCGCTTAAACCTTCACCTGCTCCCTGCGCATAAGCTCTGGCCAACAAACCTAAAGCAGCTTTCTTTGTTACCCGGGCATAATTACCATCCATAGGAGTTGTATTCAAGTCAGCAGCAGCTTCTTGCAAATCAGTTATAATAAGATTGTAAATTTCCTCCTGTGACGAGCGAGTGGGATTCATTATTTTGGTATCTGTTGACTCTGTAGTTACTAACGTCACATTGCCATAATTGGTCACAAGTACCAAATAATAATAAGCACGCAAACACTTTGCTTCAGCTACTACAACTTTCAGTACATTCTTATCTCCCTCAGTTACATCTGCTGCACGATTTATCACTGCATTACAAGTATTAATACAAGCATAAGCTTGAGAAAACAGTTTGTCTGTAGCATTAGTACTAGTAGTCAACCCTTCATAATAGAACAATTGCTGCAATGTTGTTTTATTATTTTGGGTAAGCCATAAATCTGTACCGGTTTCCGCTACAGCCAAATAATCGGAAGCAGAAAACATTTGGTCATAAAGTGGAGAATAGCAATAAGTACCCAAATTTTTCAAGCCTTCTACAGTTTTCAACTCTCCTTCTCCAGATGTATCGCTAGGATTATATTCATCCAAAGAACATGAGTACATAGCTGCTGCTGTGCAAATGGCTAAAGCCATGTTATATAATGATCTTTTCATTGTCTTTTGTCTTTAATGTTTTTGTTAGAATGAAACATTCACACCAAATACCAGTTGCTTGGATAATGGATACTTCAAAGCACCATTCATTTCAGGATCATAATCTTTCAACAAATGACTTTTAGCAACGGTCAATGGGTTAGTAATAGTAGCATATAAACGGCATTTGCTGATGCCGGCATTTTTCAACAAACGTTCCGGGAAGGTATATCCTAAAGTAATATTCTTTATTTTAAAGAATGAACCATCTACATAATTCAAACTACCATATCCTATATAACTTTTCGTTTCACGATTAGCATTTAATGCCGGGAAATCATTTGAAGGATTAGATTCCGTCCAATAGTTAAAATAAGTAGGGAAATTACCCTTACCTGTTGAATCATACCAACCTAACATTTCATAATTAATCATCTGTCCCCAACGGAAATAGGCATAAATAGTCAAATCAAAATTCTTGTATGTGAATGAATTTTGGAAACCCATCGTCCATTTGGGAGCATTGTGACCTAATACTTGCGAATCAGCGTCACTATAAGTATATTTATTATCTTTAGTATAATAGATAATACCTCCATTCTTGTCAGTCAAAGGCTGACCATCATCCCCTACTTTATAGAACTTACCATCGGCTTCCTTAATCATTCCTGGCACATTGATTTTAATATCACCAGGAGCACAGCCAAATGCTGCTGCATCTGTTTCTTCACCCAACTGCCACATACCATCAATTTTTGGAGCATAGAATGAATTTACAGGATAACCTATAGACAAGTAATAGTCTTCATTCTTAACATGGTCTGCCGTACCGCCTATCAATGATTTTACTTTTTCATTATTCAAAGTGAAAGTCAAAGCAGAAGTCCATGTAAATTCTTTATTAACAATATTACGTGTATTCAATGTTAATTCCAAACCATGATTCTGTGTCTTTGCAATGTTCTTGCTCATATAATATAACTTAGAAGCATTGTACGCACCATTGACAACCGGCAAATTCTGCTTCCAAATTACACCATCCGTATTTGTTATATAATAATCGGCACTTAAATCAATACGGTTATTGAAGAAAGATGCATCCAAACCAATATTCCAGTTATGAGATCTTTCCCAAGTCAAATCAGCATTCGCTACATTCTCTGAAAATTTATAGCTGTTTGTTTTTTGACCGCCCAAACTATAATATCCATCCAATTCTACAGTCGCAACAGAAGAATAGGGATCAATAGATGCTGCACCAGTCACACCATAACCCAAACGCAGTTTCAAATTATTCATCCAGTTACTGGTCCCTTGCATAAATTTCTCGTCCGATATTCTCCATCCTAAAGACACGGCTGGGAAAGTACTCCATTTATTACCTTTTGCCAGTCTTGAAGATCCATCTTGACGAACCGATGTAGAGAATAAATACTTACCTAAATACGAATAATTGATACGTCCTACCAAACCTAGCCCTTTAGACATAGTATAATTGGAATAAACAATTCCCGTACCATCCATGTTATGCCATAAGTACGAATTATTCTTTATATTATCCTGCTTTTGCCAAGACTTATCCGTTTGATTATGATTCCATGAGGTAACTGCTGTTACAGTAAATTCATGGTCTTTCTTGATATTAAAATTATAAGTGAAAATGTTTTCCCATTTATAATTATAGCTTCTGTTCTGATCAATCTGGGCATAAACACTAGCAGAAGTACCAGAAGCATTAGGACCATCTGATGCATAATATTGATAGGAACCAATACCTTGGAAATAATTCTTTTTATCGTACCCCAGACTAGCGTTCAACCGTGACTGGATAGTCATTCCTTTAAAGGGACGAATCTCAATATAAGGATTTAAAAACAACTTGAAATTTTGATTGTTATCACGGTATACACTTTTATCTTGATTCAATAATAAATTAATAGTATTTCCATCACCCGGAACCGGAGTTACATTGATACTTCCATCTTCATTGTAAACGGTTCCCAAAGGAACAGACACTAATGAATTAATAAATCTGGAATATGCTTTATTTCTATAGACATAAGATCCTTGCATATTCACACCAACACTTAACCATTTTTTTATTTCATGGTCAATACGCATATTGGTAGAATATACTTTATAATCATCACCTGTAAATTGTCCCTGCTCATCTGAGAAGTTTAAAGAGAAATATGCTTTTGTTTTTTCCGTACCTCCTGAAACCGACAAGCTATAATTTTGTGTAACGCCAGTCTGCAACAGTTCATCAGCCCAGTCTATATATTGTCCGTTCAAATGTGCCTTATAAGCTTCGGGGGAAGAAAATAATGCCTCATCCGTAGAATATGTTCCGGCAATTTGGTTTGCTTCACGAAGTACATTGATATAACTGTCACCACTACGCATCTCAGGAACCGTGGCCCATCCGTTGAAACCGACATAGGCATTCAAATTGATATTAATTTTTCCTGCTTTACCACTTTTAGTAGTAATTATAATAACACCATTGGCACCTGCCGCACCATAAACAGCTGTCGAAGAAGCATCTTTCAAAACTTCAATAGACTCAATATCATTAGGATTCAATGTAGAATAATCACCCGGCATACCATCAATAATAAACATAGGATCACCGCTAGCTGTAAATGAACGAGTTCCACGCAATTGCAATTTAGGCCCTTCACCCGGTTGCCCTGAGGCCTGAGTTATATCCAACCCTGCAACACGTCCTTGAAGTGCTTGCATAGGATTAGTAGCAGGTGTCAAAGTTATATCCTCATTTTTAACGGAAGAAACAGCGCCAGTCAAATCCCGTTTCTTAACAGCACCATAACCAATAACTACCACTTCTTCCAAAGCCTGAGTATCCGGTTCCATCTTAATAGTGATCTGGGTGTTCTTACCTATGGTCACAGTCTGAGTTTTATAACCGATATACGATACCTCAAGCATCCCCTTACCTGTAGGAATATCTAAAACGAAATTTCCATCGAAATCAGTAATCGTTCCAACAGTAGCTTGTCCTTTCACTATCACGGACACACCAATCAACGGTTCTCCTGTTTCATCCACTATTGTACCTTTAACTGTATGCGTTTGCAAAACAGACTGCACCGACTCACTATCCATTCTACCACCCACATTTGCATACGAAAAAGCAGCCGGCATACATAATGCAGCTGATAATCCTAACACAACAGGTGTTCGTCTGATTCCGTAACCCAACGGCTTAGGACATTTCTTCATGTCTTTTCTCATTTTTCTATGGTTAACAAATTAATTAATAATCCATATGATTTATCTCTAATGTAGTAAAAATACGATGTTTTAGTTTTCTCTCTTCAGATAAAGTCATTACTTCCATCGCTTCATCAGAAACCAATAATACATTCTTGGCCTCTTCAAAGACTTTCAGCAGTTCTGCATGCTCCTTTAAAAGCTTATCCCAATGAAAAGCCATTTCAGGAGCATCATCCAGAACATACTTGATAAAGTCGTCATCCTTCAAAAAGTCTTCTACCTTGCTATACACCTTTTTTGTATCCACGTTACAATCATTTTTCATTATGACGGATAGTGGTTCAAAGTTGTACTCACCTGAAAACTTAAAATATTATCCTACCAATTCCCTTAATCTTGTAATACCTCTATGCATCAAATTTCGTACCGACTGGTAATTCATATCCATAATGGTACAAATATCTTCATATTTCTTCTCTTCTATATAATATAAGGTAAGTGCCTCACGTTGGCGCGGAGATAATTGAGCCAACAAATGTTTTACTTTTATATTTTCAAAACAACTTTTTTCCTTTTCCAAATATTGATGTTCTACATCATCACCTGCTGCAACGGGATTCAGTTCCTCAACAGCGGTTTCCGACATGAACATCCGTCTGCGAAGTTCATCACATAACTTGTTTTTCAAGGAAATGAGGAGGTATGATTTGAAGTTGTCAATGATACCCAATTCAGCCTTCTTTGTATACAATTTTACAAAGACATCATGAATGCAGTCCTTCAACAATTCTTTGTCAGTAGTTAACTTACATCCATAATTAAATAGAAGATTAATATGCATATCATATAATGTAGAGAATGCACTTACATCTCCAGATTGGAAAGCGGTTACCAAGCAAGCTGTCTTATCATTTAAGTTTTGTTCCATCACAGTATACTAATTATAGGTTGTTTTGATGATGATGCAAAACTAGGGAGGATACGCTACTTTTTTAGGTAATATTTGATTATTGGACCGAAAAAACAGATAACCTGCTGAAAAACATATATGCTAAATAATACAGATTTTCATTAAAAAGGAGAACCAAAATAAGTCCGGTTCTCCTTCCATGTACTAAATTCTATGAAACCAATAAATACAATCTTTGTTCCCCTCTGCTTTAAGCATATATACATCTTTAATATTCAACCGTTTAGCAATCACCGTTATTGCTCCGGTCTTCGGATCAACAGACTTCAATATGTATTTTCCAGGTGATAAATGAACAGGAATATCTGTTGCAGAATGGGAATAAATGATACTTCCAATACCAGATTTTACCAGTTTCTGATACTTATTTGTACCAGTATCCTCCATATCCATAGCAGCCGCATCAGTTAAAAAGCTTTCATCGGCAACCGGAACAACCGGGCAAGAGCCACTTGCCATGAAGACAGCCCAAGCCATATCCGGATAATTCTGCGCATAGTAAGTAACCGCTTTTTCCGGGAACTTCTTACGATATTCACTCACCGCCCGATAAGCTTCATCAAAAGTAACCTTACCTACTTTCATTTTACGGGCATGCTGACGGGGAGCCAGGTTCTTTCCACCTTCGGGAGCATAAAGACCATCCACTTTATAGTGCCAGTAACGAATATCAATAATGTCAACTAATTTCGCACGCCGCGTATCATTCAGAATGGCATCTTGAACATCCTTTGTCGCACTTAACGCCACGGTCGCTTTCTTACCGATTTCTTTCTCCCACTCTCCTATCACATCCAGCCAGAATTGTACAAAATGCAACGGACCGGTAAACTCCGCACTGATCAGTTGTACCACATTTGCATCATCGGCAAAATTATCCAAGCATTGGCGAATATACTTTCTATGAAACTCACGACGTACCGGATGACTGATATCATAAAACATATCCGCTACAAAGATACGTTTGTCACCGGCAAAAGGAACAGGTTCAGGCATATCGGTCTGATTGATATTATTGGCCGACCGCCAAGGACAGTCTACCCAATGTGCTCCCGCCTCCAAGATATTATGCTGGAAGTAATTCTCATGGAAAAGCAAAAGACCTTTCTCCGCCCCTTTTTCGGCAAACTGCTTCAACCGGTTCCAATACCATGCATTGGGACGGTTCAAATCATACTTGCTCAATCCTTCCCAAGCAGTACCTTCTCCACTGCGGGCAAACGGTTGTTCGTAGAATGGCCCCCACACATCTCCATCACGGCGACGGACACGCTCATGATCGTCACGACGACGCTCATACCACAAACCGTAATTATGATCTAAAACCAAAATCTGATTCTTCACCATATAATTCACCGTAGAATCAATTCTATCCGTCAGCCCAAGTCCTTCGCGTCCCGGCACGAAACGGGTAACATGTGGCTTGGCTTTAGACAAGAAGCTGGTCCTCAGTTTCCCATTCCACCAAGGAACCTCCTGTCTGCCGCCTACCAGTAACCGGCCATCCACCTGCATACGTCCATTAATAATGGCAAACAGATGATCCTCTTTTTCCTTATATATAGGTGTCTTGAACTTCAAATCTTCTAAAGATTTCAGTTTTCCGGAAGACACACTGGCTGTATAAGGTGCTTCCTCAATCCATTTTTGCATAGTAAGACGGGGAGTATAAGCTTCCTTTGCCATCTCCATTGCCGCTTCTACGGTAGGACTGCTGGTTGCGTTGGTAGCCCTGGGAAGAATACGTGCCTGGTCAGAACAATCTTTATTCAAACGTGCCGCCAACTGTGCATAAAACAAGCTGCGGGGATGTACGTGATTATTTGATTCCGCCCATTGGCCGTCACCCGAGAATTGCGCCCAACAACCGTATGCACGGTTTACCGCATCTCTTGCCGGTGAATAACACTCTATCCCGGCAGCTGTACATTGCCAGAAAAGACTGTTGCCTGTATTCCAACCGGCACCATTTTTATCCTGTCCCAAATTCTTAAACACCAAATCATGGCCATCAATGTTTACCACATCAAATAATAACCCGCAAGCCCAGGAATCAATAGAACCGCTGAATCCTAACGACTCTTCCGAATCACACTGTACAAAAGCATTCGGACCTGCCGCACAAAATCCGGCTGAGAAATCATGAATACCCTGTTTAGAATAACAACGCTGAAAAAGTGTCTGCTGCCCCATAGTATAAAATGTACTGCGACGCATTCCACCTATCTCTGAAACAGGTTCTGTGGATACACAATCTTCTACAGTTGTTTTAGAGCCGGTACGCTGTACAATCACAGCACTTCCTGCAAAGTGCTTAAAATTTACCCTGCGCACCCAACAGTTTTCGGCATTTTCTATAGATACCCCCGTCCAGCAATGATCCTCATCTTTAGGATACTTCTTATCATAGTCAGAAGCCAATGTCAGATTCTCCAAACCTGCTTCTGCGATTCTGCCCGGCCAATTATAACGTAACACTTTGACAGTTCCCCATTTATTATCCAAAGCCATTGTCAAAGGAGCATCCAAAGTCAATTGGTTTCCATCCGCCTTACTTACCGACCTATCCCAAACCAAATCCATCTCTCCTTCTTTCCAGCCCAAAGCGGAAATACCTCCGCCAAAAATATCACAACCGACAGAAGCAATCCATTCTTTCGTAGAGGGGCGGACAATCCGGACCCGCTCTCCGGAAACCAGCTGTACATTATTGGTTACCTGAAAAGTACAAGTATTTACAGGAACGTATGATGTCAACACATCCAAGGTATCCGTAACAGCCAAATCATTCCGCCCTTCAATATAAAGCAAAGCTCCTCTGTCCACTCCCTTTTTCAACAATACGGTCTGTTCCCTGTCACTGCCGCGCAGCACGACTCCCGACACAGAAATACGCAAGCTCTCATTCAATTCAAAAGTTCCTTTATCCAGCAAAACAGCCCCACGAAAACCATTTTTATCCAAAGCCAATGAAGATACATAGTCAATGGCACGCTGAATACGAGAGGAATTATCTCCAGGCTTCCATGAAACAAAAACGGCATTCGCCACATCAGGTATAGGGTGTTCCGAGTTACGGTAACCGCAAGAAGAATAATCTAGAATACGGTTTCCGCGTTCATCAGCCACATAAGTCAGTTTTTCTTCCTTCACCTGTAAAGGAAAGGTTTGCGCAGAAATCCGCGCAAACCCCAAACTTAAAAATCCAAATAATAATAACTTATAATTCATTTTACATCAAACTTTTACGTTTTGCCAAAGTATCATGATTGTTCTTTATATCCGTCCAATCCACTTTCTTTGCAGGATCTATGCCATTAATGTATTTTTCAATATTGGTATACCCGTCACCATTACAATCTTTTACCGCATCACCCGGATCATTAGGATTGAGTCCGTATCTCACCTCCCAGGCATCCGGCATACCATCACCATCCGTATCAACCACAGGAGTACCTTTATATTCGGGCAAACCACCTACCTGACGGGGATCTGTAATGATACCTTGTTTATAAGAGTCAACAGGAAGACGTCTTTTTACATAAGTACTAACGAATTCAGGAGCGTCTTTCACGTAAATAGCTTTCCCTGTCTTCACCGTCTTCATCACACGGGCATCCACCGCATCCCTTTTAGGGAAAGTAGCCCCGGCATTTTCCAATACATAATTATAGGCAGTTTTGGCATCCATAATAGTCACATGGGGCATTGAGAAAGGCTCGTTTACACGAATTTGATCTGTAAACTTCCCTGCGTCCGGCATATCGTACACCTGCACGCCGCCATCCCAATTATTCTTTGTCACACGCGCATTACCTTCCACTACATTTCCGGCTACATATGCTTTACCAAATGTATCCGGTTTCTTCTTGTCACGACTTGATTCGGGTTTCACAATCCGGTGGGCAATCGGCTTATCTTTCGGAGTGATAGGCCCCGGTTTAAAATAATTATTAATAATATTCAAACGGCTGGTTTCATCTCCCCCGTCAACAGAACGGTTCCACCAATTAAAAGTCACATTGTTTACCAGATTAAAATCCTCATTCATGCCAATGGAACAGTTACGGCTGATATTGGATGCGAACAAGTTACGGCAAAACATACTGTTATGCCCACCTATAGTCGCCCCGAAAGCATGATTGTAACAATCCAAAGCTTCCGAAAAAATAGAGTTCTGAATAGTTATGTTGACAGTAGGAAGCTTCAGACCATGCCCTGTGGAATCGCGATTGTATACATGGCGGTAAACAGACATGTTTTCATCCAGTCCCCAACTGGCAGAGCAGTGATCGATAATAACATTACCCACACAGTTACCTCCCAAAGCATCATCCCGGAAGAACACATCCTGCGCCCCCCGACGGAAACGCATATGGCGGATAATAATATCATGCGTATCAAGCAGGAAAGAGGCTCCTGTTACACAAACCCCATCCCCCGGAGCTGTCTGACCTGCAATAGTGATATACGGAGCACGGACGTTTATAGGAGTTTTCAGCCGGATAACGCCCGAAACATTGAACACAACAATACGCGCGCCACCGGTCTCACATGCCTCACGCAATGTTCCGGGCCCACTGTCGGCCAGCGAATTGACCACAATTACTTTTCCTCCACGTCCACCGGGAGTATAGGCCCCTCCCCCTTCTGCCCCGGGAAAGGCAGGTATGTTGCTCTTTATTAAATCCTCCGGTTTGGATGCCCATGGTTTATAAGGACGTCCTTGAGCAGCCTCGGACATTACTACAGGTAATGCTTTCGCCCATGCCTCATCCGATTTCCGGTCTATTTCCTTTTGTTGTTCTTCTCCTCTGATTTTTACCGAATCAGGAATTACAGGATACTGTGCCGCCACAGGCAACACACATGCAGTCAATGCTGCCACTGCAAATAGTTTCTTTAGTTGATTCATTTGGTCGCTAAATTATTATTTTTTCTATAACTTCGTAACATAACACCCTGCTTTTAACATGATTCAAACACACATTGCGAGTATTTCTATATCAAAGACGGAACAGAAAGCCTGTTGTACTCTCTATCCGCACATAAAAAAAGAGCTTGACACCGTTTCACCGGGCAAGCTCCTTTTCCGCTTTTCAATAAACATTAATTTATATCTTTCCTCCACGTGCCTTGATACGTTCATACCAAGCCTTACGTTCTTTCACTAAATCATATCCCCGCTTAGAGAGGTAATTATTAATCCGGCCTTTGTATTTGCCGAAAGCAGCATGTTTCTTATTTGAATTTTCAGCATCCATGGCAAATTCACGGGCTTCAACAAGCCATGCCATAATCTGCGCTTTCTCTTCTTCTTTCAAGGTAGGAATCATGTCAACCGTAGCTTTATAAGTTACCATTACCACACCATAAGTCATGCCATCTTTCACTGCATCTATCTGCTTGGCATCCAAATAGAGCGAAAGATCGGCCGGGAAAGCGAAATGAGTACGGTAAAGCGCCGCATCCTTTTCAGCTTCGGCAGCTTTAACGGCTTCTTGTTTCGCATCGCCCGTCAGGGTTTCTTTTGCCAGCTTCACTTTGGCATCGCGCGTTTCGTATATGTCATTCAGTTTAAAATAACGGTTGGCTATGATAGTTGTCACTTCACGGGCGGCAACGGTATCTGTCAACTCCAGTTTATCTACAATCTTCTGCGAACGTTTCACAATAGATTCCACGTAAGCCGGATCGCGGCCTTCACGGTCCAAATCCACTGCTCCGGCGGTAATGACTACCGCCATGAGCAACAGAAACATTATACCTGACTTTTGTATCATATCCTGTCTTCTTTCCTCCGTTTATTACATCAACTTTCCTTTAGAAGCCAATGTATCATAATTGTTTCTCAAATCAGACCAGTCAATACAATTTCTAGTGCTGATACCATTAATATATTTCTCAATATTTGTATAGCCGTCACCGGTACAGTCCTTATTAGCATCCGAAGGATCATTAGGATTCAAGCCATTTGCCTTTTCCCATTCATCGGGCATACCGTCACCATCCGTATCCACATACGGAGTGCCTTTGTATTCCGGATATCCCCCCATCTGGCGGATATCGGTGATGATACCCTGTTTATAAGAATCTTTCGGCAAGCGGCGATATTTAAACTGTCCGTCTTCTCCCATTGATTTAGGAGCCAGCCCGGTCAAATCACCGTTAGCATCCTTGGCCATCTTCTTATCATAATAAGGAACGCCTGTTCTCACTTCCTCTACAATACGTTCATCCACAATATCACGGCAAGGAATGTTGGCACCTGCATTTTTCAGTACAAAATCGTATGCATCATGTGCGGAAGTAATGCGGATGTACGGCATTTCAAAAGGACGGTTGCTACGCATATTCTCCGTATATCCATCTGTATTCGGCTGAGTTTCAATCTGGATACCACCTGCCCAGTTGTCCTCTGTAATGGCAGGATAGCCTTCCATAATATTACCATCAGCATAAACACGGCCATACACTTTATGATCCAATTTGCTTCGTCCCGCTTCGGGTTTCAGGATGCGATGCCCCACAGGAGTATCTTTCGGAGTGGCCGGTCCCGGTTTATAATAGTTGTTTATCATATTGAACATAGCGGTATAATCGCCACCGTCCGAAGAGCGATGTACCCAGTTGAACACCACATTGTTTACAAAATTGAAAACACCATTCCAACCGACGGAAGGATTACGTCCCGAATTACTTGCCCACAGGTTACGCATAAATGCACAATTCTCACCACCTAAAGTGCTGCCGAATGCATGATTGTAAGTATCCAGCGCTTTTGCCGAGATAGTATTCTGTATGGTAACATTTACGGTAGGCAGTTTCAGATCTTTTGATTCATATTGTCCTTCGCTGGGGTCGTACATATGGCGATAGAAAGAAATGTTCTCATCCAATCCCCAAGTACAAGAGCAATGGTCAATCATGATATTTCCAATCGGGTTGCCTCCGAAAGAATCGTCACGATGCCATACTTTTGTTTCGCCACGGCGGAAACGCATATGGCGTACCACTACATCATGCGTATTTACCCAAAAAGACTCTCCGGCAATACATACCCCGTCACCCGGAGCTGTCTGTCCTGCAATAGTGACATATGGAGCCCGGACGATAATGGGAGATTCCAATTTAATAATACCTGAAACATTGAAGACAATGATACGTGCTCCACCTGTTTCACAAGCCTCACGGAAAGAACCGGGACCACGGTCATTCAAATTAGTCACGGTAATCACCTTACCGCCACGACCGCCGAAACTGTACATACCTCCTCCTTCAGCACCGGGGAAAGCAGGAATTCGTGCCTGCGGCAAATCGTATGGACGGGAAGCCCACGAAATATACGGACGGCCTTCTCTCGCTTCTTTCTGTACAACAGGCAATGCTTTTGCCCAGGCTTCGTCAGAGCGGCGACGTTCTTCACTCATCATTTTCTGGTAGGCTTGCTTCGCTTCCTCAGTCAACTGGGGATACTGGGCCATTGCCACTGGAGCAATAAAAGTAGCCATACACAGTCCTAAAAACATTTTTCTTTTCATACTTTATTCTTAAAAAATTATATCTGTGCTATAAGTAAGTTGGAATTTATATTCCGTTCTCTTTTTCTTAACAATTATCTTTTTCAAGACGCACTTTTCGGGGATATGTACTCAAAAATGCTTGTATCTGTCATAATAAACTAGCAGATATAAAACTATCGTATTAAATTATTTCCTAGCATCCAATGTGCCTTCTGATTCATAATAATCCAACCATCCTTTTGATTGTTCCAACCACGGATTCATATTCAATACATTAGAGGGCAGACCGGACAGATAATAGTTTTCCTGCCATGAAATTACTGCTTCCTGACCATTCACATTATCTACCGGAGTTTCTCTATCCTGTAAAACAAAGTGCTGGCTCCAGAACTCTCCCAACCTATTCATTTCGGCTTGTAAGTCTGCCGCATTATCCACATCTACAGGCTCAAAATCAGCAATGACAGAAACAAGAGGATCTGCCTTTCCATCATAATCCTTCACTTGTAAATATTTACCCACACGGGCAGTACCATTTAACGGCTCAATACCCAAGGTAGTACAGGTGGTATTGTTATCACTTGCATCATCATTATACAGCATCCAACGCCATAAATCCCAATAACGCTTACCCTCATAAGCTAATTCCACCTGACGCTCACGCAGACAAGCCTTAATAGCTTCATTCTTATCGGTAATCGTTCCCAAGCCATAATTATTGGATGCAGGAATACCTACACGGGCACGAATTTCACCAATTGTTTTCACTGAATTACTTATATCCCCCGTAGCTGCATAACATTCTGCAAGGTTCAACAACAATTCAGCATAACGATATTCGTATACATCAGTGCCATCCCATTGATATGTGTTTGCACTATTTTCAGCCGGATCGGACATTTTACGTACTATCGCCGGACTGCTGCCTTCATTTTCCGTGTAATAATGCAACTGAGAACCATCTTCTTTCGTTTCACTCCAACGATAATTCCAAACTACGGCATCTGCATCCTGATCATATCCCCATTTCGCTCCGGAGAAAGTAAACGTGTAATAGAAACGCGGATCACGATTCTTGAAGAATAAAGAACGGTCGTACCCGTTTATCGCCTCACCGTCATCATTTACAGCTTTGGAACCATCCGCCATCGGGAAAATATCCAACATACCCATAGGAACATGATAACCGGAACCACTGCCACCCATTGTTTTCAAGCGGATTGTTTTCTGCCATCCACTATGTTCATCATTTTTAGAGGTAGAGCTAGCCAACAGTTTGACCATAATCACCTCCTTACATTCCTGATTATCAAACTTGTAGAACATTTCATTCCAGTCTTTGGCGGAATTGCCATACAAACCATAACCTTCGCTGCTCAAGAAAGCCTGTGCTTCTAGAGTAATATCCAACGCATCTTTCCAGCGTTTACTGCCTGTATTATTCCAATCTGCATTAAAGATAGGGCTTGCAAATACCAGCGCCACGCGGCTTCTGTATGCCAATGCAGCTTCCTTGGTCAACCGTCCATACTGGTCACTTCCCCATTCTTTACGAGTGGGAAGCAGATTCGCAGCCTCTTTTAAATCACTCAAGATCTGGTTGACACATGTTTCCACACTTTCACGATTATAATCTTTAGCTCCCTCACGGTCGGCCGCCATAAGCACTTTATTTACCACAGGAACAGCTCCGTATACACGTACCAGATCAAACAACTGCATGGCACGGAAGAAATAAGCCTGTCCTTTCGCTTTTTTTATGGCAGCTTCCGACAAGTCCTGACCATATTTATCAACTCCTTCCAGAATTTCATTGCAACTGCGGATACGGCTATATGGATCATTCTTTATATTCGTAGCCAGATTACTGCCAAAATAAGTTTCACAGTCCGTAGCTTTTTTCAAACTTCTGGAAGCGTCAAATTTCTTCTCGATACCCCATTTCTCCTCCGTATAAGTTGAATAGTCATTCCAGTTACCGGACAAGCCGTATGACTGTGGAGGGGTCATACCCGACTTATAAAAATAGTTATAATACACATTCTGAATATATAAGTCCAAATTAGATTCGATGCCGAAAGTCTTTTCCGGTGAATAACTGTCATACGGATTCATATCCTGCAAGAACTGGTCACTGCAACTGCTAAATGCCAATCCGGCTGCCAATAACACAGTATATAATATGCGCTTTTTCATATCAATGATTCTTTTTAATTTTAGAATGATACATTTACTCCCAACGACCACGTTCTCAATGTAGGATACAATGAAGTTGTTCCACAATACATATTACGATAATGATCGGGATACGGGTTATAGAAATCCCATAGATTATTACCTGTCAGACTTAATTTAGCCGACTGGATCTTTAAAGGTGACAACCATGCCTTAGGCAGCGTATAACCGATACTTAAGTTACGGATATAGCAACGGAACGTACTGATAGACCAAAAATCAGACGGTGCAATCACTGATCCTGATATTCTGTTGTCTAAACCTAAATTAGGATATTTCCCCGTCGTATTATTTCTTTCATCAAACATATCTTCCCAAAATGAGTCCGGTGTCCAAAGCATATCCCCACTGGATGTTGTGATTTTATTGACGTCAATCTGGCGATAACCACCCCATGAAGTGGCAATCATCATATTAAAGCTGATACCTTTCCATTCCGCCCCCAGTTTGGTGGTAAAACCATATGTCTTTCCACTCTTATTCAGTTTGGCATAATCCTGGGTCTTGGCAATACGTCCGTCGGGCCCCGACTGCGTACCATCCTCATTCAATACGCCACCCAAATCCTGATAAGCCAACATACCCGGTTTTAACTGACTGGCATCTTTTACGCCCAAATATTCCGGAGAAGTGCCTGCGGCTTCTGCATTGGCCGATAAATAGTTCCAATAATTCTCAATATCATCACTGTTCCGTAAAATACCATCTCCGGAACTTGTACCTCTCCATACTTTATACCCGTATGTAGGGAATATAGTAGAAGCACCCTCTCTTACAGAATTTTCCTGTATATAACTCGGAGCAGACTGGGGCCATTCTCTTACCCTGTTGCCATTAAATCCAAAATTCACTCCGATATTATATTTCACCTGATCTATTTTATCGCGCCAATTCAAAGAGAATTCACTACCAAAAGCATCAATACGCCCAAAGTTCACTTCTGTCAAAGCACCTCCTGCAAAAATAGGAGTACCTATGATACCACCGATATTCTGATTCAAGATGTCAGAGTTTATATCATAGTACACATCCACAGTCGCACTTAAACGGTTATTGAGGAAACGCAAATCAAAACCAAGATTAAATTTATCGGTATTATCCCAATGCGCATCAGGATTAGGAGTCGCTCCCGGCTTGATACCCGTTTGCAGGATACCACCGTTAGAACCGAATCCATATCCTCTACTAGGATCCAATGAATAGAGTTGCTTCCATCCCCATGCTTTGATATTATCTTTACCGGTACGTCCCCATGAGAAACGTACTTTCATGTATTCAAACCATGACGGCAGCAACTTCTTCATAAATTCTTCTTCCGAAGCTACCCACCCCACGGAAACGCCCGGGAAGAAGCCCCAATAATTGGCCGGAGCAAATTTAGTGGAAGCATCGCTACGGAATAGGAATTGGAACAAATACTTATCGGCATAATTATAGCTTACACGACCTAAATAAGACAAAGATCCCTGTTTGTATTTATATGTAATAGAATTACCTGTATCCATCGCTCCCGCACTTGGCGAAGTACCCAAATAACCATCCGGGTCAGGGTTATTAAACAACATCCGCTTGGAATGCATATAAGCCTGCATTTTTTCCACTGCAGCCATGGCGGCAATGCTATGCTTGCCAAACTTTCCTTCATAATTCACATAGAAGTTCAATTGCTCGTTTTTAGCCATCTGGTCTGAATATACCACACGAGTGCTTCCCGTAAATTCTTTTAATTGATAATCGGAAACAGACGGATGATCGCTATAAAAACGATTTCCGGGTGTCAATGCATCGCTTGCTTTCAGATAAGCCAACGTAAATGGCATAAATGCCTGCTCACTATCACTGGCACTACGCTTCAACGCATAGCTTCCCTTGAATGAAAGACCTTTGATAAACGGAACGGCATAAGTGACGGAGAAGTTGGCATCATAACTGAAATTATCATTCGTGGAATAAGAACCGTCATTATTCTCCATAGCAAAATAATTCCATGTACTCATTTTATTGCCCGATGTTGCATTACCCGCACTCGAGTAACTATTCAACAAAGGAGATGTATAATAGGTATTACCATCATCCAATGTTATCTCCCATGGCAAATAATTCGGCATATGAGCAAGAACCAAATAATCACCGGATTCACCGGGCTTAGTTCCCCCATAACCGTTCAAATTGCTTAAACCTTTGGTAAAACTCGATGTGGTTTCCTGCTGGTTACCCGCTATGGTTGCAGAAAATTTCAAATCGGAAGTCAATTTGATATCCACACCTGCACGGAAGTTCCATCTATTATAATCCTGTTTTCCAAGATTCGCCCCCTGAGTATAGTAAGAAGCACCCGCAAAATAAGTAGCTTTCTCGCTACCGCCACTTACATTGACCGAATGGTTCATTGTAAAAGCGCCGGACCAGGCTTCATCCAGCCAATTGTAATTCAAGCCATCCATCTCGGCCAGTTCCGCTTCATTATAAATTTTATTCATCCAGTTTCCATCCGGATCCATACTTATCTTATTATTGGCCAAATTAAAGGAATTGGCAAAACGTCCATAAGCTGCTCCTTTTAAGGTTTTAGGATGTCCCACTGCATCATTAAATCCGAATTTACCTGAATAATTGATTTTGGGAGCTCCTGATTTACCTCGTTTGGTCTTTACAATAATAGCACCTTGCGAAGCACGGGAACCGTAAATGGCAGCACTGGCATCACGAAGGACTGAAATACTTTCAATTTCAGAAGGATCAAGGGCATTGAAAGTTTCTAATGTCGGAAGACCGCTGTTGGCATCTATCTGAATCACATCATCGATTATGACCATCGGATTAGTACTACCACCATCTTTAGAATACGAGAAAGATTGACGAATAGACATAGTTGCCCCTTCACCCGGACGGCTGTCACCACCACTGATACTCAAACCAGGTATCTGTCCCGCTAGCGCAGCACCCAAATTCGACACCGGCAAATCTGAAATTTCCGAAGGAGTAATAACCCCGATAGATCCTGTCACATCTTTTGCTTTCTGAGTACCGTAACCGACTACAACCACTTCGTCCAGCATTTTGGAATCTTCCTTCAGCACCACTCTAAAGTCTTTTCCTTGTTTCGGAGCAATCGTTTGCGGCACATACCCCACAAATGAAATGACAACCTTCTTGCCCGAAGGGACTTGCAAAGCAAATCTTCCGTCAAAATCAGTAATGGTACCGTTTGTAGTTCCTTCCACCACCACACTGGCACCAATCACCGGTTCACCAGTTTCATCAACCACCTGTCCGGTGACAGTTTTAGTCTGTTGCACCGACTGGGATATAGGGAATCCTGTCTCAGCGGATACTCCCTGAACAGAAACTCCTGTCAGAAACAGACTGAGACAGACCACTTGTGTCAAGTTGCCAATCTTGTCCAGCTTCTGAAGAAATGCATTTTCATTCTCCATAGAATCTTTTTTAAAATTAAAATATTATCTTATTTTTCTTGTTGAAATACCTGTTTCAGATAAGCGACATTCGTCCCGAAGTTTTTCTTTACATTCCGGACTTCATCCTTATTCCGTGACCGTTCAATGACCAGCCATCCGCTCCACCCCATCTTATCAAGGATATGCTTTACGGCATTCATATCCAGACGAGTATTATAAGGAAGAGTAACCCCGTCTGTATCCGTACAATGTATCTGACAAATCCGATCCTTTCCTAATTTTTTCAACTCTTTACAGAGGTCGCGTCCATTTTCCAACGCATTTTGAAAACTATAATAAATCTTTATACCTTTCGAATTAATTTCTTTCAACAGTTTTATATCCCCTCCGGCATCCAAAGGAGTACGGATACCTATCACTACTCCATCTTTCACTGCCATTTCTCCCACTTCGTGCAAACGGCTTACCAACTCCTGACGTGCATCACCCGCTACTGTCCAGTCCTCTTTTATGCCGCCTAATGGAAGGAAAGCTACTTGGGCCCCCATCACCTTCATCGTATTCAAACAATCCTGCACTAAAGCTTTATAATTATGATGAGTCAAGAAAGATTGTCCAAAGAATCCGGACATCGCCACAGAAGGAACTTCAATATGCTGCTCCTGTGCTGTTTCTTTAAATAATTTACAGAAATGGGGCTGGTGGAACTTATTATCAAAAGTATCCCGTTTTCCCAAGCCTCCCATGTCCATTTCTATGCCATCACCTCCTAGTTCCTTCATCAATTGAAAAGAACCGATCTTCTGACGCTTTAGCATCATCCAGTCACACGCAGCTATTTTATAGCGTTGTTTTCCCTCTGAATTCTGTGCTCCCAAAGGCAGTAACATGAACAGGAGCATGATTAAACTGATAATTTTTTTCACATTCATCGTAATCTAGTTATTGTTTAGAATTAAGACGCATCACAAAAAAGTATGTAATCACTAAATCTTAATAAAAACACAAAATAACTTAGAAAACAAATAAGACAATCCCGCAAACACAATGCTCGCTTGCATCTGTTTACGGGACTCCTGCTTTATAAGATCAAGAAATCAACCTTTACGCCATTCATTCATATATTCCCTCGGAGTCTGATCATATTTCTTACGAAAACATTTACTGAAATAACCGGAATCCTTGAAGCCTACGGCAAAAGCTATTTCTGAAATACTCATATCCGAGTTTTTAATCAACTCTATTGATTTATTCAGACGAATCTCTTTCACTAAATCCACCGGAGCAAACCCGGTCAGGCTCTTTAACTTCTTAAAGAAAGCCGAGCGGCTCAGCCCGATAGTCGATGCTATAGTATCTATATTAAAATCACTATTATCCAGATTCTCTTCTATAACCTGATGAATCTTTTCAATGAACTGCACATCTTTCTTCACCAGGAACTGTTCGTATGTATCCTGTTCCTCCTTATGTTCTTCGGGCTGCTGCCATACACGTTCACGGAACAATTTACGTTCATTCAGCAACTGTTCGATACGTGCTACCAGATAGTCTTTGCTGAAAGGTTTGATGATATAGGCATTCGCTCCCATGCTTATCGCTTTGGTCTTCGCTTCATCATTACCTTTCGCCGTCAGGATAATCACCGGAATATGACTGATTTGGAAATCTTTACGGATGCGTTGCAACATCTCTATTCCATCCATATTCGGCATCATCTGGTCGGTGACTACCATGTCGGGATGATAAAGATGTACTTTCTTCAGCCCCTCCACACCATCATTGGCCATATAAATATTGAATTTATCTTCCAATTGCAGCTTCAACATATTGCATAAATCCTTATTATCTTCTACAATCAGCACGGTAGGCAAAGACGAATCGACAGGCTGTTCTTTCTCCTCCTCGCTTTCCTTGCCGGCAGAGGCAGAAACAGATTCAGCCTCAGGAACACTCACCGTTTCCCCGCCCATATAGAAATCGACTTCCGACGGTTTGTAATGCTCCTTACCCAGTTGCAATTCAATGGTAAAGACCGCTCCCTTCCCTTCAGGACTCTCTGCATAGATTTCCCCATGATGCAGACTGATAATTTCCTTAGACAAAGCCAATCCGATGCCCGTTCCCTGATAATAAGCGCCACGTGCATTGTCAGCCTGCGAGAAACGCTCGAAGATTTCGGAAAGCTTGCTTTGGGGAATCCCCACACCGCTATCTTCCACCCGTACATAACAATGCCTGTCATCATCCGACACTCCCATCGTGACATAAATATTCCCCCCGGCAGGAGTGAACTTGAACGCATTGGAGATGATGTTGCGGATCACGATGGCCACTTTCTCCTTATCCGCCCATACCATGATATCCTCACCGGCCAGCTGGAACGTGAAGCTGACTTCATTTTCTTCGGCCATCACCCTGAATTCTTTCTCAAAAGAGTCTACCATCTCATTCAGGTTGAACAACGACACATGCAGACGCATCTTGCCGTTCTGTATTTTACGGAAATCCAATATCTGATTGACCAGTTGCAGCATCTGTTTGGTATTCTTTTCCATCAGATCCACATATTGCATTCCTTTCTGAGATAGTTTTTCTTTCTCTTTCAACTCCTGAATAGGCCCTTGAATCAGAGTCAGCGGAGTACGCAACTCATGCGAGATATTGGTAAAGAACTTGATTTTCAATTCGGACAATTTTTGTTCGATATACACATCATTCTTCACCTTAATCATGAAAAGAGATAATTTTATAGCCACCAGCAATAAGGCTACGGCTATAATCATATAGATAACATACGCCCACCAACTGGCCCACCAAGGCGGCAGAATGACAACGGTCAACTCACGGAAAGACTCCAACCCGGGATTTGCCTCATCCAGTGTCTGTACTCTGAAAAGATACTTGCCGGGAGGAACATTGGTATAGGATGCTATACGGTTCTTCCCGTTATAGTGCCATTCTTTTTCATATCCTTCCAAAATATATTTGTAAGACACACGGTTCTGATTATTATAGTTCAACGCCGCAAACTCTAAAGTAAACATGGACTGGTTATGATTCAATGTAATCTTGTCTGTATAGGTAATGGACCGGTCAATAATGGGATGGTCCGTATAGCTGCGTATATCCCGGTTTGATATCTGACATCCTACAATAAATGTATTATAATCAAATCTTTGCGTTTCCAGCTTATCGGGAGAAAAGGTCAAGATACCCTCTTTACACCCTACCCAGAGTTCTCCGTCCAGCGTTTTCAATGTGGTGCTTTCTTCCATCACAACCGGGGGAAAGCCATCGTATTTGTCATAGTTACGCACCTGGCTTGTCGCCCTGTCAAAACAAGAGAGTCCTTTTTCCGTAACAAGCCAAAGGAAACCGTTATCATCTTCTATAATAGACATCACCACATCATTATTCAATCCATCTTCCCAGCCATACGATTTAAATGAAAGCTTATGCGTTTCCTCATCGTATCCCGACAATTTGCTCAATCCTCCACCAAACACGCATACCCATATCTGAGAGAACTCGTCTTTATAAAGCGCGTACACATCGCTATCGGCATAATTTACCCGGTTGGAACCACGATAGGTTTCAAAATCAATCTGCTCCACTGAGGCAAAGTTGTTTTTAAAAGACATCAGCCCGTCCATCGTACCTACCCACATACGCCCGTCATTATCCTCTATCATATTTCTCACTTCCATATAAAGGCCATACGTAGGATAGTTCTTGAATCCGTTATATTTATTCTTAAAAGTGACTTCCCCATTTTCCTCACAAAGCAGATTCAATCCTCCGTCCAAAGTACCCACCCAGATACGTTTCTTTTCATCCTGATAAGTGAAATACACATCATTCCCGCTGATCGACGACAAATCAGACAAATTATGCAGATAGCGTTTAAAACGGAAACCACCTGCAGCTTTCTCATCAGGAACAGCTTTCACCAATCCGTCGCCTTTGGTAGAGAACCAAAGGTTTCCCTTGTCATCTTCCATGATGTGATATACATTACCTATATGCTCGTCACCTGTCGAAAAAACATGTTTGGTTACACCGTTCCGGTCCATCCGATAAACACTCTGCCAACGGGTGCCCACCCAGATATCGCCACTTTTTGATTGGAAAAGGGCTCTTACCCCTGTCGCATAATTTTCCCGACCGGCTGATTGCGGAGACAACGAAAGCAGATTGAATTGCTTCTTGGGGAAATTCATACAATACACCCCTTCATCGGCAGAGGAAAGCCACAATACCCCGTCATTATCCAACATCAGATGATAAAACTGCTGATTTGCCCTATCATTAGAAAGTTGTTTCAATTTATTAATATAAACCATCTCCGCATGTTCCCTGTCGAACAACCAGGCCTCTCCTGCCGGAGACAGGAAAAAGAGCCCTCTTTCGCCGGCATCTTCCGAATACAGGGTGGTTATCTTGCCGAACATGGTAAACGGAAACCGTTTTGCAGTATGGTTCAACGGATCATAATAAATCAGCGCCTTCTCATTTTCGTGAAACCATATTTTATCATACTGGTCTATGAATGCATGAGTTACCATAGCGTCATTCATTTCAGTATTTATCTTTTGCAACCTGCGCTCGGCCAAATCATATTCGTATGTACCTTGTCCGGCCACACTGAGATAGACATAACCTGCCGGAGTAACCAGCAAATTGCTGATCGCACCTTTTATTTCGGAAAGTACATACCGGTTTACCAAACCGGTCCTTACATCGATACTGTAAAAAATACCCGCACGATCTCCGACCCATACCTTCCTGCCATCCTCAAAGAAACTGGTAAAACTATCCTTGTCGCCGGAATTAATCTTACTGGTTATGAAATCGGCAGGCCGGGATGCCAATTCCGCTCCTTTATGCACGGCAGACACCTTATAATCAGTTCCTATCCAACTGATATATTCCTCCGTCTCGCACAGGACATGGTGTTTCAGTGTATAATCATGCTTGTTTATCTCATCCCGAGAATCGAACAGAATCTTGATAGTTACCTGCCCCTTTTCATCTACCCCGGCCAATAACAGATTTTTATCTTTGGTCAGCAACAACACATCCCCCTCGGCCGTATTTTGTAATTTTATCACCTGAATATTCTCCGAATAGTTCTTCATGTCATCATAAACAGCATGAAAACATTCGGTCACTTTATTGAAGACATATAACTTACGGTCAATGGTCTTTACCCATATATACCCGTTTTTATCCTCGACTATGCGCTGGATCTTACGTGGCGGCACATCCGAGTCGTGCTCCTGTTTATTGAATGTTTTAAACTTCACTCCATCGAAACAACATAAGCCATACCAGGTTCCGAACCAGATAAAGCCATCTCTGTCTTTCAAGGTACAGTTTACCGTATTATTAGGAAGCCCTTGATCTACAGAATAATGTTCCACAATCATATTCACATTATATGACCACAGAGGAAAGCTTGTCAGGCAACAAAGTATAATAAGTATATATTTCTTCATAAGTATTTAGTTTTCTTCAAACCGAGGTCAAAGATAAGAAAAAATCCGTTGGTACTTAAATTGAAATTAGTTAAATACCAATTATTGGTTAGATTGGAACGAGATAAATCCGCGTTCCATCTATATTACTTCTCCGTACCGAATTCAGTTTGCTGTCTCTCCACCTCCATCAATACTTTTTGCCTTTCCTCTTCTGTCAGCACAACTTTCCCCGCCATTCTTTCTGTTCTAACAGAGCTTCCGGCCAGTCCTGCTCCGGCTGATTGGGCATCCGTCTCCTCCTCCGTATAACAGAAAGGCAGTTCTGACGGAATACTTCCTAATTCTATTTCCGTAGCAACCGGCGCATTCGTTCCTTCAAACTGCACATGGGCCTTCACCTTTATTTTGCCGGGCTTGCGGGTAGAACGGATCAATACGGGAGCAGAGCCAAACTCCACCGTGCGCGGATTGGCATTGATAGAGGCATCCCCTATAATTCGTCCTTCACCTTCTACAGTAAAGACGATATTTTCTTTTGCCAGACGACGCACATTACCGCTATCATCCATCACTTCGGCCACCACTACGATAAAATCCGAACCGTCTGCCACCAATTGCTTTCCTTCCGTATCCACATACATACGCAACTTCGTGCTGCGGCGTGACGGCATCCGCTTATAGGTGCAAACCACTTTACCGTCTATAATTCCTTCTGCCACCATATTTACTTTCTGCCAGTTTTTTTGCTTATAACTATACTCGCGTGCTTCCCAGAAATCCCATACATCCTTGAATATCACCGGGGCATTAGGCATGTGTCCCTGCGCATGAACAACCGGAAGCGTCCGGCTCTCAGTACCGTCATAGACAGAGAGACGAACCGAGTCACAATTACTGAACACCACCACATCGGCATCCGAGAAAGGAGACATCTCATGGGCGATAAACACCATAGGGCCACATTCCGCCACAGGATGCTTCAATGTCGCGGCAGACTGGCTGCGAAAAGCATAATAAGCGTATTTAGGCTGCCGGAACGCATCATAAATGCCCCCGAAATACGGATCGGGATGATACCCCCGCTGATGGTCAAAAGGATGCCATTGCGCCCCACCGACAAACTGCCCTGTAGTGCGGTACATTTCATCATAACTCTTTGATAATGACAACGCCTGCACCAGCAACGGGCGTTCCCCCCAGCTACGGCTGGCACGGTTATTATTATTATGTGCATACCAGTCATCCACATTCTCGCCAAACTCACGAGTAAAAATACATTGTTCCGGACGGTCTGCCTTCTCATCATCTCCCGGCCATCCGTACACCACATCATAGTTTTCCGCCACTCCTTTCGAATGAACATCGGCTGCCGCTACAGGGCGTCCGGGATAAGGAAACTCCTCCCGTGTAATCCGTAACGCCTCCAGTGCGAAATCGCGCGGATAAGGCGTTTCATTCAAAATAGGCTCCCACATCAGCACACTGGGATGATTGCGGTCCCGGCGTATCATCTCACGTGTATTCCGATGTACCAGCTTTGCGAACTCCGGATTTTTATTCCAATATTGCCATCCCGGAGTAGCCACAATAACAAACAGCCCCATTTCGTCGCAAGCATCCATGAATGCCGGATCTTGCGGATAATGAGCTACACGGATAATGGTACATCCTGCATCACGCAAGCGTTTGGCATCCCTCCATTGCTGGCTGTTGGGCAGCGCATTACCCACGTATGCAAAATCCTGATGACGGTTCGCGCCGACCAATTGACCAAAAGGCTTGCCATTCAACCAAAAGCCATCCTTACCTTTAAATTCCGCTTTGCGGATCCCCACACGTGTCACTCCCCCATCCAACACTTCATGTCCGGCTTTGACACGAGATTGTATCCTATACAAATAAGGCGAGTCAGGAGACCATAACTTAGGATTGCGAACTGCAAACTGTTGCCGCACCGTCTTCGATTCCCCTGCTTGCAGCTTCACCTGTTGCGAAACCCGTTTTACGGGAACATCGCCGGCATCCGCCAAAACCGTCTCCACGGCTACGGTACGCGTCTGCTTTCCACTGTTATGCACTTCCGTATCCACATACACTTCCGCTTTTTTCCCGCTTATATTGTCAAAATGCACAAAAACTCCACCTCCGGCCACCTTATCGGCCTCCAAGGCATCTGTAATAGCTACACTTGATTTTCCTATCATCCACACATCCCGGTAAATTCCTCCATGATAAGCGAAATCCAAGGTATATTGACGTTTTCCCGGAGGAAAATTCTTATCATCACTATTATCCGTCATCACTGCCAGCAAGCAACTGTCTCCGGGCTGTACCCCCTGTTCCGTCAGTTGCACAGTGAAAGGAAGGTATCCTCCCAAGTGCTCTTGCACCCTCTTGCCATTTAAATAAATCACCTGTTTTCCCATAGCTCCCTCAAAATGAAGCGACACCTCTTTTCCTTTCATATCTTGAGGAATCACAAAATGTTTCCGGTACCATGCCACACCCTGATAGTTACGGCAACCGCTTGCCTCGGCAGGCATCAGTTCCACAGTATGCGGAACAGACACTACCTGCCAGGATGTATCATCAAAACGTACGGCTTCCGCGCCTTTTATGTCTCCACGATGAAAGCGCCATCCGGGATTGAAATTATATACTATTCTTCCGCTACCGGATAAAGGGATGAATCCGGCTACAGAGGTTTCCATTTGAGCTTGTGCCAACACAGGCAACAGGCACACAAGTAAAATAAACAGTTTCTTCATAATTATTACACTATCTGGGAAAAGAGACGGACCGGCCGTCCGTTTGTACCCGTTCCTTTTGAAAAAAGGTCTTGTTGTTTTTGAAAAAGATCCAGACATTTAAAAAAAAGGTCCTGATGTTTGGCGTCAAAGACAAGGTTCTTTTAAAAAAACGTCAAGGTCTTTTTATACAAAGAACAGGTCTTTTGAAAGGAATTACAAGGTCTTTTCACCAAGCTTTCCAAGGCTCAGGGCTCAAAGGCTCACTTAGGCGGTATTTAAGCCCAAAACAAGCTTCAAGAAACCTAATAATGCGCTGATTTTTAATTAATTACAATAAAAAGAAGGGGACAAGACTATATTCTGAAAAATAAAATGAATAATATAATGAGCCCCAGACATACACGAACGCATCCGACATTTACCGGAAAGAAAAATGTATAAATAAAAGAAACTTCTATTGACATCATCACTTGGTCATTCCGGGCATCGTGAAAAATCCGAATGTGCCCCATATCCATTGATCCGGCCATTATGAATAAAACCCGGCAAAAAACAAGCCTGGTCAAAGCAAACACAAATTCTATAAAACGACAGACAAAGTCAAGACAATCCTGAACTTTCCAAAGACCAAAGAATAATATTCAACCCGCACGTTTTGTCCCACCAAACAGACTGTAAAGCAAACACTTACACATCTACCAAGGTTTAAAATACCGCATAAGTGAGCCTTGAGCCTTGTGAGCCCTGGAAACGCATCGGAACGACTCTTTTTCTTTGCAGAAAGACACCCGATTTATTTATTCCAAATTTTAATCCCATTTATGTACTGTGAGTCAACACCAGAATAGGATACTAAATGTTCTTTTGAGGCCGATCCATATCTAGACACAACTTCGTTAGCTGCCCCGGATTGAGCTGCTAGATCTATTGACTTTTTTCTTTTTGTCGTAACACTTTCTCCTAAAAAAGAAGTGTGACACTGCCAATAACCACATTTTAAAGTGCAGGTCCTGAGAAAACCTAAATCAACAGATATGGTAAAGCAGCCCACGCTATAACGTGGGAACTACCATGCCTATTCTTGTTGATTTTGTGTTTAGTTTCTCAAGCTTCGCACTTACAAGAGTAGCATAACGCTTCTTTATTTTCAAATGCATGGAAATGGTTACCCAAATCCGAGTACAGAATTACGGAAAAACATTTGAAAAAGAAGCGGTAAGATAAAAATATCTGTTTGATATTTGCTCTATTGTTTGGTAGGTTAGAAATAATTAATTACCTTTGCACCAACAAATCCCGCTCGCTTCCCGTAAGATTAGCGTACCCAGCGGGACATTTTTATTTATGGGAGTCAGGTATACAAATCGAGCCATAACCACGGAACAACAAATTGATATTCTCAAAGAAAGAGGTTTGCTTATTGATGATGTTGAGCGAGCTGTTAAAGCCCTTGACATCATAAGCTATGTTCGTCTTGCTGGTTATTGGCGACATTTTGAAGCTGACCACACTACGCATCAATTTAGAGAAGGTTGTCGTTTTGCAGATATTATCGACCTGTATTCCTTTGATAAGCAACTTAGGGCTTTGCTCTTTACTGCCATTCAAACGATTGAAGTTGCTGTTCGCACAAAAATAATCAAGCACTTTGCTCTTGAATTTGGAGCATTTTGGTTTATGGACGAAAACTTTGCCACCAATGAGGCTCGTTTTGCTACCAATTTAGCTGTTATCCGTAAAGAGGTGGAACGCTCACACGATGATTTTATTACTGAGCATTTCCGCAAATACAACGAACCAGAGCTGCCTCCTGTATGGAAAACATTGGAGGTTATCTCAATGGGAACACTCTCTAAGCTCTATTCCAATTTTTCAAATGCCACGGCAAAACATGCTGTCGCAAGAGAGTTCGGTTTGAATCATCACAAATTTTTGAGAAGCTGGTTAGAGTGTCTTGCGGTGCTTCGTAATTGTTGTGCTCATCATTCACGACTGTCCAACCGTGTCTTTCCAGTAAAACCAAAGATGCCAGAACGTATGCCAAATACATGGATTGCTGATTTCTCATTCCGAGAACAAACTCTTTATCCACAATTATGCTGTGTTGTGTATTGGCTCAACTCCATTGTTCTTGAAAATACATTCATTACCGATTTCAAGCAACTCTTGATAAGCCATCCATCAGTGAAAACTCGCTTGTTGGGCTTCCCTCGTAATTGGGAACAAGAGCCTTTGTGGAGGTAATAATATCTACAATAAAATTATTACCAAAAAACAATAAGTAACAGACAATATCGGATAAAATATTGTACCTTTGTATTGGCTTAGACATTGAGCCCAAATAGAAGTGAAATATCGGAAACGAATTGCACCGAAAAAAAGAATAAATCGCTCGTATTGACACCGTAGATGAGTTAATAATAACTAAAATGGTTAAATATTCACCACTTAGAATATACCCTTAAAGGCTACGACCATATTTCCGACTTATCACCAGTAAACTATTGATTAATAAACTATTGAGAGCATAAACCATTATCAGTAAGCATCTAACACAAATTACGTTGCACTATTTGTTTTTCATTTTTTTAGTGTCCAAATCGTGATATATCCACTCCTTTTACTTTCTGTTTTTTATAACCACCGAAACGGTATGTGAAATTCAGAGATACAGTACGGGTATAGTATCCGCTATCCATATCCAAATATTGTTCCTTGAAGCGAACCTTCATATCCGGCATACTGGAGTTGGATATATCACTGCAACGTGCCGTAAGCGAACATCTGTCTTTGGCAAAATTCCATTTCATTCCGGCTGTGAGATTAAATGAACTGGCGAGATCCAACGTTCCCTGAATGAAAGGTGTCTGTATGTTTCCTATCAATTCAAAGGATAGGTTCTTGCCTACTTTGAAGCTGTTGTCAAGTGTGCCGATAAACAGCCATTTTTTGCGGTCAAATGGTACATCAAAAAAACGGTCGCATTTTTGCCGTGCCTGCATGCCTACAAGCGTGAGTCTTGCATCATACCAGTTTCCCATGCTGAGCGGCAGAATGACATTCGCACCTATCATACGCATATAATTCCAGTTGGTATTTTTGTATATCAATGCCAGTCGGCCTGTTGCCTGATAAGGTGTTTGGGCAAAGTAATCGGATGTATGCGTGTAGAACAGACCGAAAATATACTTCTGTTTCAGTATGTACGTACCATTCAGGTTATAGTTTGTCATAGGGCGCAATCCCGGTGTTCCCTGAAGTTCGGAATATCCGTTCAGATATGTAACGGATGATTGCATATCCCAGTAGCCCGGATAGCTCTTGTCTGTTGATAGGGATAGCTGGAAGATGTGTTGCGGACCTTTCAAATAGGTCAGTGAGGCTTGCGGATATACAGCCCATTTATGATAATTCCCGATGGTATAATATTCTCCTGTGGCAGAGATGGAGAATGAGGTTCCGGTTGCCCAGTTTTTATTCAATGAAAAATAAAAACCAGTTGTCTGTTCATTAAGTCCGGCTTCTGTATTTTCAGGTTTTATATTACCAGACACATTATCATAAGTTTGAAAATCATAATCTTTTGCATAACGGTAGGATATTCCGTAACCGATACCCCAGTTATTTGTCAGATTATGTTTCTGGTCTGCATAAATCGAATAACGGTCTATACGCTGACCGCCAGTCAGGGTATATGAGTTTTTACTCTTATCAGATAATTGTGTGAACATGGTCTGGCTATTGTCTGAGGTGTAACGTGTATAATCACCGCCTACTTCCAGACCGATACCCGAACTATATTGTACTGTTATATTGTTCATCTTATTATCTGTAAACTTATCAAGATTGGACTGCTGAAAACTTCCATCAGCTATACTGCGGTTATGCCCGTCAGGGGTAAAACTTCCCGTGTAGGCTACATTCAGATGATTCTTTTCGTTGAAGTTATATTCCAGAGCGGTTCTCACATTGTGCATCCAACTTTTGGAACTCAGTTTCTCGTTCTGCATTATTTCATATACATTATTATTCAAAGTGTGTCTGGAGAGCAAGTCTGTGTATTCCATAGTTTTGATATTGTCAGCTCCATACATTACATCTAAAGTGATTTTTGGTGTGGAAAAGCGAAAATTTCCGTTTGCACCGCCACTGCTGAAATATCTGTTCTGGTAATTGGTACTTAATTCACCCTGAAAGGAATAGTCGTGTGAGCGTTTTATTACCACATTGATAACTGCTCCGCGTACATGAAGTTCCGGAGGGGCACTGTACATTACTTCCGCTTTTTCCACACGATTTACAGGAGTATTGCGTAATAATGTTTCCAGCTGTTCAGAGGTCATAGTGGTAGGCTTGCCGTTCATCACTATTGTGAGAGAATTTGCTCCGGCAAGAGAAAGAATTCCATTTTTTTCCTGTACTCCCGGCAGTTTGATTATGGCTTCGTAAGCATTATTTACGGACTGCTTTTCTGATAGTGCGGAAAGGTCATAGCCAAGCCGTCCGTTTTCTACCTTAACCAATGGTCTTTCTCCCTTTATTACCACTTCGTCCAGATTATAGTCTTTCTGCTCCAGCGTAATGATGCCTGCATCTGCTGTCTGCCCCTTTACCTGTTTGGTTTGGTAAAGCAGGTGTTGAACTATGAGCAAATAACCATCCGGCTCCTGCTCCAACGTAAATGTACCGTCAGCCGCAGATATGGCTGCTCCTAAATAGGTAGAATCCGGCAACTGCATGACAATCGTAGCACCTTCTATCGGTTGCTGTTTTGTATCTATTATTTTCCCTGTTGTCTGACTAAAGGCAGATATTGAAAGACCTGTACAAATCAAGAAACCTGTCATGACCCTTTTACATTCCATAAATATGTGTTTATTTACTGACAATCTTTCTATTAAATTCAAGATAATTCTTAGAAACTGTTTTGAATTAATCAAAGAATAATGTTATAGGCATTTCCGAAATTCAAAATCAGCAAGTCAATCGGAAAAATATTATATCTTTAAAAGTAACAAGCAATACAGTTATGACACAGTATCCAACCGATCTGACTGAAAAACAATGGCAAGTTTATAAAAAAAGATTTAGAACTGCAAGAAAGGAAACGGAAACATCCGCTCAAAGAGATAATATTTCCACACATGTGGAAACCATTGAACAGTTACAGGATAAAATTCAGACCATGCAGAGTGACCACCATAGGGAACTAATGAAGCTGGAGGCAAAGCACCAATCCGAACTTAACCGCAAGGAAGCTGTGCATACGGAGGAAACAACGAGGCTCAAAACAAGCGATATCTTCCGTAAGGCAGTAAACAACATCATTCGTTTGGCAAGGAACTATTACAAGCCCTGTTTTGACGCGGAGCATGTATCAGACATTAAGAGTGTCCTCAACCTGTTCGGTGACAACAAACAACCACATCGTACAACCAGAGATTTCCTGTATATCACTGCCAAGCAAAAAGGGAATTTGGATAACCGAGAACGAATCAAAGCTAAACGGGAAGCCGATAACGTGGTGGAGGGAGATTATGACCAGCAACAAAAGAGGAGCTTTTCTATGCGAAGATAATAATTGATAGGATGTAATCAGCAATAATCGTAAGTTTTTGATGCACAACCGAATAATAATAGTAACTTTGTAAACGAATTAAAGAAAAATATGCCTAAGAACACAAATATACAAATGATTGACAACTTGGCGAATAACTTTCATGGTTACGCGGTATTGCTTCGCAAAATCAAGCAAAGGGTGCTGATTGCCCAGCAACGGGCAATTTATGCCGCCAACGAAGAAATGCTCAGAATGTATTGGGACGTGGGCGAGATGTTACAAAAAAGCCAAGACGCTGACGGTTGGGGCAAGAAAACTTTGCAACGCTTATCCGTGGATTTGAAGAACGAGTATTCCGAAATAAAGGGCTTCTCTGTACGCAATATGCAGTATATGATACAATTTTTCAATGAATATAATCAGGAGCACCACCTTTCACTTCCTATCAAACATTTGGGATGGGTTCACAATCTCATACTCTTGCAGCAAGTCAAGGACATTCGGGCACGCTATTGGTACATGGTACAGAGCATCACCTCCCATTGGTCAAAACGTTATCTGCAAGAAGCTATCAAACTGGATGATTACGGCAAACATGGAGCGTTGGCAAACAATTTCAGTGAAACCCTGCCTATACCAGAGGCAAACGATGTGAAATCCATGCTCAAAGATCCGTATATATTCGATATGCTGACTTTCACAAAAGAATACAATGAGCGTGATGTGGAAATAGGATTGGTCAAGCATGTAGAAAAATTCCTTGTGGAAATGGGAGCCGGCTTTGCTTTCATGGGGCGGCAGTATCACATAGAGGTGTCGGGCGATGATTACTATATCGACATATTAATGTATAACGCATTTTTGCATAGATATTTAGTGATTGAGTTGAAAGACACGGAGTTCATACCGGAATATATCGGTAAACTCAACTTCTACTGTTCTGCTGTGGATGACATCCTTTGCCGAGAGGGAGATAACCGAACGATTGGATTGTTGCTTTGCAAAAGCAAAGACCGTATCAAGGCTGAATATGCCTTGCGTGATCTTCAGAAGCCAATCGGCATATCCGACTACGAATTGGGGCAAGCCCTGCCGAAAGACTTCCATGGCAGTCTGCCTACGATTGAAGAAATTGAGAAAGAATTAGCGTCTGACAGTCGATGAAATGAACTTATCAATCTCTTACATACATCAGGATTAAACAGTTCTACCCCTAACTATGAATCGCCAGGCTTGATATCCAATATAAAATCATTCCAAGAACCGCTATTTTCTTTTATCCCGATGAAGCTATTGTCCAACTCTTTTTTAAAATCATCATCTATATAAACAAGTGTTTCATCATTCAATATTTTAGACAGTTTAATAGAATCCTCCTTTGTCCATACCTCTTGCGCACAAAGAATATCCGCAATAAATCAATATACTGAGTACCTATACCTACATTCATTTTCAATTTGTTTGTTAACTGAAAAAGAGAATTTGAATATATGTATAATACATTATTCTGTCCTTCCCCATAAGCATAGCATTCCATTGGATAGGATAATCCGATATTGGGACTTATATTAAAATTCAAATCATAGAATATTCCTGTATAGCTTATTCCAGTTCGATTTGTATGGAAAGCATTAAAGCGTTTATTGATAAATGTATTGATTTGAAGATTGGTCTCATGCTTTGTTGCAAATGCGACAGGTATTCTGTTTAATTCATTATCATAAATATGATTCTCTGCTTTGGTTCCAGAAAAGGTTATGCCTATATTGCTTCTCAGATATGTATTATCATTCCAAGATAAAGTATGTGCCATTCCAATTGCTCCTTTTTGGAAGTCAGCCTTCTGTTCTTGTCTTTCCATAGATGTTTCCCATTGTTTAGGGTCATCTTCCGGTCTTTGAATTATTTTATCCAAGAGTCCGATACCCCAAAATGTGAAAGTTCCCATTTTTTTTGTTGGCAAGTTTATCTTAAAAGCCAAATCCTGATAATTAAGCCCCTCGTCAGAACCACTAATCTTATCTGCCAAACCAGAATATGAGTAACGGTAATTAAAGAGGTACGAACTTCCACTTTTCTTATTTATTGGTCTTTCTGATGATAAATCAAATCCCCAAATGCCTAATTGAACAGCATGTGCAAAATCCGTAGTATTGCCATTTCGCATTTTCATATCAAAAATTCCAGACAACGAATTAGAATACTCTGCTGGATAAGCACCATAATAGAAATCCGAATTTGCCATTGTCTGTAAACTTAATTATTTATCCTGTATTTTTCTTTTCCCATGATAAGTTGTCATCCAATAAACACAATGTTTCCATGACTTCCTGGATCGATGCAGTCATTTCAAAATCAAGAGAATACCGAGCGAACGGATAAGATACATTGTTTTCAACCTCAAATTATACGGAAAAACCCATACCTTTTTTATACCTTTGCCCCCAAAAGAAAACAACAGACATGGAACTATTCAATAAAATGATTGCCGCAGCCCTGAAGGTTTCCGTACATCAAGTAGACAATACATTATCTCTACTGGGCGGGGGAGCTACCATCCCTTTCATAAGCCGATACCGGAAAGAGGCAACCGGAGGACTGGACGAAGTACAAATAGGCGAAATTAAAGACAGAAATGACAAGTTGTGTGAACTGGCCAAGCGAAAAGAAACCATTCTTTCTACCATAGAAGAACAGGGCAAACTGACAGAAGAATTGCGCAAACGCATTGAACAGAGTTGGGATGCCACCGAAGTGGAAGACATATATCTGCCCTATAAGCCGAAACGTAAGACCCGCGCCGAAGCGGCACGGCAAAAAGGACTGGAACCGCTTGCCACCTTACTGTTATTGCAACGCGAAAACCATCTGGACAGCCGTCTCCCCGCTTTTGTGAAAGGAGATGTGAAAGACGAAGAGGATGCGCTGAAAGGCGCGCGCGACATCATAGCCGAACAAGTGAGCGAGGACGAGCGCGCCCGCAACCAACTGCGCAACCAATTTTCCCGACAAGCTGTCATCACCTCCAAAGTGGTGAAAGGCAAAGAGGAAGAAGCCGCCAAATACCGCGATTATTTCGATTTCAGCGAACCTTTGAAACGCTGTTCCTCCCACCGTCTGCTGGCTATCCGCCGGGGAGAGTCGGAAGGCCTGTTGAAAGTAAGTATAAGTCCTGATGACGAAGAGTGCGCCGGACGGCTGGAACAAATGTATGTCCGTGGCAACAATGAATGCAGCCGCCAGGTAGGCGAGGCAGTGCGTGATGCGTACAAGCGGCTTCTGAAGCCTTCCATCGAAACCGAATTTTCAGCCTTGAGCAAGGAGAAAGCCGACGAGGAGGCAATCCGCGTCTTCGCTGGAAACCTGAGACAGCTTCTGCTGGCTCCTCCTTTGGGACAGAAACGGGTCATGGGAGTTGATCCCGGCTACCGTACCGGATGTAAAATAGTCTGTCTGGACGCCCAAGGCTCTTTGCTGCACAATGAAACCATTTATCCGCATCCGCCCAAGAATGAATACTCACAGGCAGCCCGCAGCATCGTGAAATTGGTAGAACAATATCAGATAGAGGCAATCGCCATAGGCAATGGCACCGCCAGCCGTGAGACAGAACAATTCATCACTTCACAACGCTATGACCGTGAATTGCAAGTATTTGTAGTAAGCGAGGACGGAGCATCCATTTACTCGGCCTCGAAAACCGCCCGAGACGAGTTCCCTGAATACGACGTGACCGTGCGTGGAGCCGTATCCATAGGCCGCCGGTTGATGGACCCGCTGGCCGAACTGGTGAAAATAGATGCCAAATCTATCGGAGTGGGACAATACCAGCATGATGTGGACCAGACTTTATTGAAGAAATCATTGGACCAGACAGTGGAAAGTTGTGTGAACCTGGTAGGTGTGAACCTCAATACCGCCAGCCGCCATCTGCTGACTTATATATCGGGGCTAGGTCCTGCCTTGGCTCAAAACATTGTGGATTACCGCACCGAGAACGGGCCTTTCAGTTCACGCAAGGAGTTATTGAAAGTACCCCGGATGGGAGCGAAAGCGTTTGAGCAATGCGCAGGGTTCCTGCGTATCCCACAAGCAAAGAATCCGCTGGACAACTCGGCCGTGCATCCCGAAAGCTATCCCATAGTGGAGCAGATAGCCAAAGACCTGAACTGCACCGTAGACGAACTGATAAAAAGCAAAGAACTGCGCAGCCGGATTGATATCAAGAAGTATGTCACCCCGACAGTGGGGCTTCCCACCTTGACAGACATCATGCAGGAATTGGACAAGCCGGGACGCGACCCACGGCAACAAATCCAAGTTTTTGAATTTGACAAGAATGTAAAGACCATAGAGGATTTGACTGAAGGAATGGAACTGCCCGGCATTGTGAACAATATTACCAACTTCGGTTGCTTTGTAGATATAGGAATCAAAGAGAAGGGTCTGGTGCACGTATCACAACTGGCCGACAAATTTGTGAGCGACCCCACCACCGTAGTCAGCATCCATCAGCATGTACGGGTGAAAGTGATGAGCATAGACCTAGAGCGCAAGCGCATCCAGCTCACTATGAAAGGATTGAATCAATAATTGCAACAAGGTAAAAAAGAATATGGAAGAAGATATAAAAACCTGCGGCTGGTTCGTTTTTTATAAGGATCAGTTGCTGATAGAGAAAAAGAACGGAATGTACACCATACCTTTCGGAACAGAGCCTCCCATGCCTGTTCCGGTGGGAAGCACTATCCACACCATCGGAGAGATAGAGGGACGCACTGCCAAGACTTTCTCCGTACATGCCCCGGTGCCCGGCAGCGAAAATGACCGCCACCTGATGATAGATCTCCGGAGTTCATACGACGTATTGCCTTGGGAAGAGTACAATGTGGGTGGCAAAGCCTTCCAGATACTGAATTGGGACAAGAACAGCCGCTATTGCCCCATGTGCGGCGTACCTACCGTACAGATTTCTCCTATTGCTAAAAAATGCCCCCAATGTCGTCAGGAAATTTATCCGCGCATCTCTCCTGCCATCATTGTATTGATACGCCGGGAAGACAGCATACTGCTGGTCCACGCCCGCAACTTCCGGGGAACCTTCAACGGTTTGGTAGCCGGTTTTCTTGAACCGGGCGAAACTTTGGAGGAATGTGTGCACCGCGAGGTACTGGAAGAAACAGGACTCCATATCAAAAACCTGAAATATTTCGGCAGCCAGCCGTGGCCTTATCCCAGCGGAATCATGATAGGCTTCACCGCCGATTATGAAAGCGGAAACATCAAACTACAACAAGAAGAACTGAGTGCCGGCGCTTTCTATACCAAAGACAACTTGCCGGAGATACCCAAAAAGCTGAGCCTGGCAAGAAAACTGATTGATGCGTGGCTGGAGGAAAAGGATCATTTATAGAACGAGATGAGTCATGTCCCATCCATAAATACCTATTTATCGCTTGCAGAACTTAAAAATGTACTATCTTTGCAATATGGAATGGTTAAATAGCTTATTTTTTGAACACACGCCTTTACAGGCGGTTGTAATCCTCTCGATTATCATTGCCGTAGGGCTCGGTTTAGGTAAAATCCACCTGTTTGGCATTTCATTGGGAGTTACCTTCGTCTTTTTTGCCGGTATTCTGGCCGGACACCTGGGATTCTCAATCGATCCGAATATGCTGAATTACGCCGAGAGTTTCGGTCTTGTGCTTTTTGTATACGAACTGGGCTTGCAGGTAGGTCCCGGCTTTTTCAGTTCATTCCGTAAAGGCGGCGTACAGCTCAATATGCTGGGCATAGGCGTTATTCTGACAGGTACGGTCATGACGGTGCTTTTCAGCAAACTGGGAGGCATACCGATGAGCGATATGGTAGGCATCCTTTGTGGAGCCACCACCAATACTCCCGCTCTGGGGGCCGCCCAACAGACATTGAAACAAATGGGGGAACCCGCCAGTGGCGCTGCGTTAAGTTGCGCCGTAACCTATCCGCTGGGAGTGGTAGGTGTTATTCTGGCCATGCTGCTGGTACGCAAATTATTTGTCCGTCCCTCAGATATCGACATTCACGAGCACGAGGACACCAATCAGACATTCATTGCCACCTTCAAAGTGCACAATCCCGCCATTTTCAATAAAAGCATAAAAGAAGTAGCTTTATTAAGCTATCCTAAATTTGTTATCTCCCGTTTATGGCGGGAAGGCACGGTAAGCATCCCCACTTCAGAAAAAATACTGAAAGAGAATGACCGCCTGCTGGTTATCACCACCGAAAAGGACGCTCCCTCGCTCACGATTCTTTTCGGCGAACAGGAAAACCAGGATTGGAATAAAGAAGACATCGACTGGAATGCCATAGACAGCCAATTGATTTCCAAACATATCGTTATCAGCCGCCCCGAAATAAACGGGAAAAAACTAGGCTCTTTACGTCTGCGCAACAGCTATGGCATCAACATCAGCCGTGTGATGCGCAGCGGGGTACAACTGCTTGCCACACCGGGGCTGATCCTCCAACTGGGCGACCGGCTGACCGTAGTGGGAGAAGCCAAAGCCATAGAGAATGTGGAAAAAGTATTAGGCAATGCGGTTAAAACGTTGAAGGACCCTAATCTTGCCGCCATTTTTATAGGTATTGTACTGGGATTGATACTAGGCTCCATCCCTATCGCCATCCCCGGCATCAGCACTCCCGTTAAATTAGGCCTGGCAGGCGGACCTATCGTAGTAGGAATTCTTATCGGATGCTTTGGCCCCCGTTTCCACCTCATCACTTATACCACCCGGAGTGCCAACCTGATGCTGCGCGGTATCGGGTTATCCCTCTATCTGGCTTGCCTGGGACTGGATGCAGGCGCACATTTCTTCGAGACAGTGATGCGCCCCGAAGGAGCCATCTGGATAGCTGTAGGCTTCGCCATCACCTTTATTCCGGTAGTCATTATGGCATTAGTGGCCCTCCGCATAAGCCACCTCGACTTCGGAAGCACCTGTGGCATGCTGTGTGGAAGCATGGCAAACCCTATGGCATTGAACTATGCCAATGACACGTTACCCGGTGATAATCCGGCAGTGAGTTATGCCACCGTATATCCGCTGTCCATGTTCAGCCGGGTCATTATAGCCCAATTAATACTTATGTTTTTTATATAATTTCCAGCTATGAACGCTTATAATTCTATCACCCCGGAAACCATACAGGAAGATATGCGATACCTGCAACTGCTGTCGCATAGTTTCCCCACTATAGCCGATGCCAGTACGGAAATAATCAACCTGGAAGCTATTCTGAACCTGCCTAAAGGTACAGAACATTTCCTTGCCGACCTGCACGGAGAGTACGAGGCATTCCAGCATGTATTGCGGAATGCTTCCGGGGCCATCAAAAGAAAAGTAAATGAAATATTCGGCAATACCCTGCGCGAAAATGAAAAAAAAGAACTATGTACGCTGATTTATTATCCGGAACAAAAACTGGATCTGGTAAAAGCAGTGGAAACGGATCTGGACGACTGGTATGTCATCACGTTGAACCAACTGGTACGTGTATGCCAGAATGTATCCTCCAAATATACCCGTTCCAAAGTGCGGAAGTCGCTTCCCAAAGAATTCTCGTATATCATTCAGGAGTTGTTGCACGAAAACTCAATGGTTCCCAACAAACAGGCGTATATTAATGTCATCATCAGCACCATCATTTCTACCCGCCGCGCCGATGACTTTATCATTGCCCTATGCAACCTCATCCAACGGCTCACCATAGACACACTGCATGTGCTGGGTGATATATTCGACCGTGGCCCTGCCCCCCACCGCATTATGGACATATTATGCGATTATCATAATTTCGACGTACAATGGGGAAACCATGACATTTTATGGATGGGAGCCGCAGCCGGCAACGACTGCTGTATGGCAAACGTGCTACGCCTGGCCATGCGTTATGGCAACCTTGCTGCTCTGGAGGACGGATATGGCATCAACCTTCTGCCCCTGGCCACCTTTGCCATGGAAACATACGCTGATGATCCCTGCACCCTGTTCGGACCGAAAGTAGAGAAAGAAGACTGTACGTACAATGCCAAGACGCTGCGCATGATAGGCCAGATGCACAAAGCAATCAGTGTTATCCAGTTCAAGCTGGAAGCGGAGATTATCAGGCGCCGCCCCGATTTCGAGATGGACGACCGTATGCTGCTACACCGTATAGACTTCGAGCGTAAGACCATCACAATGCCCAATGGAAAAGAATATGAGCTGAAAGACAGTTTTCTTCCTACGGTAGATCCTGCCGATCCTTATAAGCTGACAGACGAAGAACGGGAAATTATGAACAAACTCCATCGTTCATTTGTCAGCAGTGAGAAATTGAAAAAACATATCCGCTGCCTGTTCCGTTACGGATGCATGTACACGGTGAGCAACTCAAATCTGCTGTTCCACGCCTCCATCCCCTTGAATGCCGACGGTACGCTGAAAGATGTGTCCATAGCCGGAAAAACGTACAAGGGAAAAGCCTTGCTGGAAAAAGTAGGGCATTTGATCCGTACCGCCTTCTTCGCTGAGGAAGACAACGAGGACAGACCCTTTGCCGTAGACTATGTATGGTACTTGTGGTGTGGCAAAGACTCCCCTGCTTTCGACAAAGACAAAATGGCTACTTTTGAACGTTACTTCTTAAAAGAGAAAGAGTTGCACAAGGAAGTGAAAGGTCACTATTACAGCCTGCGCAATGAAGAAAAAGTATGTGACATGCTGCTGGACGAGTTCGGCGTGATAGGAACACACCGCCATATCATCAACGGGCATGTACCCGTAAAAACCATCCAAGGTGAGAATCCGATAAAAGCAAACGGCAAGATGATGGTCATAGACGGAGGATTCTCTAAAGCGTATCATTCGGAAACCGGAATTGCCGGATATACACTGGTATACCATTCGCGCGGATTCCAACTGGTACAGCACGAACCGTTCACCTCAATGCAAAAAGCCATTGAAGAAGGGCAGGATATCAAATCGAGCACTCAGATAGTAGAAATGAGCACCCAACGCATGATGGTAAAGGACACTGACAAAGGACGGGAACTGGTGACACAGATCAACGATTTAAAGAAATTGCTGATGGCCTACCGGACAGGACTTATCAAGGAGAAATCCATATAAACAGATTATCCGCAATCATACTACCGGATAATAAATGAAAGTTTATTGCCCCCTATGATTGCGGATAAAAAGGGACATTCATTAAATATTACAAAATCAGCCAACTAATTCATACACAAAGTATTG
>ERZ791654.52-NODE-52-length-89345-cov-29.534158_pt1 | contig 89345 bp, 85 predicted proteins | sample MGYA00509960_ERZ791654 | MGnify/ENA primary metagenome ERZ791654 (study PRJEB30046, sample SAMN00715198) | human gut metagenome | study: EMG produced TPA metagenomics assembly of the A metagenome-wide association study of gut microbiota in type 2... | reverse complement strand
AGTTTCCCTCTATGATTCTCGCATAGCTGATTACGCTTGCAATCAAGCCGCCACCCCCCGTAGAAGGTGTGTATGTTCCATAAGCACTAACTCCACCTTGTACTCCAAGATGAGCTGTTTTCTTACTATCAGCGCTAACTATTTCAAGTATATTAGGGTCTCCACTCTTTGTTCTAAGAATTATATTACCAATTTGAAAAGAACCACCAGTTTTACTATCTCCAATAAATAAACCAGTAGGAAGTTTATTACCACCTTCAATACCACCTAAAGGTAGAACACTAAGTCTACTAAAGGTTTTCATTGGAGTAATATAATCTATATTATCAAAATTTGTAGTATCTTTATTAGCAGGATGTAAATAGAACAATTTAACATAGTAGAACATTGTTACCATACTAGTACCTTGAAGAATAAAACTGTTGAAGTTTCCACTAAGTACACCATCAGTATTCCAATGAATATTTCCTCCAGCTAAATAACCAGTACCATCATGTCGAAGAAGACTCATAGCATAATCAGTACCAGGAACTTTAGTTTCAAGTTCTTCACTAGTAAAAGTATCACGGTCTACCATAGGACCACCATACCAAGCAGCTATAGAAGTTTTATCTCCTTTTACAATACCATTCATACCAGCTGTAACTTTTTTATCAACATTTTTAAGTTGAATTGCACTAGTAAGAACTAAACCTCCATTAATTTCTGTTGTTTGATCAAGTGCATCTTTAAGATATTTGTATGAAGTAATATCAGTACCCATACCACTAAGTATATCAGCTTGACAAATAGCAAGATATTGTTTAACTGCTTTAATCTTCTCTTGAAGATTTTCGTATTTAGTATTAGCTTCTCCTATATTAACTTTAGTTATTTCAGTATTAGCATTTATAAGTTTGTTAATAAGGTTCTTATATTCAGTCCAAGCTGTATTCATAACAGTATTGGCTTCTTCCAACTTACCTTTATTAGCATTATCATTAGTAAGATATTTAGATGTAGTAATATTATTAACTTGGTCTATAACAGCAGCAACTTCATTGCTAGCCTGATTTAACAAGTCAGTAAGTCTAGCTTTCTCAGAAGAATCAAGTACTCCATCTTTGATAAAGTCATTAAAGTTTTTATTAATACTAGGAATTGTTATATTATTAATAGTATTAATCTTTTTATTTACTATATCAATAGCACTAGTTAATTCAGTTGGACCAATATAACGAATTTTCTTTTTCCAATTAGTTTCATCAAAATTTGTATTATTAGAAACAGCAGTAAGCATATCTCCTTTATAATACTTAACTCCATTAACAGTAGCATCTTCAGGAAGAATCCAAAGGTCACGTTCTTTATAACCATTACATATAACACCAAGTCCAGCTTTAGCATCAGCATAAGAATCTACAAATATAGAAGACTTACCATCTATAGTATTAAATACATCTTTAGGAATATCCATTTTTTTCCAAGCACTACCGTTCCAATAATTAGTAGTACCATTAGTAGTATTATACCAAATGTCACCTTCATGACTTTTATCAGTTCCTCCACTTTCCCATACACCAGTTTTTTCGTTTCTAGGATTAGTGTTCTGATACCAAGTTTCAGCTTTACCATCAAGCTGACCTTTAATACCAGTAAGTTCTTCATTTATAGCAGTACTAAAATCAGCTAAATCTTTATCGTCAGATTTAACCCAATTAGTTCCATCGTAAACCCAAGTTTCAGTTTTATCACCAACTTGTTTAATCCATAAATCACCTTTATCGAAAGGCTTAGTCGGAGTAGTAACAGAATAGAATATACGACGTTTACTATCAGCTAAATCTCCAGCAGCTCCAGCTTTATTATCTGCATCTTTAGCAGCTTTCATAGCTTTATCAAAGTCTGCATCTTTTATTTGTACCCAAGCAGTACCAGTCCAACGATAAGAATGATTATTTTCAATATCATAAACTATATCACCAATATGTTCTGACTTATCATTTTCATTCCAGCCAGAAGCAGGAAGATTTTTAAGAGTAGGTTCATATTCTAGATACCAAACAATAATACTTTGGTCTTTTTGTTTCTTAACTTCATCAGCAAGATTACCAAACTTAGTTTCATATTCATTAGTCCACTTTTGAATAGTAGCAATAGCTTCAGAATAACGAGAAGCTAAAACCCAATCATCAGCATTAAATACTTCACTCGTTGCAACAGCTCTAGCTATATCATTATTAAACTTTCCTTCAAGAGTAGCATTAACCCACATATCACCAACCTGATAATTAGTAGGTTTAGTATTACCATAGAATACTTTCATTTTGCCATCAGCTGTAGCTTGAGCTCTATTGGCAGTTTCAAGTATTTTAGTAAGTTCACTATCACTAATTACATTCCAACGATAAGGCTTTATGTCATCATCATATCTAGTAAAGCGATAAGCGTAACCTGTCTTTTGGTCATAATAAAGGTCACCAATATGTCGTTCACGAACTTTAATCTTAATTGCTTCTTTTTCTGCTTCTGTATACTTGTCGCTATCTTTAATAGCATTATAATTATTTATATCTTCATTATACCAATCTATACCAGGAATATTATAAGTAAGAACATCTCCTTTATTTTCTTTATCTGTAGAAGGATAATTATTAGGAGTAGGTACACCTTCATAAAACCAAGTTTCAATAGCACCATCAGTTTGCTTTTGGAGGTCTTTAATTACTTGAGAATTATTAATAAGATTCTTTACAGTTTCTTTATCAACTCCACCATTTTCTTTAATATACTGGTCAAAGTCTTTATCTCCAATACTAGAACCTATTTCAAGATTAGCTTTAATATTAATCTTACCATTCTTATATTTAATATAAGTTTTAGGATTAGTACCTTTATCTCCAATATACATATCACCATATACATTGAAGAAAGCTTTACCATTATAAACACCAAATTCTACATACTCTTTATTAAGTAAAGTATAATAATTTATTCCAGCATAAAGAGTAATACTAGGAGCATAATTATCAACAGCATTAAGAACTAAAGCTGTTTGACGTTGAGTATCATTTAATCTATGTCCTAATTGATTAAGAACATCTCCTGGAGCAGGAGCATCAGAACCAGAGTCAAAATCTATTTGACTTAAATCAACATAATGATATTTCTTACCATCAATATCTACAGTATCAGAACTAACATTAACTACAAGTCTCCAAAGATAACTATTTTCTACTTTATGATAAGTACCTTTCTTAACGTTGAAAGTTTTAGCTTGAGCTTGGTCGCCAACTTTCCATTTATTTTCTATTTCTTCACCATCTTGTTTACCAAGAAAATAACAACGATAAACTTCTTGATTAAGAGTTTCATTTACAAGATTGCCTTCAGCATCTTCTACTTGAGAAATACTCCAAACATCAGTTTTCTCATCATGTTTAAATACTGGAGCATCTATCTTAACTCTATCTACATAAGCAATTCTAATACTACCGGCAGGAGAAATAACTAACTTACCGCCAATAGTATCAACATTAAGTATTTGAAGAGTTTCAAATATAGCTTTAAGACGAACATAAAGATAATCTGTAGTAAGATGTGTTCTACCTATTTGATCTACAGACCAAGTACCTCCTGTGTAAGCAGTAGGTTTACCAATAGTTATTCCATTAAGAAAATCATATATTCCATTAATAACTTCATCGTTTAATTTCTTAGGATAAAGAGCATCACTCTTTAATGCAGAATAAACATTAGTATTACTAGGAACTTTATTACTAGTAGTAGTTATAATATCAACACCTTTACTATAACCACCACCAATAACACCATTATCAAGACGAGAAATAATATCTTGATTAATTTGAGCTTGAGAAAGTTTATATGCGTAATCCCACCAATTAGTTGTAGATTCAAATAGTCCATCGTTAACAATCTTATAAATCTCACTAATTGTAGGTTTACGAGTACCATCAATCTCTTGAATAGTTGCAGAAGCACTAATAGTTTCCTGGATTTCATTAATATCAGGAGTTACTGTAGTAGCTTTAACTACAACTTCTGTAGACTCTTGAGAAGGACTATTTGCGTCTATCTCATTAATAGCAGGAATTTTACTCATATTATTATTAATTATATTAGTAAAAGGAGGAGGACTTTCACGTCAAAATACTTTAGTAACTTAAACATCAATCAGATTAATAATTTAGTTATATATGCCTCCTCCTTTATTTGTATTTTAGCTTATCAAACTTTGATATGAATATTGTCATATACCCACTTTATTTAGCTTCTGAGCATACTTAATATACGTCCGTTATTAGTTAATCATAAACTAACTAAAAGTCGCTTAGAACGTAAATTTCAAAGAAATAAAAATCTTAAATAAAATTTTAACGTCTGTACTATACGTAAAACCCCCAAGACTAATCTCTAGCCTTGGGGGTCACGGACACACATCTAGCATCGCAAGAAGCAAGGGTATTTTATAATTGAATAATACCAGCAGCTCTAAGTTGATTAAGTAGAGTGTTGACAACACCAGCAAGACTTGCAACAGTTGCAGTTTCAGTATCAACATTTACTATATTTGTAATAGCTTTAACTCCACCAAGAGTCGTCTTAGTAGCAGCAGGTAAAGTATACTCTGTAGGTTTAGTTAATGTAAACTCACCGAGTTTAGTAACAGCACCATCATTACTGATTTTATAAGTTACTGCACTACCTTCATTTGTTATAATAAAAGCATTACCTCCATCAGTAGGAAGCCAACTAGCTGTACCATAACCATGATTAATACTGGTAAAAAATGTATGTTGAGTGTCGCCAAGTTTAGCAATATTAGCAGCTTTAGTTTCCTCATCACTACCTATAGCGAGTTCAATAATTTCATTAGAATTAATAAAGTCATTAACTTTAACTCCTAAATTACTAATATCAGATTTTGCAGTATTAAGCTCATTATTGATATTATCAACTTTAGTTTCTATTTCAGTTATATCAGCTCCACCTTCTTGATTAAGAGCTTCTTTAAGAGTATTCTTATTGTCAACAGAAAGACCTAAAGCATCAATAGCTTTATTTATTTTTACCTTATCCATATCAATTTATTTTATTATCAATATTCTTATAATCATAACCAAACTTAGATAAGATTGGTTTAATAATCCAAGTCCAACTTACAGGAGCAAGTATAGAACTATTTACAATAAGTTTTACATCAACACCAATAGCATAATATATGACACCAACAATTACTACACTAAAAAGTAATGTAAGTTTCTTAATTGTTCTAGTTACATTACCACGACAAAGATAAATAAGTATAGTAACTAGTAAATAAGTTAAAACATTAACTATTATGCAATAAGTAAAATCAAAACTATTTATTACTTGTTGTATTATTTGATTTATTATCTCCATTATCATTATCTTTAATTGCTGCAAATATAGTTTTTTATTAGCAATATCAGCAGTAACTATATATTAATTAACACAATTAAAGCAGCCAATATTTATATTAATACTAGCTGCTTCAAATTATTAATGTTATCGACAATTATACCAATCAACTTGAATACCTTTACGACACATGTCTGCATACCAACGATTAAAAGCTATTCCATCATAACCATCAACATCATCTATTACATCTTTTACATATAGACACAAATGTAATCCATCAGGAACACTACTACCTAAAATAGTCAGCTTTACACATATTAGCTACAAATACTGCATCATAAGGATTGTCATTATTAGTTAAATGAACATTTGATTGTTTCATCATGTTATCTAACTGTTCTCTTGTTATAGGTTCAAGAGCTACTTCTGTTCCGTTACTATCTCTAGTAGTCATTTTACTAGTTGCAAACTCAACTAATTTACGATTAAAATGTCTACCATTATAACGAAGATAAACAACCATATCTTCAGGAAGTTCATCATAAACATCAAAACCTTCTTTATACATAAGCTTAGTTATTATAAACGCCCCGTAGAAGGCGTGGTTAGAGAAGACTTACCATTACACATAAGTAAAGGAAGCAAACTGTTAACATCACTAGAAGTCTGACGAGTTCCACCATCAGGGAACATAAAAATTTTAGAATCATCCATAACTTTACAATGATTATTAAGATTAATAAAATAACGAATAGTACATTAACTAGTATTTTGTACGTTGCAAAGATAAGCATAAACTCTATTATATGCAAAAAGATGATAATCGGATTTTATTCCAATTATCATCTTAATTAATTGTATCACTACTACGATACTTATTTTCTTTTTATTTTCTATTTAAACGAAAATAGGCTCAACATCCTTATTAAGGAGAGTAGCTTCAGAAGTAGCAAGTCTAAAAGCTCTAGAATTTTCATAATAATCATTACTCATTTTAAGCAAATGTCTAGTAGCTTGAACAGTTCTATTTAGAATAAAGGCTATAGTACTAATTGTAAATCCAGCATGAGCCATTTGTTCAACAACAAGACATCTAGTTAATACAACATTTTCTTCTCTGGATTTTCCTACTACATCTTCTCTTGTAATAGACTTTGCTCCATCAATTCTAGTAACAGCACAACAACTAATAACATTGTCTATTACTCTCCAAATTAATTCTTCTTTCTTGTTCATAAGCAAGTCCTTAGTATCTAACTGCTTATTCTCCATCTTCTTTAGTTTTAAAAGTTACTTCTCCAAATTTATTAGCTATTTGTTTATTTACATAGTCAATATAAAGATTAGCTCGCTTAGTATTACCTAAAGCATGAGCAGCACAAGCAGCTTGGAATATATTCCAACAGTTAAACATTATACTACCATCACCTTTACAACCATAAGAACAATCATTAAGAATTGCTTCACCAGATTGACTAATGACAGTAAGTAATTTTATATATGTATCTTCCCATTCTTTAGGAATAGAAAGAACAATCATTTCTTCATCGGTCATAACAATCTAACTTTATTATTAAACTTAGCAATATCAAATCCTTCAATTTTATCAGAGTTATTAAGTACTGCTTTATACATACTAATAGTAGTAAGTTTAAGTACTTTATCTCTGTTAACTATAAAACCTTGAGCAGCTAGATACTCAAGAGTTTTAACAACTCCTTCCTCTAGCTTCTCAAGGTTATCTATAGTGTTATTGTTGTCTATCATAAGAACATCTTATTAAGAATTAAACACTTTGTTATTTATATATATAGAATATTCATTAGTAAGAATAAGTAATTTATTACTTATTTGACTAATTCTATTTATAGAATCTTGACCATCATAAATGATAGCAAGACATTCATTAGTTACAGCATCAATCCACTCTTCTTTTAGTTTAGTAGCTACACAAATTCCATCCAATTCATAAGCAGAGAAAACATTATAAAGTTTGTAATACTCTGTACTAGTCACTTTGAATAAGTTTTGTTTTATCAATACCTTATTCTGTTCAATACTGTTATGAATAATAATTTCATGACAAGTATTAGCAACAGCCCATTTAAAACTATCAAAGGCAGTACAAATAGCATTCTTTACTTTATTTCGTTCTTTAGTCTCAGCATCTTGAAAAGCTTTGTCTAGGACACCATTAAGTTTAACTACGTTTTCACTTACTTGCTTTACAGCGGCAGCCATTTCAACGATAGGTCTATTTCGGTCTTTAGCTTTAAACAAATCAACAAGCTTAATAATAAGAGTATAAGCAAGATAAACTCCACTACTAATAAGCACTGTAATATAAGAAGTATCTTTTATAGATTCAGCTATTATATCATTGATTTGATTAAATTCTTCCATAACAAAAATAAAAAGGAGAACCTCCCCGTAGAAGATGGATAGGTTCTCCTTGAATAACTAATACCTATTAAAATGTAAGAATAGTATCAAGCAGACCAGTAAGTGTAGTATTGTTTGTAGGAACAACAATAGCTAACTCTTGAATAGGAGCTTCGTCACGAGTACGACCATACTTTCTTGGGTACTTGAATTGAATTGAATACATCTTGTAGTCCTTATCTTCTACTTCCATAGGATAACCTGGATAAATAGAAGCACCATCACGATATACATTAGAGAAGCCACGGTTCTGAGAACAGAAAGAAGCAAGGTTCTTTACATAAGCTGCATCAAGTGTTGGAGCTACAGCAGCAGTAATAGTAACTTCAGTACCAACCAAATCATCACCGGCAATAAGATTCCAACCTTGATAATTCTTCTTAGCTTCAATAGTAATCTTAGCTTCCTCTACAGTCACTTTAAGACCATCAAGTTGTTCATTACCAGCTTCAATCATATTAGTGAACTGGTCACCAAGTGACTTAGCCATAGCAGCAGCAGTAGTCTTATGTGAACCATTATCTGTAACAGTCCAAGAATAACGCTCATGCTTTTCAGTACCAAGCTTAATAAGCTGAAGTGTATAATCTTTACCTGCAACAGGCTCTGGAATAGTAAGCTTTGCCTTAAACATTGTACCTGCTTGAGGAGTAGAAATTGTAACACGTGCAGAAGCAAAATCAATAGGAATTACAACTGCTTGACTATTAGGACGACCATAAGCAATACTAAAATCAGCAGCAGGAGCAGCAGCAAGCCATTTAGCATCATTATCATTATCATTCTGCCACATACCAATAGTACCAGCAGCTACATTGGTCAAGTCTTGTGGTTTACCAGTAGCAGCAAGAACTGCATCACTAGTACAAATAAATAATTGTCTCATTATTACTTAAATTATAAATTACGTTTAACTAACGAGAAGTAGGCTCATAACCTTCATCTCTAGCATTATTACGGACATTCTCACGTTGTTGTTGCTGTTGATCACCTTGAGCACCTACAATACCGCCATTAAGAGCAGTACGATATAAATCCACAGCATGCTTAACAATATCAACGTGCATACTCTCAGGAAGTTCACAATCTACGTCTGTACCACCAATATCTTCATTAAACCTAACAATGCCAGGCTTACCAATATAAGATAAACGAATTTCATTTACTTCAAGACCACCTCCGAACTTATAAGCATCTGGTGTAGTCTTAGTATTGGCATCAGGTTTATCAATGTAAAGTTCAATAGTGTTATCATGAATAGTAGCAACAGGACTTCGAAGACTTGGAGCCATTACAAAATCATTAACAACATCAGCAAGATATTGGTCATCTACAAGACGAATTGGGAATATATTAGTAGTAAATGAACTACCACCTTCAGCTTTAACATAATCAATGCTCAAATCTACAAGGAAGAAATACTCAATCTTATTAGGTTTACCATTATTTGCACTACCAGGAGTAGCATAAATATTATCACCTTTTTTAATTGTAGTATCTTTAGCTTCGCTAGCTATACCAAAATTATCAAGAGGAAGAATATAACTTGCAATATAGTTAGTCTTTGCTGTAGGAAGTTGAACTTTAGCTTTCCATACTTTATAAAGACTTTTAAGAGCATTAACTTGATTAAGCTTTGAGTTATCAGTGATTACTCTATCACTGGTAGAACCAATGTTTTGAGCAATCACTTGATTTACTGTGTCCGAAATGGAGTTGTTCAGCAACAAGTCTATCTGTGAAGGCAGTATTGCTCTCACATTCTGCATACCCATTTGTTGGGCATAATTTCTGAACATTTGGTGCATTTCAGCAATAATCATATCTTTATCAATTAAAAGAGTTTCAATTTGTTTTCCAACTTATTCTTTAGTCCGTTATTGTCAGGGTTCTTAAAGAACGCAATAGCATCATTAATATTAGCACCAACAAACAGACCATCAGGAGTATTGATTTGTTGATTATACTCTGAACGAACAAGTTCACCTCTAGTAATAAGAATTTCAATAAATGCTTTATCGAGAAGATTCTTGTCAGTAACTATAGAATTAAACTTCTTAGGGTCTTCAGTAGCGAACTTCATAAGGTCATCAACTTGTTCAAGAGCAGTCTTATTAAGACCGTCAGAAATATTAAGACCATTAGTTCTACAATACTGAATATAAGCAGCACTAACTTTACTAGGTGAAGATTGAAGTTCAACAAGACGTTCAATAGCCTTTTTACGTTCGACAATAAGCTTAACCTTACGATTCTCTTCTTTAGCAACATCTTTAATAAAGAAACGAAGAGTAGCATTACTATTAATAAACGCTTCATCTTTAGCTACATCAGGGTAGTTAAGACAATGACGCCAAATAATATATTCCTCTACGTTATCAGGCATACCATACTGGTACTTAGTTTGTTCAAGACGAGTAATAGCTTCATCACGTTTAACAGCAGCTTTATAAAGCTCTGCTTCATTAGAGCGGTCTACCTTTTCATAAGCTGCAAGAATTTTATCTTCCTCAGCTTTAACAGTGAGATAATCTCTTTTATGATTATAATGGAAAGAAATATTGAGTTCTTTATCTCCATCATTAACATCGAAGAAAATGTTATTAAGATAACCTTTAACTCTAGTAACGAAGTCTGGATGATTAGCAGCAACACCAATAATCTCTGGATAATAAGCAGCTAGCTCACCTTTATTACTCATAAGAATACGTACAGACTTAACAGAAGAACCTATAGTAGCTTTAGGCTTACCAAGAGCTTGCATATTAATTCTACGATAAGCAGAATAATTACGAACAGAAGAAATAACTACAGTCTTCTTTTCAAAATATGGAGCTTCAAGTTCTGCCTCAAGAGCAGCTTTTTCTTTAGCTTCTAATTCAGCTTGTGTCTGGTCTGCTGAAGGAGTTGAACCTTCAGCAGGAGTATTATCATTTCCACTATTTGCAGGACTACCTTTTGGAATTTCAATTTTAATATCAGTCATAGCAATCAAATTTTAAATATTAGAGTACACACTTGAGTTGGAAGAACTTAGTGTTACGGTCAACTTGGAGACCATAAGAATCCTTAACCTCATAACGAGATACGTCAATGTCTGTAGACAGAGTATTAGCAGGGAAACCACCCCATGATGCAGGAATTGGAGTAAGACCCTTAACAACTCCAGCAATATGCTCTTGACCCTTCATACGTACCTTACGAATATTATTGTGACCATCATAAGAAGATGTATCAAGCATAAATGCTTGGTGAGAAGTCATTGGAAGACCAGTACGAGGATGGATATAACCATTGTCACGAGCATTGTCTGCAAAAGTACCACGGTCAAGGAAACCAAGATGCTTGAGAGTAATCATATGACCATCAACAGTCTTATACTGACGGAAGTAATTACCATAAGAAAGACCACTCTTAGATTCACTAATCATCTTGTCACCAAGAGGAGTAACAAAACCATTATCACGAGCGTCATTCTTAACAGCACGGTCAAAGTCTTCAACAAAACCCTTACCACAAGCAAGAACTACATCCATATTACCGGTATCAGTATTGCGGTCAAGAATATCACCGATAGTACGATTCAACTTATTAAGAGTAAGTTCCTCTCCATAAGTATCATAGTTACTTTCACGACAAATCTGTTGCATACCAGCAGTATGTGGAATAGGCTGACCATTGTCTTCATCAATAAGAGTAATCTCACCGTTTACAGTCTTATTATATTCTGCAAACCAAAGACGCTCTTCGTTCATAACACGTTGCTGAAGCTCAAACTGACGCATCTCCTCATTCATCCAAAGATTAGTAGTACCACCACCACTAGTCTTAAACTCATAAGTAACAACAGTATTACTAATGTTACCAGCAATCTCTTTACTATAACGATGGAACTCAAGTTGAGAAGTCATCTTACCAGGTCCCATAGTATTAGTACGATTACCCTTTGAGAAAGACTCTGGAATAGTAGGAGCAGTCAAAGACCAAAACATACCTACACCAAGATTCTGAGCTACATTAACGTAAGCATTTGGATTAGGATTTGTAATACGAAGACGATACAAATAACCACCATGAGAACCATGACCGAGGTCTTTCATAATACGAACTTGAGTTACACCATCAGGAGCAATCAAACCATACTGCTCAATGAACCAGTGTGTCTTAAACTCAACTTCAAAAGTAGCACCACCTTTACCAGGAGTAGTATTAGCAGTGTTAAACCAAAGTACAGAATCATTGAACTTCATACGACCCATAGTCTTCCAAGTCCAATCAGTAGTAGCAATATCTACTACACCAGCAGTACCTTGTCCTTCTGTAAGGAAATTAAGTGGGAATCTATCATCATCCATACCAAAAGTATAGGTGAGCATAGAATTAATCTCACTAGGTTTGGTAAGCATAAGATGAGCAATAGTTTCCTCATTAGAATAACCACGGTCATCATAGTTACCACGTTGCACTTCACGAATTGCGTACATAGTTATTAATTAATTAATTAAACATTTAGCTAAATTGAATATTATCAATAGCTTTATTATTATTAGTTTGTGGCTTAGTAATTCGTACAGTACCATGACCTTTATTTCCTTTGCTAACGAGCTTTAAGGTTTTAACCTGCTCATTATTAATAGCCATTTTAACAAGGTCTTTATAAGTTCCACCTGTGAACATTAACCAAGCACTAAGTAATTCTTGATTAGTAGCTTCCTCTGGAGATTGATTAGCAAGAGCACGCTCATAAGCAGTAGCAATATTACCATCTTCATCTTTAAGACCACGAGAAAGATAATCATAGAAATCATTTGGAGTAACAGTAACTTTCTGTCCATTAACTTCTTTAACAAGAGATTCAGGAAGTTTATATCCTCCAATTTCGCGTTTATCAATAGTATCTTTAATATCTTTCCAATAAGCAATAGTTTCAGCTTCTTGTTGCTGACGATAAGCTTCAGCTTGTTTAGCTTCATTTTCATCACGTTGTTTATCAGCATTCTGAAGATTAGCAAGTTGAGCTTTAGCCTCATCATAAAGACCACCAGAATCTTTAAGATACTTAATGTAATTATCATTAAGAGAAGCATTACCAAATTCTCTAGCAGCAGCTTTAATAATAGCAATTTGTTGCTCTTCAGACTTTTCATCAACAGTAATACCTGAACGGTCAGGACGTTCACCAAAACCACGAGGGTCGCCACCATTTACAGTAAGATAATCAACAAACTGCTTGAGAATAGGATTGTCAACAAATACTTTATTAACAGCAGCAGAAGCTACTTCATTAGATTTAAGTTCAATAGCAGAATTGATATAATTCTTAACACCTTCAATGTCGTCAGTAAATTCAACTGGATTGCCGTTTTCATCAGTAATATCAATATTCATAGCTTTACGAATATTTTCAATATTTACCTCAGCTCCAGGTTCATCAACTTCAAGTGATTTAATCCACTCATCAACATCTTTAGCTTCTTTAAAAACTTTACCATCTGCGTCTACAAGGTCTCCATTTTTAGCAACAGTATACTTTTTACCTTCAAACTCGACATTTGTACCTACCTCAAGACTCCCCGTAGAAGAGTTGGATGGATTGTCTTTGTCATTATCCTTATTATCAGGATTGTCATTGGCATTATCGGGGTCAGGATTATCTTTATCATTTCCATCACCGTCTTTACCGTCACCATCTTTATTATCACCAGAGCCATTACCACCGCCATTATTATTATCAGTGCCGCCTCCGTTACCTTGGTTATTATCGGCGTTAGTACCACTACCATTACCACCGCCGTTTCCAAAATCAATATTATCAAGTTCAACCATCAAACGATGATGCTGACCGAACCCAATACTATTACGAAATACAAACATAGCTTTATAATTTAAATGATTAATAATACACTAACACTTGTTAGTTGCTGCAAAAGTAATACCTTTATTTATACTATGAAGAAAAGCATAAGTCATTTAACTATCATTATTAGAAGTTTCAGCAAACCGATTATTAGTAGAATAAAGGTTATTAATGTCATCAGTTTGAGCATAAGTTTCTTATACAACTCCAGTACTTTAACCTATTGTTTGCATGTATTCTCAAGTGGCTTTGTTTGTTGCAAACATTCAAATACATGCAATTTCCTTAACGTACAATCAATCCAATCTAAGTGGCTTATAGTTAATCAGCTATTTATAGATAACGTCTCAGAATTGAATTTAAAATATTAAATAAAATTTTATTACGTAAAATAAAAGGAGCAATACTCTCACGAGCACTACTCCTACACATAATATAATCAACAAACAAACAATTTATTTCTTATCGTACTTATTCTTATTTGTCTTTGCTATCTTTAATTGATTAGCCATTTCTTCTCTCTTTACTTGACGGTCAGCAGCTTTATTGTAAGCGTCCATAGCTATCTTCTGTCTTTCAAGTTGAAGTTTAGCAGCTTCACTAGCTCTCTTACTTTCCTCTTGAATACGAGCTAATTGGTTTTTAGCATATTCGTCATTTTGAGGATTTGTATCACCAAGCAAAGCTATATCACCTTTAGCATATTCAAGCTGTAAATCGTATTGTGCTTTAAGAGCAAGTGTTTCTCTATCTTGTTCACCTTTAGCAGCAATCTTTTGTAATTCAAGTTGATTAGCTTGTTCTTGAATAGCCTGGTCCATTTGTTTCATTTGTTCTTCATGTTGTTGCTTTAACTGACTAAACTTCTTAACAGCATCACTAATAGCAGCAACATTATCTCCAGTAATAGCAGCAAGAGCAGAATCCAAATCACCATTCTGTGCAGCACTAAATGCCCATTGTTTTAATTGTTGAATCTTATCCATTTCCTTAGCGTTGTTTCTAACAGTAGTACTAAGGTCAGAACCAACAAATGAATTTACATCAAGACTAAGATAATGTTTCTTACCAGTTGTCTTATCAATATAAGATGTGTCTAGACCTTCAATATAAGCACATTTAGCAAAGTCTAAATCTCTATTATAATCAGCACATCTCATTTGGTCAAACATCTGAAATATTATAACAGAACCAGTACTTGATTGAGCAACAGCAGTTTGAGTAGTAGAAGCTCCAGCAGATTGAGAAATTTGTCCATAACGTTGAGCATTCATATCAACAAGCTCACGAGCTTCAAGTTTAATAGCTTCTTTTAGATTACTAAGTTCTGTAATATATTGACCCATATTTACATTAAGCAATCTAATGTTTTGCATCTTAACTCCTGCTGCATCTTCTTCATCATCAATAGGAAGTACACCATCAGCAGCCATTCTATATATAGCATCTTCTGTATTATTAGATACAAGAGACTTAGGCAAAAGCATAATAAGCATTTTATTCTTTGCTATTACCATTTCTTGATGATAAGAAACTATATTACGAAATACTTGGAAAGGAGTAATAGTTTCAATGATACTAAACTTACCAAAATAAGGAAGTACTTCCATAATACCATTATAAGGAAGTTTACCTTTACGTTCATAAAGTATAGGTCTAGCTTTAACGGGATAAATACCAGTAAATCTAGTTCCTATTCTATAACCTTCATAAACTTGAGGTTTATATTCCCATTCAATACTAATATCACCAGCTTCTTTATTCAACTCATAATCTTCTTCTACAACTCTTTGTTCCTGAAAACCAAGTTGATTTACAAAAGTAAGAATACCTTGACGAGCAAAACCTTTCCAAACTACATGCCAAACTTCATAAAGATTACCATTACGAGCACTAGGATGTTCATCTTTACTTTTAAACAGTTTACGCTCTTCATCAGTAAACTTATCACAAACATTAGCATAATGTTCAAAGTATTGGTCATATCTTAAAGGAACAGTCCTTGTAGCATAAGATGCATCGTTATAATACTTATCAAGGAAACTTCTATCATTATCGTCAAGATAATCATCAAAAGCATCAAGAATTTGATTATAACTCATCTTCATCTTTCTAGCAAACATATCATGGTCTTCAATCATATATTCACTATTAGGAATAGGATAAGCTTCCATTAAAGGAACACATTCTTTAATAATCTTATCTCCTCTAAGTTCAGTATATGTATAACATTCACCAAAAGCACAATAATTAAAGAACGCAGTAAGATAAATATTAAGGTCATTAGTAATATCTCTAATATAATTAAGAATATCTTGACCTTGTTTACTTTCTCTATCTATATAATCCTGATTAAACTTATTCATAAATTCCTCTGGGTCAGGCATAACATCTTGAGGATTTATAGCTTCTACAGATTGACCTTGACCTTCAGCTTGTTGAACAGCAGCCTGATAACGTTTTTGAAACTCCTGTTGAAATGCTTGTTGAGCAGCTTCCATAACTTTTTGTTTAAGAGCAGCATTTCTATTAAATACTATATCAGGATTGTTAGCTCCTACAACAAAGTCATGAGGATTTTTAAAATACTCTCCTATATATCTACGTATAATATCAGACATAATATCATAGTTACGTAGAGTAGCAGGAAAGTTCTTAAAACGTTCTTTACTAGCATTGTAAGGATTAAGAGTTTTTCTATAAAACTCTTGAGGTAATTCACCATGTAGAATACGAATTTTAGTTTCAGTATCACTACGGTCATTCATACTAATTCCTAAACCAATAATATAATCAATACTATTAGTATACCAATAAGGCTTTGCTTTCTCTTCAGCACTAACCTTTTGTTTAGGAAATTGATAAGTTAAATTGTTATTAAACATACGTATATTTATTTAGTTAATTATTAAACAAACCAATCTCTATCCCAAATATTATCATTATAATTTTCAATAGTAGCTTTCTTACGATGAGCAAGTTCTTTAGCAGCTTCTACATCATCAAGTTTCCATTGAAGTGCACGTATTAACATTTCAGATACTCTATCGAAGTTACCTTTATCATTCCATTTAAGAAGTTCAAGTATACTTTGATAATCATAAATAGTCTGAAAGAAATAAAGAGGTGTACCATCAAGTTTTTTACCAACTTCACTATACAACATTTCTTTAAGTAATCGAAGTCCTTCAAGAACTTTAGTAGTACCTTGACCACTACCGCCACCCATATTTACACCATAAGATGCAGTAATTTTAGCTTTAATAGAACTATCCCAAAGTTCTACTGGGTCTTTCATTAAATACTTTAAAGCTTTCCATTTAGTGAAATTACTAACAGTTTCACCACGGTTAACCTCAACACCAGTAGTACCTATACAATTATAATAAACAGCCATAAAGTAACATATTCTATCAGCTTCTTCAAGTTTCTCAGGACGACCATAATACGCACATACTACTTTACCTTTAAAGCCATTATATTGTGTAGGGTTCTCCCAAACTTTAATACTATTATGAGAATGTTTATTAGTGATACCACTAGTTTCTTTATTTACACCTACAGGGTCATAACTTATAGAATATTGACCTTTTGGAATACCAACTTCATATTTACCATTTTCATTGACATGATTAACTCTAATAGGTTCAAACCATTTACGAACACAACCATGTGGATGTTCATGTTGTTTACGAGGTACACCTTGAATCCAATCAAAGAAATCTTTATTAAATTTGCCTCCTTCTGCTTTAATACGAGCATTAGTTTTAAATATTACTTTACCATCAGCATCTTCAAAGAACATACCATCATCAGATATATTAGTATAAGCTGGGTCATTTTTAAGTACTTCTTCCCAATTCATTAAAGCTTCAGAACTAAACAAGTTTTCACTAGTAGAACTGAATGATTCACTAGGCATATTAGCATACTGACCTAAGTAATTAATATAATCACTAAAAGTTTTACTATGAACTTTCTTATCAGTACGTTCTTTATAAGCAATTCTAAGACCCATTTCAATGTCAGAATTACCATCAGCATCCATAGCATATCTATCACCAATCTGACCTTGAAGACCCCAACAATAAGGTTTAAAATAACCACAAACTTCATTACGAGAATCTTTATCCCAAACATTCTCAAAAGCTATAAAATGAAAAGCAGATGGATTATAGAAGTTACGTTCAAATGTTTGCATGTTACCGCTAGTAGCAGTACCCCAGGCAAATAAGTTACCTGTAACATAACTACCAGTACGCATAGCAGGTTCAGTAACATTCATATATTCATCGAAGTTTTCCATAGTAGAAACCTCCTCAGTCTTAACACTAACAGCATCCTTACCAATAGCACAATCAGGATTGTTATTAGCAGAAGCACTAAATAGAGCACTATTCCAACTATTAGGACTAATGTCACCATTAGGAAGTTTAAAGCCTAAAGTAAAGTTTTCAGCAGCACGAGAAAGAATACCACGTTTAAAGAAAGTCTTATTCTCGTAAAAATAAAGATTACGAATAGTAAAATCAGTAAGACCACCACGCTTAGTAAGATACTTACTATCAGCAGCAACATGAATACAAACTTTATTAGGTTGAAGATTTATCTTATTGGCACTATGACTAGCCATAATATAAGAGAAACCACCACGACGAGTTTTATCAATAAGAAGATGAAAACCATTAAGTTCACAAAACTCTATAATAGCAAATGTCCAAAACTGTGCATCTATAAACTTAGGAAAGTCTTGTTTCTTCTTAGCAACAGAACCTTTATCAGTATGAATAATAGTCTTTTCATCAAGCTGTTCAATAATAGTATAATTCAGATAATTATACATATCTCCACTAATGTGAAGATTGTGAACTTCGCCATTACGCATAAAACATGGAGCATCAAATCCATGTTTACGTCTATACTCTTCTCTTTTACGTAATTGACGATGAGGAATACTATCTTCTTTATATAAAGTATATTTCTCACCATTTATATGATATAGAGAAGCCATCTCAGTAAGAAGATTAGTATTAATAAACTTATCTCCTTTACGTATATCAAGAAGAAAGCCACCACTTTCTCCAATCATAAACAAATCATTAGGGTCTTTATAACCTGCTTCTCTAGCATGTTTATATTGTCCATGATTATCGTTTATGTATTGGAGCATCGGATAGGTTTCTATATATTTTTCTACACTATGTTGGTCACTCATATTTAAACATATAATTTTTATAACTAGTATTATCTTTAAGATGTTTGCTTATAGTAGCAACTGAAAATCCTAATTCACAACTACAATGATTTTTATTTCTATAAGTTGTTTTATTACCTGTTATTATATTAGTTACTACTATACATTTATTATTACGTAAAGCTTTCCTAATACCTAAACAGTTATAATTAGAATTATATTCATAAGTACACCATTCAAGATTACTTACATTGTTATTACTCTTATCTTCATCTTTATGATTTATACAAGGTAAATTATTGGGATTAGGAATAAAAGTAATAGCTATAAGTCTATGAACATACGTAGTTTTACCATTAATTGTTACAGTTTTATAACCATTATTATCTGATTATTTTAATATTCTTCTTCCTTTATTATTAGCGGAATAAGCACTATCAGATAATATTTCACCTTTAGTATTAGCATAAAACCTATCCCCGTAACCAGGGATAGGTTTAAAACCATCAGGAATAGGATTAGGAAAATATCGTTCAATTAAAGTTTTAACACGAACATGTTTATATTTTCCATCAACTCTAATATCTACAATATCAGCACCTTGTTTATTTTTATATGTTTTCATAACTCTAGGGTTATTATACATATAAGAAATAACAACACCATCTTCACGAATAGCATATTTAGGATTACAATCAAGTTTGATTTCTTTCATTTTATTAAACTTAAAATTAGTAATATAATAGCACCAGCAGCACTACAATAAGCAACATTACGTTGTTTTGTTACTTTCTTACATGACCTATCCAATAGTATATATCTTTGTCTAGCTTGTTCTGCAAGAATACTATCATTTCTAATAATTTGTCGAAGATTTTTATTAATATCTTTTTCATAACTTAATTCTATTAGTTTAGCATTAGCTTTACGAATATCACTAATCGCTATAGTTACACTATCTTGTTCTATCCTCCCCGTAGAAGGTATTAATGATTTACTTAATGAGTTGATAGAACAACTTAATAGTACTATCATTATCAAGAGCTTTAACTTCAATAACTTTTGCATTTTTAATACTATCTAAATTATCAACTTTAATTCTTAAACTATCGTTATGTTTCTGTATTTCAACATTAGGTTCAATAATATTATTAGTCTTTTTATGATAATAACTTCCAATAATTATAGAAGTAATAATAACAAATGTAAAGACAAGTAATATTACACAACCTTTACCAGCTTCATTACTAAAACTATCCATTACTTAAACATTTACTAAAAAGTTTATAACTATGAAGACTATTAATAATTTCTTTATCAATATCTTCTTGACATTGAGTAGGGTTTATAAGTTTTGGAAAACTTCTTTCAGCATACTCTTTACGAGATATATATCCTATTCCTTTAGGAGAAATTATTATTTGTTTCTCATCTTTAGAAAGAATATCATATATAGCTTTTTCTAAATCTTTTAAAGTAAAAGTACTTTGAACTTCGCCATTAATAAGAATACAAGCCATTACAAATCCTCCTCATTAATTAAAGTATAAGTAAATATTTTACCATATCCTTGACTAATTTGTCTATGAGCAAGTTTCATAAGAGTATCAAAATCTTCTTTATTAGCAAGAACTTGACAACCAGCAGACCAATTATCAACTTGAGTAGAATGTACTCCAGCTTTATGAATATTGATACCAAATGTACCTTCTTCTACTGTCTTTGGATTAAAGTCGTAAACATTATCTTTATTATTATCTCTATAAACTTTTACAGGTTTATATTGAACAATAGCTTCATACTTACCTTTATGATAACCAAGTTTCCAAGCAGAACGATATTGACCAGGAACAAGTATAGCACAACCTTTATAACTTACAGGTTTAGTCATACTAGTAATACCAGGGTCAGTAGTAGCAGCAAATATATTTCTAGATTTGATGCCATACATATCAATGTATTCTACTACAATAACATCATCAAATTTATTAGTAACATTATTACCAGCATTTCTGATACCAATAATATTAAGATTATACTTACCTTTATTAAAATAGGCATATCCTTTATTGACGAGTATTTTGCTGAAATCAGCTTTACTTGCTTTATTAAATAATTCTTTATTCATATCTTATTATTTTAATACACCAAATACATAAAACATTCCAGTTTCTGGAATACCTTTACAAACATATTTAATATTATCGACTTCTTCAACGTGAAGAACTCTAGTATTGATTCGTCTTCGTCTTGTCATATTACCATTGTATTTCAGTTTGTGGAGTTAGTAAACCTTGTTTATTAAGTTTAATTCTTCTATCTTGAAACATAGCATCTATTTCATTACGAATATAATTAATCTTAAACCAAGTAACAACTTCCTTACCTTCTTTATCAATCTTATACATACCATGAACGTCACGATAAGGCATACCATATTTATTCTTTTCAAAAGGAGTTTGAATATGACAAAGACCTAGACCAACACAAGGAATACCTAATATCATTTCAGTCATTCTAGCATAAGTAGATAATTGCATAGTATAATGATTACCATTGCAATTTTCTAGATGAGCAAAAGGAGGTAACATAAACTCATGAGTATTACACCATTCACTAGTAAGTTGAACAGGTTTAGTAGTTTTATCTTTACGATAAAAACCACTAGTAAAATGAAGACCATCTTTATTAGTTTTCCAATCAAGAATAACAAATCTATCAGGTCTCACACAAAGAACATCTATAGTACCACTAAGAAGTAACTCTGGAACAAATACTCCAATTTCAGAATAAATAGTATATCCTTTATTTACATAATATTGAAATACTTGATATATTTCAGGATACTTATTATTAGTAGCTTCTTTAAATTGTTCTATATCTAGAGGATGCGCTCTAAGATTAGGAATATCAGCTACAGTTATACATCTACCACTTTTAACTTGGTTAAGATATTGAATAGCATCTTTGAACATACTACTTCCTTTAATACCATCTTCAAGTCCATTATGAGTAGCTGTACCACGTTCACAAGCTTCTTTAGTTATTCTTTCCCATTCAGCTTCAAGTTTACGTTCAGTAATACCACGTTCTTTAGCTTTCTTTCTAAGCCAATATTTCTTATCAAATTTAGGACAGTAATTTTCTATATTAGTAGTTACACTAAGATATTCATTACCTAAAGAATCAGTATACTTATGAGGACCTTCATCAAAATAAAGAAAGTTATTTTCATAAATACTATTCATAACTTAAACAATATAATGTTAAACATAATCAGCAGCATTCATACTACTAGTAATAGCACCACCACCTCTAGCTTTTTCAGACTCTTTTTCATACATAAGATTTTCCTTAGCTTCATTCAAAGATTTTAAAGTCTTAGGAATCTCAGATGCTTTATCAGTAACTTTATCTACTAAATCTAAAAGAGTACTTACATTCTCTATAGTTAAATTAGCTCTATCTCTAAGCTTTTCATTAAGCAAAGCATTAATAGAATCAACTGCAATATTTACATTATGTAGAGTTTTAAGAAGATTTTCAACAACTCTACCAGCTTCTCCTATACTTTGAGCATAATATCTTTTAATTATTTTCAAAACAAGAGCACTAGGTATATAGTTAGCTGGAAGACCAGCTTGTTCTATAGCCATTTTAAGAGCTTCAGCATCACTTAAACCACTTTGTTTTGCAGGAGACTTAGGGTCTCCAAGATAATAAATAACTATACAGTCTTTTACATAACCAGATTTATCTTTAGACTTATCTCTAGTATAAAGCTCTCTAACGTCTTTATCTATTAATTGACGAATAGTTGGAGCTTCAGGCATACCATTTTCATCAATAAGTAAAAGATTATCTATTATTAATCTATCTCGTTGCATGGTTCAGAATAATTTAAACAACCTAAACAATAAAACCTAATATTAGCATAATATTTACCACGACGTTCAACACATTTCCAATAAGTTTTACCATTCTTATTAGCCATACGTGCAACTTGATAATTATATACTTTTGCTTCATTGTCTCTAATAACAGCTTCTCTCATCATTGCAGCTCTGAAATTTTCAAAGTTTTCAGGAGTCATGATTTCTTTAGCAGCATCTAGAGTTTCTTTATTTTTAGCATAAGCTTTTGAACCAGCTTTTCTTTTAATCTTACCAAGATAAGGAATAGCAGTAACTTCATCAGCTTCTAAATGACGTTGAGCATCTTTTTCAAGTTGAACTAGAATCATCATGGCAACATCCTTATCTATAATATTATCATCTATAGTTTTAAGTATAGATGCTTTATTTTCAATAAGAACTTGTTTACCAGTAGAACTAGGAAATTTACCTTCTTCTAAACCTTCATCGTTTATTTTATATTTCATATTAATAATATTATTAATAGTACAATATAAAGCTTTGGGAGTGTGAACTCCCTTAGCTTTTAAAGCCTCCCCGTAGAAGATGTGAATAGGTAATTACTTACCCATATCAGTTTCTCCAGCATCAGGAGTAATATAATATTTAGAAGTAGGAACATACTTTCCTATAGAACCATGAATATTACAAACTGGAACAATCTTAAAATCTACAAAATAAGTAGGAACATTAACTGCCATAAGTTTCTTATTTAAATCAGCGTTAGTTTGAAGAAGATTAAGTAAGAAACCAGGAGTAAGAACATTATCAGGAGAATTAACATGATGTCCCATAGCAATATCACTAGGAGAAATAACTATAGTTTCACCAAGTTTAATGTCTTTGATAAATTCATCATCAGTATTACTCTTAATCATAACAGCAACACCACTAACACTTGCATTCTTATTTTGTCTACTAAGACTTACAATACTAATAGGACGCTCTTTAAATACAACAGCAATAAGAGCATAATTCTTACTAACATTAACATGTTTAACGTAATCAGCAATTACATTCATGTCAACTTCAATCATACTAGTAGGCATACGAAGGGTCTGATTAAGACCAAGATAATTAACTTTTAAATCAACCATAATTTTATATTTTAAATTAATACTTTGAATAGTGTCCGTACTATTAAGTTATTTCAGCCTACAGAAATTAACTTAGTAAATAGCAATACTGTAGGTGCTAGAAATACTGCTGCAAATATAGATAATAATAATGAAAGTAATAATAGTATTAGTAATAAATTATAATTAGTTAAACGGAATTAACTAAATTTGATAATTATCAGCACGATTAATAAGTAAAGTAATAGTAAAATTAATGTGATGATTAATTAAAAATAATGGTAATGATAATGATAAAAATGAAACAAGTAGTAGCGATAAAGAAAACTATAAAACAAGTAAGGGTAATAATAGTAAAGTAAAAGTATAAGATAATATTAAAAGTAAAGTAAATGATTATACGAATAATGATAATGATAAAGTAAATGAAGATTAAGGTAAAGTAAGCGATAATAATAGAAATAATGAGAATAGGGTAGAAAATTATATGAATAACTATGAGCAAGGAGGTATGTAATTAGACCCCCACCATCATAAAGACAATATCAATACCCCCGCCTATCAAGCATGAAATTCAACATTTTGACTACAAGAAAGAATCAATTTTCGACAACAAGAAAAGAAACAAGTCTTGGCATGGAACGGGTTCATGCTCTAGCTTATGCTAGTTTCATTAATTTAAACACTTATTATTATGAAATCAATGAATCTTAATTTGACAGTTCAGAATGTACGTACATTTGCTAATGCAGACGGTAGACAATTCATTAACCTCATTACTGTGCAAAGCTTTCCAAAGCGTAGTGCAGACAAGGAGACTGGTGAGTTTGTTGAAGGTGTTAGCAACGAGTTGGTAATGTCATTACGTCAGTTCATGCACGTAGTGTACTTGACACCGAACTTCTTGCAGGTGTACTTCAAGGACTTCGACAGAAAGGAATATACTATTACTCCTGATGGAGTTTGGTATAGTCTGTTGCTTGGTGCTACTCTTTCTGTCACTATTGAACGTTATGAAGATGGCGACACTTTCATCAACGAGATTAGTGGTGAAGAAGAGAGTTCTGATGGTGTGACTTATCATACTAGACTTACTAAGATTAAACTTGCTACTTGTGGTAGAAAGTTTGCTCTTCGTAAAGAAGATGATTTCGATGCTGTTGAAGCTACTATTCTCGACCTTGAGAATCTTGCTCCAACTGTACACAAGTTTACTGTCAAGACAGAGGCTGAAAAGCCAGCTGAGTAATGAAATGCAAGAGTGGGAGAGAAATCTCCTGCTCTTGTTACTCATTGGACTTTTTTGACTACAAGAACAACTCAAGTTGACTACAATAAAGTTACAAGAGTTGACAACAAAAAAGAAACAAATTCTGCGTATCAAAATTAGAATACTTATAAGACTTTTTATAAATATTATAAGACTTATTCTATTGATATTGCAAGTATTTATTTATTAATTTAAAGATAAGGAGAACTTATTATGAATAAAGTAATGATTTTAGCGATTTTAGTTGCTTATAAGGCTTTTAATGATAAAAGTCTTACTATTGCAACTAATGAACATGTATATTCTGATGCTATTGTTAGTAGTATTGATGATATATTTGTTACTGTTTCATCTCAATGCGATGCTGATGATGATATTTATACTTATAGTATTAATATTAATAGTATTGTTGGTATTCAGTTTCAAAAGTAACATGAGGGTAGATAATATAGATTATGAGGATATTTATGATAATATTAATGATTATGAATATCCTTATAATCATGTGAATAGACGTGAGATATAAGTGTAACATTAATGCTTTTATAATAATGTACGTGCGCACGTGCTTTGCGCGCGACAATAGCAAGTAACCGCCTTTACTAAAGTAAAGGCTCTAAGGTACGTGCGTGCGTGCGTGTGTTATTATATATATATATAAGCTTAGTCGAAGCTAGAACGTAGTGAAAGCTGAGGTATTTCTGTTACACTAGTAATAACTATAAAATAAATAAATAAAGATATGTTTAATCAAAAAGAATATAATAAATGTGCTGACTTTGAGATTATTCTTGGAGTAATTAGCATGATTGTAATGATGATAATTGTATTAATGTAGAAGTTTGTGTAATTAAAGGTGAGAAAGTTAAAGATAGTGTTGCTGAGACAATCCCACTTTCTCATCTTCTTTAAATTAATAATACTCATGATTATACTGTTAATTTCACTTATATTATTCTATTTGTTACTGTAATTATTGATGTTATTCTTTATGATTATGATGTTTCTTATCGTACTCATAAAGTACTTGCATATATAGTATATTTTACTTTATTTGCAACTCTAATAGTAACATTAATTGCTTGTGTATCAACTAGTAATAGTAGTTATAAGTCTACTTCAACTATTCCTATAGTTACTCCTATACTATTGCCTGTTCATTAGTATAGTGCTTTTCAAGTAGATAATACTACTATAACTAATATTCAAATGTTTTACTATATAACTTATTAATGTTATGGATATAGATTTATTTAAATATATACTTAGACTATCAGTCATACCTATGTTATTTTTAAGTCTTTTACTTATTACTCATGGTACTGACGATAGTATTAATGTAGTTAATATGATTGGTATTGTACTACTTATTATAAGTGGTACTATTATAATTAATAATGCTAGTAAAGATAATGATGAAAAAAGTAAATAAAGTTACAGCTCTTGTAATGCTGATATTAGTAGCTACTACTGTTAGTGCTACTCTTAGTTTAGTTAATGCTACTTTAGCTAATACTAAACTTCGTAATGAAGTAAAAGTTTATAAAGCTTATTATAATGCTTCTGAAGCTTTATTTGAAGAAATAGAGGATTATAATGAAAACCTCTTTGATAGCGATAAAGCTATTGATTATTATAATGCTAGACTTCCCATTTCCAAATAAATAAAGTTCTGTTACTAGTACGGTCTGTGAAGATAGTACTAGTTTAATTAGTAATCGTGTTAATTAACAATATTATAAACGTTTTAAATTAAAGAATTATGAAAAGTTTTGAAACAGTGAGTGCTGAACTCAAGAAAGTTAAGACTAACAATGTAGTAACTACTACAGTTCGTAACATCAATGTAACTGATATGACTACTTGGCAAAGAGTAGCTATCACTCTTAACACTCCAGTTAAGGGTTATGTTGCTGATGAAGAAGGTAATTATTCTGAAGGTGAAGTAAATGTTGTATTTATTTCTGCTTTCAGTGTTATTGCTGCATTTAGAAACAATCCTAAGACTGCATTTGCAGGTAATTATATCGCTGAGCATCCTAATTGCTTACAAGTGTTACTTAGTGGTGCTAAAATTGAGATTGTGCAAGAGGCTGTAGCTGAGGGTCAGGAATATACTAATCCTTGGTCTAGTAATGCTACAGCTGTTCCAGTAGAGCATGATAGTTATTATAATCACATTACTAATATTATAGAACTTAGTGATGTGTCTGTAGAACTACTCAAAGAGCTGGCTCGTATGATTATGTTTGGCTAATTGTTATTATAAGTAGTAGTGCTAGAAATAGTACTACTACTATTTATTGATTTAAATAAGGAGAACTTATGTGTACAAAATATTATTTTGTTAGTAGTAGACTTAAAGAACGTGCTGATGGAAGTCTTATGATTTCTACTAGTAAAGGTTTTAGTCATGCTAAGAAAATTGCTAAGTCTAGATTTAAGACTTATGGCTATAAAGGTAGAATAGTTAATATTCATCCTTTTAATGTTAAGAGTGCTAGTATTGCTTGAAATAATAGTTAATCTAGCCGCCCCGTAGAAGAATATAATGATTAAATTCATTATCTTTGCATTGTAATTAATAATAACAGTTATGATACAAGATAATGAATTTGATTATAATGCTCAAGATATTGACGCATTTTGTACTAGTCATGATATTGATGATTATGACTTGTTTGGTGAAATCATGGTTGGTGATGATGCTAATTATGATGAACTTAGTGATAATATATTATACGAATAATTAAAACATAAGAGAATTATGGTAAAAGAAAAAGAATTAAGTTCTGCTGATAAGTGTCGTAGAACTAAGCTCCGTAAAAAGAGTGTTGATGAATTAGTTAATATCATTCTTCGTAAAGATGATGTTGAACGTAAGTCAAGTAAGACTATTGATACATACAAGAAACTTCAACTTACTAATGAAAAGAGAATTGAAATTCTTAAAGATTCTCTTGATAAGAGTGAGGAGATTCAGAGTAATCAAGAAAAGACTATTTATTCATTTAATACAACATTAAGTAATAAAACTACTACTATTTCTATTCTTGAAGAGCATAATAAATCTCTTTATGGTAGAATTGATGTTCTTGAAAAAACTATTAAAGCACGCAATAAAGAAGCACGTATATTATTTGCTACTATTGTTGCTCTTATAATTAGTATTATTATTCTATTTTTCATATAAATAAATCTGGTGTTTACAAGTGTGTAAAACGTATTCATAAATTTATTCAAAGGATATGCCACTATTGCTTGTGAAAGTAGTAGTGGTTTTTTAATGTTTAATAAATATAATTATGGAAGAAAATGTTATAACTGGTATTGTAATTGCCGGTAATATATATAATGTTATAGCTAATGGGGTTAAATGTCCTCAATGTGCTGTAAAAGACCTTTGTCTTAAAGGTAAATTAGGAACTAAAGTGCAGTTTGACTGCGCAAGTGTTCATCTTGAAAAGGTTAATATTGTACCTAATAAAGTTGATATTAATATCTTGAAAAAATCCATGCCGATTATTATGCCTAATTTTGGTATAAGTACTGTTAGTAATGGTAAAAAATGTAATATTTAAATTATGAGTAAAGATAGAACTAAACTTCCTGATGCTCCAAGTACTATTATTCTTAGTGATGATGTACTTGATGATATTTATTCTGATATGCAAGCAGACCAGGCACTTATGCTTGAGCAATCCGGTATTTATGAGTAAATTCGATTTTTACGTAATTTCCTAGGTTTCACAGCTCTCAATTAATTTAGCTGATAAATTTATCGGCAAATTAATTTGAGGGCTTTATATTACAAAATAAAATATTAAATAAAATGATAGTTGTAACACAAACTCAACTTAAGAATAAAGACACTGAAGCTATAATACTTTTACGTAATGAAATTAAAGCTAGTTTTAATACTAATGCTATTGATTATTTTACTATAAGTGCTGTAGCTGAAATTCTATATAATAAATTTAAGCATAAGAAACATGATATAATATATCATACAACTGTTTCTTATGACGGTATTAATAAACCATTTAAAATAAGAATTAATTATGCCATCAAATAGAAGTAACAATGAAATAGGTAAAGCATTTGCTATTGGTAGTAAGATTGAGTACATGAACAAATTATATGAAGTAACCGAAAGCGGTTCTTGTTGTGATTGTTCTCTTGCTACTATTTGTTCTAGTAGTGATATGTCTGCTGGCGATAGAAATGATGATGCTTTATCTAGAGATAAAAGAATTAATATATTTGGTGAATGTTCACGTGTTAGAAGACCTGATACTAAATCTGTAGTATTTGTAGAAATTCCTAAAGATAATACTAAAAATAAGTATTACAAGATTGAACCTTTATTTAGAGATGATAATCCTAGTAAATTAAAATCTGTAGAATTTGATTTACCTAAAGGTTATGTAATCGATAAAGATAATAGTGATTTAGATAAAGGCATTATCAGATTTAAGAGAAAATGGTTGTCTATTGAAGAAATATATGATGCTTTATTTGACCGTAAAGAAATTACATATCGTCAAAATCTTAAAGATTTTAGTAATTCTAAAATGTTAGTTATAACTAATCTTATGGATATTGCTAATTATTTTAATGGTGATTGGGAATATACTACTAATGCTGATAAATGTGGTTATATGATAGCTTATGATAAAACTACAACAGAACCTTATGGTTATCAAATTGTTCATATTAATTCTAATACAGATATGTATTTTGGTAATATTATGTTCAAAAATGAAGCTGATGCACAGTATGTAATAGATAATCCTAATTTCAGAAACATTCTCGATAATATATTTAAAGTATGAGTTTGTATAAATATAATATAACTGTTAAAGTTGATGATGAAGACGATAAGTATAATGAAATGACTATAAGACTTGGTATTGAAAATGCTATTCAACATCATTTACGTTTTGCTAATCTTCATCATAATAGTAATGTTAAAATAGAAAGAGATTTTAAAGTATAAAATTATGGGAGACGAAGATTTATATGTAGGTAATGTTAGAAACTATTATAATACACGAAGTATTATACTTAGTGCTAATGAAAGACCTGGCTTAAAAGTTTGTAGTAGTAGTTTTCCTGATGGTAAAGCTCAACGTAGAGAAAGTAGACGTAGAGCTATTAGAAGAAGAAAGGGTAGACTATGATACTATGTAATAGTTGTCTTTATCAATTTGATACAAGACATTGTAATGTACCTGATTTTGGAGAAGTTATACAATGTAATGGTTATGTTGATAAAAAAGACTTTTATAAACATTCTTCAAGACGTACAGGTTATGTTATTCCTTATAACTTTCCTCTTAATACTCGTAGAGGTTTTAGAACTATATATTTTCTTATGAAATTAACTCAACATGATATGACTACTGTAATTAAAGATATAATTGCTGTTAGACATGCTGGTATTAATTTTATAACTAATATATGCGATAAACTAGAAAAAGAGAATGCTTGTATGCTAACTTCTCTACGGGGCGACTAGAGAATAGTATAGTATAATAACTTTATAAATAAAGAATTATGGACTATAAAAATAAGAAAGTAGTGTTTATAGATTTAGACGATACTTTAATTAAAACTATATCAGGTAAAACATTTCCTGAAGATATTAGTGATTTTAGAGTACAACTTTCTGTACTAGATAAAATAATAGAGAAAATGCCTAATCTTAGTATGCTTTTTATAGTAAGTAATCAAGGTGGTATAAAAGACATTAAAGATAAATATCTTTTTACTTCTAAAATAAATGCTATAGAAAGTATATGTAGAGGTTATTTAGGTGTTGAACTTGATAAATTCTCATTTATTGATAGTTTATATTGTTGTTCTATGAATAAGAATAATACTTATCGAAAACCTAATACTGGAATGTTAGAACAATTATATTATCAATATAGAGTAGAGTCTGAAGACGAATGTATTATGATTGGTGATGCTTCTGGTAAACCAGGAGATTTTTCAGATTCTGATAAAAGATGTGCTTCAAGATTTTCTATAGATTATGTTGATGTAAGAGATTTCTTAGAATCATAATATAATCAAGTTCTGCTAAGTGTAGTAATACGGCTTATGGTGCGAAACCAAGCAGAACTCCTAATATTAATAATTAAAATAATAAAGTTATGGAATCAAAAGAATTTAAAGCTAAACTTAAAGAAACTAAAGGTATTCTTGAAAAAGCTAAAGTTGAATACAAAAAAGAACGTACTGCTTTAAGTAATAAAGTATTAGAATCTTATAATATTCATGTTGGCGATGAAATTATTTATAATAATAGAAAATATAAAGTTCATAGCGCTATTATAAATAGTAAGAACTTGATATATGTTATTCTCACTCCTGTAGGATTTAAATATTTCAATGAAAAAATACTAATAGAACGTTTAGTATAATCATCTTATTGATGAAGTAATAATAATATTAATTAATTAAACTTTTTGTAAAATGGCAAAGAAACATGATGAAAGAAAGGATTTAAAGTGTGTATCACGTATTGCAAAGATTGATGGTAATCATATTATCATTCCAATTAATGCAGTTATTGGTATTCGTACTTGGGGAAGAATTGATTTTCTTGTCCATTATTGTGGGTATGTGCTTAATCGTGGTAGTAATACTATTAAGCCTTCTAATCTTAATTTTGAAGATAGTACTATAAGTGCTAGAGAAGCTAAGAAGATTAAAAAAGAACATAAACTAACAAACAAGAAGAAATGAATGTAGATTATTCTAAGCTTAAATTTGTCTTTAAGCCTAAAGCTTCTACTAAACGTAGAGCACCAACTGCGCTTCCTAATAAGAAGTTAACTAAATTAGTTCCTGGTCAAGTTATTCAAGATGAACAAGGTAATTTTACTGTTCGTATTAAGTACTTTGATTATATTAATAGACTTACCAAAGATACTAATATAAGTGATGTAGGTAAAGATGGAGTAACTCTTCCTTTTACTGAAGATTCTTATGATTTAACTAAATGTGAACGTATATTTACTAGAGTTGGTCAAAGAAACAGACAATATATCAGTTTAATTCTTAGTGAAAGTGATAGAATATTCAAGAAAGCAGACCCTAATCGTTATATACCTTTTTGTCATAACTGGATTTGTTCTTGTTGGATTGTTAGAATTGATGGTAAACTTTATGCTAAATTCAATAGAATTTTAACTCTAGTTGGTCATGATTATAATGTTAAACATTTAATAGATGATGAGGAGGATATATAATGAGTAATACTGATGAATTTACTATAAATACTCCTAATAAAAATAGAGCTAAAAAGTTTACTTTTACTGATGACCAAACAAAAGCTTATAATGGACTTATTAAGTTTATTAATGAACCTTATAATCCTAAAGATTTTAAGCGTGCTTTGATTGGTCCTGGTGGTACTGGTAAAACTTTTCTTCTTAAAGCTTTACTTCAAGATTGTAATATACCATTCTCTGAAATAGGTTTAAGTGCTCCAAGTCATAAAGCTTGTAGAGTTCTTAAAAATAGTATTAGAGGTACTCATTGTAATGCTAATACTATTCAATCTGATTTTGGTTTTAAACCTAATTATGATATTGAAAAGTTTGATATTAACAATGTTACTTTTGCTTCTTATGGTCGTATAAAGATTGAAGATTATCGTCTATATATAGTAGATGAAAGCTCTATGCTTAATCGTAGTCTTGTTACTTATATTGATAAGATGATGAAGAAGTATAGCATTAAACTTATACTATGTGGCGATGATGCTCAAATCCCGCCCGTAAACGAGAAGGATAGTTATGCTTTTAAAGGCGTTACATCTTTCAGACTTACACAGATTGTACGACAAGATGAAGATAATCCTATAAGAACTCTTACTGAACTTCTTCGTGGTGATGTTTATAATGGAACTTTTAACTTTCTAAATTACATATCTCGTAATCGTAGTAAATTTGATAATACTATGACTAAAGGATTTGTAGTTTGTAATTCTGCTCAATTTCAGCAAGAAGTTGTGAAACAATTTAGTGACGAATCAATTACTCATAATACTGATTATGTCAAAGTTATATCTTATACTAATAAAGCTGTTTCTAATTGGAATAAATTTATTAGAGAAAGTATAATTAAAGACAGTGAAAAATCTGTTATTACTAAGAATGATTTGATTACTTCTTATGTTACTATTGTTGACCAATTTAATGATGCAATTATTCAGAATAGTGAAGATTATATTGTAAAAGAGATAGCTAACTATACTCATCCACAATATGAGCTTAAAGGTTTCATGGTTAAATTTCAAGCTGTATTTGGTGGTCAAGTTACTTCTCCATTATTTATTATAGACCATAGAGATAAATATACTATGTCTATGTATTGTAAGATTGCTGATGATTTAATTCAGCAAGCTAAGAATGCTCGTAAAGATATTCGTGCTGCTAAATGGAAAGCTTATTATAAGTTTAAAGAATCTTGTCTTCTTCTTGTTAATATTGGTAGACCTGACGGTTCTATTCTTTATTATAGAGATTTAGATTATGGTTTTGCTATTAGTAGTCATAAGTCTCAAGGCTCAACTTACAATGTAAGCATGGTAGATGTTATGGATATTGTTTATGATAAATATGGTAGACCTTACCCTAACGCTAGTGATATTAATAAGCGGCTTTATGTTGCTGTTAGTAGAGCTAAAGAAAAAGTGTATTTGAGATATGGATATTGATAATAATAGCTTTGTTAGACTAGTTCGAGTTCTTAAACAAAAAGAACAAGATGTAGCTAGAATTAAAGATACTATATCTAATGGTATTCTTGATGAAAATGATTTGAACCTTGGTGATACTGTAAAGTTAACCAAAAAAGATAATAGTCGTACTGTTATCGGTACTCTCTTAGATGCTACTATTGTTATTATTGATGATAATTATCATAAAGGTGTTGTTGTTCGTCCTGATTATGTTTATGAAAGTGTCAAGTTTTCGCTGGCAGAATGGAACATTGAAGTGATACCAAATTCATCAGATGACAATTTTGTTGAGTTTTAAGCAATTTGAATAGTTTAGTCGATTAATTAATCACGAAAATTATTTGATGCGCTCAAATCGAAAATTAAAATATTAAATAAAATGTGTAATACAAGTAATAGTCCTTCTTTTAAAGAACGTGTACAATGTTACATTAATAAAAGCGATGAAATAAAGAAAGATTATCAGAATCGTATGAATGCTCTTAACGACGCAGCAACTGCTGATATTCTTGCTAATTGTCCTATTAAAGTTGGCGATGTTTATGTAACTGAAGATAATAATGTTTGGGGTGTTAAACGACAGTATTATAAAGTTGCTAAACTTGAAGCTGATGTTGATGGTACAGTTACTGTTTATGGTTATAAACGTAAGCTAGATAAAACTTGGGGAAAACGTGATAATATATTCATGTTTATAGCTGCTATTTACGATAATTATAATGTTAATCATTATGATAAAGTAGAAGATTATGTTGAACCTACTAAAGATTAATTAATTATGAAAAGAAGTGATAAAATTAAAGCTTGTAAACGTATTGAAAATGGTTGTAACTTTCCTAATCTTATGACTATTAGTAAATATCCTGGAGGTAATACTGTTTATCATAATTATCAATGGTAAACAATTATGATTCCTAAAGTATGTGATAATTGTGCTTTAGGCATGTTTAATACTAAGTGCAAATGTCTTGATGGTGTTGGTAATCCAATGTCAGGTATGATTATTGTTGTACCTAATGTTGATTATAATGCTTATAAGAATAGAGGAATGACTTTTAGTAAGTATGTGGAAATAGTAAAGGAAACTATCACATCTCTTACGGGGGGTCTAGAACAACTAGACCCTTATATTGTTCCTCTTATTCGTTGTAAGCTTGATGAACGTTGTCCTGTAAATCAATATATAGCTAATAGATGTATGCTTCATACATTTGCTGATATTAGAATTAATAATATCAAGAAGATAATGCTTCTTGGTAATGCTGCTACTAATTTTGGTTTTGATATTACTAAAGGTAAAGATAAACTATATTATGTATCTCCTTTTGTTTACAGTACAAATTTCTCTCCTTTTATTAAGTTTATAGATGATAATAAATACGATGAATTTCGTAATCGTCTAGTTAAATGGCTTACTGCTAATAAAGATAATAATTATAATGGAATGGAAATAATTAAATTGATAAATGATTCATAGTTTAGCTGTAGACTTAGAAGTATTCGAGAATATGATTTCATTTACTTTTGTAGATGTTAGAGATTATCTTGATAAATTTGCAGATTGTAAAGGTGCTTTAACTGATACTTTAACAGTTGAAGAAATTAAGTCTAGACTTGATAGTGTAAAGAGTTGGATATTTTATGTTACTGATACAGATGATTCACAGATGTTAGAACTAATAGACTTCTTTGAGAAGATGCGTCCTATAACTAAAGATGATGGTACTGTAGATAGATATGATTTATTTGGCTATAACAATCAAGCTTATGATGATATGATGACTAGAGCTTTCCTTATGTATTGGAATCGTTTTGATACTAGTAAACAACTTTGTTCATTTCTTAAAGAAGTGAATAATAAACTAATATCTCTACAAGATGATAAAGACGCTTTATGGAATGACCCTCTACTTAATGTTATTCGTAAGTATAGATTACCTTATGTAACTGTTGATTTGTTTAAAGTTTATGCTCTTAATTCTGCTGGAGTAAATGTAGATAAAGATACTGGTGAACGTAAGAAGTATGGTAAAAGTTTAAAGCAAGTTAGTATTAATCTTAAATGGTATAATCTTCTTGATTTTAAGCTACCTCCAATAGATGATGAAGAAGGTGATGTATATAGGAAAAAAGATGAATATAAAGGTATGACTAATGAACAATTAAATCATTTGTTTACTGCTGATTTTGATAGGTATCTTATGCCTAAATATATAAAGCCTATGCTTCATTATAATAAGAATGATGTATTTCTTGTTTGCGAGATAGCTAGACAAAAGCCTGATGAGATTAAACTTAGATATAGTCTAGGTCATGCTTTTAAACTTAATCTTCTATGTAGTGCTAGAAGTAATATTGCTGATAAACTTCTTAATAAGTTCTATTCTGAACGTAGTGGACTTAAAGAAGATGCTTTTAAAAATCTTCGTACTCAAAGAACTGCTTTATCGTTTAAACGTATTATATTTCCTCATATTAAGTTTAAAACTAAACAACTTCAAGATTTACTTGAAGAAATGAAGAACGTTGTAATATATAGAACTAATAAAGATAGTTTTGTACGTGAAATAGATTTTTATGGTACAACATATACTCTAGCTACTGGAGGTATTCATACTCAAGACAAACCTGTAATACTTAAAAGTACTAATAAATATGTTTATGTTCATCATGATTATACATCCTACTATCCTAGTATAATGATTAGTTATGAAGTAGTACCTGAACATCTTAATACTAAGGTGTTTGTAAACATGGTAGATTACTTTAAACAGACGCGTGTTAAGTGTAAACATACTAAGGATGAAGATGGTTTTGTAGTTCCTGGTGTACATAATAGCCTAGCAGCTGAAGCATTAAAGATTGTAATCAATGCTATTTATGGTAAATATGGTTATGAAAATTATTGGCTTTATGATAGACTTGCACAAATGAGAGTTACAATTAATGGTCAGTTAATGACAATGACTCTTTGTGAATCTCTTGAACTTGCTGGAATACATGTTGTTAGTGCTAATACAGATGGTATCGTTATAAAGCTTCCTTATGATAAAATTGATGTTTATAATCAAATTTGTAAGGAATGGAATGAGACTAATAGAATGTCTGCTGATGATGAACATTACAAGATGCTTGTTAGTCTTAATGTTAATAATTATTTTGATATTCAAAGTAACGATAAACTTGAGTATAAAGGTGCTCTTGACCCAAAGCAATATATCAAAGACCTTAAAAAAGGTTATGATATGCCTATTGTAGCTACTGCTGTATTTGAGTATTTTGCTCATGGTACATCTGTAATGGAAACTCTTTGTAATCATAAAGATATTCTTGATTTTTGTAAAACTCAAAATGTTGGTAAACAGTTTGAAGTTGTTTATGAAAAAGTAGTAGATGGAAAACGTGTTGAAGTTCGTAGTCAACCTCATGTTCGTTTCTATGTATCTACTAGAGGAGTTGTGATTATGAAAGAGCATAAACTTACTGGTAAACGTAGTGTTTTAGCTAGTGGAAAACCAGTTCAAATTCTTAATTTACTTGATGATAAAGATATTAGTGAGCGTAATGTAAATTATGCTTATTATTATGAAGAAGCTTATAAGATTATTAATCCTATTAAACTTGGAATAAGTCCTAATCAGAAAGGTAATTCAAAGAATAAAACTCTTAGTGGAAAAGCTCTATTAAAGAAGAACTTTGGTATGTATAATAGTTTATTTGATAATGAAGAAGAATAATGACAGAAGAACAAGTTTATTTAAATGCTGTTGATGTTTGGAGAATGAATAAAGGAATAGGTACTTTTGTAATACCTGCTCCTTTTGATACTCTAAGACCTCTGCTTTATATTCTTCCACAACTTTACAATAAGTCTCCTACGACTAATATTGTTATTATTGTGAAAGATTTTGCAGATAGAAGTAGTATTGAAAATTATCTAACTACTTTGAACAATGAAGTATGGAATAATTCTTTTCGTACTGTAATACATAATGGAAATCTTAGGATTTTAACTACAGAATATGCTGCTGAACATATTAATGAATATAGTCCTTTACTGACTATAATTTATAATCCTAGTATATTTCATTTTGTACATATAGCTATGATAGAAAAATCTAAGTTTAATTTAGTAATTCTTAGTAAACTACTAGATAGTAAAACTATGGATGATTTCTATACTGTTGCTCCTAGTATTGGTAACTTTAGTCAAAATGTTATTGATGAAGTTAGAACTAACCGCCCCGTAAAAGAGTGTTTGGTAGGGTTAACTATAACGCCTGATACTGAACTAGATAAAGAAATGAACTATTATAATAGGGAAATTTCTACTGCTCTAGCTATATTTGGTAACTTTGATAATATCAAGTATGCTAGATTGGGAAATAGTGCTACTAATTGTTCTAGTATGATGATATGTGATGCTATTGCTCGTACTAATGGTTGGGATAATCATTTAGATATGTCTTCGGAATTTAATAGAGACATAGATAAACTTTATAGTCCTGCTGCTATTAAAGAACGTGCTGATAGTATTTATAATATTATTAGAGAACGTAGTACTAAACTTGCTAGTTCTAAAGATAAACTTAGTAATATCTTAGATATAGTCAATAACAATTCAGACAAGAATATACTCATTATAAACAAGTATGGTGAATTTGCTAATCTTGTTACTGATTATCTTAATGATAAATCTGGTAAAAGAATTTGTGCTAATTGCCATGATAAAGTAGATAATGTTCCTGCTGTAGATGATTATGGAAATCCTATTCTTATAAAGAGTGGTCCAAAGAAAGGTCAACCTAAACTTCTAGGTGTTATTGCTCAAAAGAAACTTGCACAGAAACTTATGAATAGCCATAAGATAAATGTAATTTCTTGCGGTGCTTCACCTGACAAGTCTTTAGATGTTGATATTGATTTGGTTATAATCACTTCTCCGCTATGCGATACTGTTGAGAGCTATTTCTATAGGCTTTCTAAGGTTCATTTCAGTAATGAGGTATTATTATATACCTTATTCTATAAAAGCACGTTAGAGGAGAAAAAACTAGAAGATAGAACTATTCCAATCAATCATACAATAATTAACGATTTTGATAGAAATGTTAAAGTTGATAATAATAATGCTTATTGTATTGTTGATTAAGAAAAAGTTCTTATCTTTGCCGCAGAAATTAGAAAACGAACTAATAAGCTCTTTGAAATAATGAATGATACTAAAGATGAAAATGGTAGCAATCGTAGTTTGATTGTTAGACAAGATGATGTTAATACTGGTATTCATGTTCTAAATCTTCTTGATGCGAAACAACTTGCTAATGCAGAAGTATTTCTAAAGAAGATTGTTGCTACAGAAAAAGGTGGTGTTAAGACTGTAAATGAAGGTCTTGCTATTCTTATGAGAGCACAAGATTTAAGATTACCTTTTAGTACTTGTATAGAACATATCCATGTAATTAATGGTAAAACCGGTGTTGATGTTCATATCGTCAAAGCGTTGTTGTCAAGGGCAGGTATAGTCTGGGAAACTACTAAAGATTATGTACCTCAGTATAAGTATACTGATGGCAATAATGTTTATGATGAGACACTACTTCCACAGTATTGTGTTAAATGTCGTACCAAAGCAGAAGCTGAAAGTAAAACAGACGATGAAATAGTTGGTGTTTATCCTCTTAAATATTATAAAGATTTAAAAGGTAGAATATACAACGAATTTCAAATTAACGAACAATGTATTAAGTGCATTAATCTACCACAAGCTATGAAAGTAGCTCAAGAAGGTAAGTTTCCTGTTATTAGAACTCAGGCTACTCCTACAGATTATGTTACTGAATATAAGTTTACTAGGTTTAAGAGAATATATGGTAAAGTAGTTGAAACTCATGCTGTAGGACATTTCTCTTATACAGAAGCTAATACGGCTGACTTATTTACTAAAGATACTTTTAAGAAATATACTCGTATCATGATTGGACATCGTGCTTTTATGTATGGTGCTCGTGATATAGCTAGTGATATTCTTATGGGTGTTATGTCAGACGATGAATTATCCGAAGTCTTTGCCAATTCAGTTCCTAATGATGAAGACTTTGTAAATATTGAAGAAATTTCTAATGGTGAAGTTTCTCCAGAATAAGGAACAATTTAGTGTGTAAATAGTATTATACTATATAATTATTTTATTAACAATTTAAATATTTAAAATTATGAAGATTAACGGTTTATCATTCGGTATTTCAGCAGTTGCAAGTGGTGTTAAGAGTAGTGTAGTTAATGCTGAGCCTCAGCTTATTGTTGCTACTACTAAGGGTGGTTTTGCTATTACAGGTTCTGTATCTAAGGCTCTTGGTTTGCAGGCTGGTGATAACATTATGTTTGCTAATAACATCGCTGATGTTGAAGCACTTGTAATGGCTAAGGAAAATGCTGATTTGTTGGAGTATGCTAAAAATAATGGTTTCGACCTTGAGACTTCTGAAGGTGTAGAAGCTTGTATTAAGTCTCTTACTGTTTGGTATATCGCTAAGGGTGTTCCTATGTTTAAGAAGGATGGTTCAGAAGCTACTGTAGCTGTTCGTCTTACTAAGGAAGAGAAGAAGAAGCTCTATGATGAGAATGTTGATGCTATCATTGCTGCTAATCGTGCTCAGCTTATTGCTGCTTACAACCTTAATGAGGATGCTACAGATGATGAGATTAAGGAGCATTATACAGTTGATGAGATGCAGAGTCCACAGACTCAGGCATTCAGTGGTTGTAAGCTTGCTGCTAGTGGTAATGCAGTTGGTACTGGTTTGAAGCTTACTTTCTCTGATACAAACAACTGGGAGCAGCTTAAAGCTGATATGGAAGATAAGACTGCTTTGAAGCGTGTATTCTCTGTTGATGTTAAGGCTGGTGAGACAGGTAAGTTCAACGATGGTCATAAGATTGTTGATGTTATCTATTATCCTCTTGGTGAGTATACTGATGAGAAGCCTGCTCGTATAGCTGCTAACAAGGCTGCTGAATCTGCTGAGTAATTAGTTCATTCATTAGATATTCATTCGCTTTTTATTATAGGGAACTGAGCATATCAGTTCCCTTTTTTAATCAATTAATATAATCGTTTTAAAACTTAATTAAGTTATGACAGATGTAACAAAAGAAGCAGCAGCAGTTGCAAATGGTGCTGCAAAGAAGAATCGTAGAGGTATTAGTAATAACACAGTAGCTGCTGCTCGTCTTAAATTTCATGAGAAAGATGCTAGCCCAGCTAATGGTTTATTTATGGCTCATCTTGATTCTGTAAGTGTAGAGTGGTCTCAGAGTGCAGAAGGTAATTCTTTTGCCGGTTTGAAGATGCCTCGTCTCGTAGTTACTTTTGCTAGTAATCATGAGAATGTTAAGGAACGTCGTTATGTTACTAAGACTTTCTTCCCAGTTGAGAGTAATGTTGATACTATTCCTGGTGGTAAGAATGCTTGGCAAGTAGATGCTCTTCTTAATTGGACAAAGCATCTTCTTGATGTATTTTATCTTAAAGGTCGCGATTTAACTCCTGATGAGGAAGACGCTCTTACTCTTACATTTGAAGATTATACTGAAGATGAGAATGGTAATTTGCAGTATAATGCAGTAGATGCACAGGATGTTCTTAATGGTTATCGTCATATCTTTGAGAATGTTGCTGCTATGCTCAATGGTCAATTTAATGTTGCTGATGATGCTATTGCTAAGCCTTGCTTTAAGGATGCTAATGGTAAACCTCTTTCTTGTTGGATTAAGTTGCTTCGTGCTACTCGTAATCGTAAAGGTGATTGGGTAGATGTCGATAAGAGCAAAGATTTGCAGTTTACTGCATTTGTTGGTTCTGGTGCTATCGAACTAGTTAAGATGAAGGAAGGAAAGATTCTTCCTCCTGTTATTCTTGCTATTGATAAGGTTAAGGAGAGTATTACTCCTAAGCAGACCAATAAGACTCCTACTGTTGGTGTTCCTGGTATTCCTGGTATGCCTGGTATGGCTGGTGGTGCTGTAGTTCCTCCTATTGGTGGTGAATTTGCTGCTGGTGCTCCTGCTGGTGGTGGATTTGACCCAACTGCTACAGACGACCTTCCATTCTAAGTAGATAAGTAAAGAGTTATCTCTTTGCCTACTAATTCTCAACTAAAGTTTAATGTTCTAAGGGGTAACGATGGTAGTAATACTGTTGTTGCCCCTAATTTTTTATCAATATGAAACGTAATGCTAACACAAGTAAACTTACAAAAGCTTTTATAGAATCTAGAGTAAGTCAAGAAGAAATTGTAAGTAAATACTTAGATATACCATTAGAAGTAGTTAGAGATTGTGTTGAACATAATCATCTTATTACTTCTGTATTTCGTGACGATGATACTGATGGTAGTATGGGTATTGCATACAATGCCAAGGGTAGACTTAAAGTTCGTGATTTTGGTGGTGCTGGTTTCTTTGATGATGTGTATGGTGTAGTAGCTTACGTACTAAGTATTGTATATGAAAGACCAATTAGTACAAATAATAAACAAGATTTTTATTTTGTACTAAGTCATATTTATAGAACGTTTTCGTATCAAATAGATAATCGTGTTAATGATTATGATATAGACGAATCTATAAAGAATGCTCTCGTTAAAGCTCGTAAGAAAAAAGCTATTATTGAAATTGTTCCTCGTAGTTGGAATCGTCAAGATAAAGCTATATGGGCTAAATTAAATGTAGATTTGAATTATCTTAATACTCATTTTGTTATTCCAGTTGAGCAATATTATATTGACAGAGTAACTAATCCTACTCCTAAATATAAAGATACTAAGAATGACCCTTGTTATGCTTATATGCTTGGTCGTAATAAATCTGGAGTATATCTTATTAAACTATATTTTCCATTACGTGATAGAACTAAGGAATTAAAGTTTGTAACTAATTGTAATGTACTTGAAGGTCTTCCTAATCTAGAAAGAGAAGATTATGATTATATTATTATAACTAAGTCTAGTAAAGATAGATTAAGTTTAGGTAGTCATCTAAGCAAACATACCTTCTACGGGGCGGATGGAAAAACTCTTAATATTGGAGTTGTTAATCTTCCTAGTGAAAATTATAGACTTAAAGCTAATGAATATACTTGGCTTAGAAAAAGACTTAATAATGAAGGTATGATTGTTAGTCTTTTAGATTTTGATAGGACTGGACGTGATGGTGCTGATTATCTTTTAGAAACTTATGGCATTCCTTATCTTTTTATTACTCGTGGAGAATTTGGACTTGAGAATTATGAGTGTAAAGATTTTGCTGATTTACATGATAAATTCAATAACAATGAAATAGATACTTTTATTAAAGAAACTATTAGATATGTCGAAATCCGATACAGAAAAGATAAGAGTGATACCGATGCCTATTTCAAAAGATTATCAGACTGTGATTTGCCATACTGAGAAAGTTGGTAATAATATTAAATCACAAACTCGTATTCTTATGACTTGGATAAGTGATAAAGAAGAAGCTCTACTTGATAAAGGTAGAGCTATTACTATAACTAGAGGTGGTATTACTTTTGATTTGGATACTGATAATATATTTTCGTACGGTGAAGTAGATTTTCATGATGGTACTGAAGATTATGATGCTTTAAATGAATTAATTCCTTTTAGAGATGTTGTTCATATTCCTCTTAATTACGATTATGATACTCATACTTGTAAAACTCCTACAAAAATGTATCAAACTAGAGAGACTGATGATATTGGTGCTATGGCTCAATATGCTCATGGTCGTCTAGGTAAACCAGATAAAGTTGTAATATTTAGATTAATAGCTAAACGATGGTAAGATTTCCAAAAGCTTATACTATGGTAGTAGATGAACAAGTTCAAGCTATGGCTGTTAAAGACATTAGTACTTGTGGTGCTGATGAATTTGTTGCTAAAGCTTGTGTTCGTCTTGATTGTTCTCGTATTAAAGATGATATGAGAATGATGCAAACTATAGGTACTCCTTATCGATATGAAGTTACTCGAACTCTTATTGGAATTGATTACGCTCTTCAACAAGGTTGGATTGATGAAAATAAGAAAGATGAGTATGTTTCTAAACTTGTAGCTTTACATAAACGTAATCTTAAATATGAAGAAGATAATCCTCCTATCATATACGATAAGAAGAAAGGTTTAAAAAAGACTACTCGTACTACTAGAAAGAAAGCTAAAGAAGGAACTCTTGAAGGTTTTGAAAAACCTAAGAAAGAGAAAACTCAAAGTGCTGCTCAGTTAAATGCTCAAGCTAGAGCTAAACTTATTAGTAAACTTAAAATTAATATATGATACTATTTAAAAGAAATGCTAAAGGCGACCCTATTTCATGGAGTATTCATGAATATGGTCAAGATAATGAATATATAGTTCATTATGGTGTTGTAGGAGGACATAAGCATGAAGAAATAATTAAAGCTAAACTTAGTAGAGGTAACGAAATAGAATCTCGTATTAAAGCTAAACGTAAAGAAGGATATAAAGAAGCTTCTGAACTTAAAGATAATGCTCCTTTAAACATAAAAGGTGATGTTAATCTTCTTAACTTTCTTAATACTTATCTTCCAAAGAATAATACTACTGATGAAGGTTTTGTTCTTCCAATGCTTGCAAAAGTACTTAAAGATAATAAACCTTTTGATAAACGTAGTTATTTAGGTCAGTATAAAATTAATGGTGTTAGATGTATTGTTGGTGCTGAAGAAACTAATGATTTGTTTAATCCTGTTAGACTTACTTATCGTTCTAGAGAAGGTACTGATTGGACTCCTAAACTTACTTGGATGGATGAAATAATTCTTCCAGCTATTAAAGATGATTTACTTGATGCTATGATTGAAGAAGGAGCTTGCCTTGATGGTGAACTTTATATTCCTGGTTATAAAGTAAATGATATTAATAGTTTTGTTAAGAATGAAAAGCTTCCTCAACATCTACTTCTTCAGTATTGGTGTTATGATATTGCTATTGATAATATGAGTTATGAAGCTAGACGTAAGTTTAAAATGGATAACATAAGTAGATTATGTTATACTTTTGATACTTATGAACAACATCTTAACAATAAGAGTAAACTTATATTATTGCCTGATATTAATATCAATAATATTTATGATGCTACAAGATTTAGAGATAAGTTTATAGGTCTTGGTTTTGAAGGTCTTATTATTCGTGATGTTAATTCTGCTTATCAATTTGGTGCTCGTAATTTAGCTATGCTTAAATATAAACGAGTTGATGATGCAAAATTTAAAATTGTTGATGTTATTCCTGAAGGAATTAGAACTACACTTTGTAAACTTGTTCTTAAAAATGACATCAATGAAGAATTGTTTGAATGTACTCTTAATTTTGACCATTCAAGACAAGAGTATATATTAAAGAATAAAGAAAAATTTATTGGTAAATATGCCTTTGTAGAATATAGAGAACGTTCTGGAGTTAAGAGTGTTCCTTTTCATGCTAAGGCAGTGGATATAATAGATTAGTAATATGAATTTAAACGCTTATGATAACGTAACAGAAAAACTAGACAAACATAAAACTTGGTATTCTCCAAAGTTTAAAAGACTATATAGTCGAGAAATAAAGTTTAGAATGTTCTATAAGTTCTTACAACGATGGAACGAAAGTATTAAACGAAATGATTATTTTCTAGCTGTTAGTATGTATAATACTGATGGTAGATTTAGTATAACTAATAAAGATAATTATAGTAGATTAAAGTTTTCTATTCCTAAAGAAGTTATTAAAGATTCTATTCTTAATTCTATAGTTGAAGATGCTAATGTTGAAGTTAAACTTGTTGATAATCAGCCTGATGGTGAAGTGTATCAGTTGAACATATAACATTAAATTGCTAGAGCCGCCCCGTAGAAGATGTGGTAGATTTCCACTTTACTTAATACGTGAGCGGCTTTATTGTGCCTGCTTATTAGTTATTCATATAACTAAATTCAATTCGTTAGAAACAAAATTAAAATATTAAATAACTTAATAGTATGAGCAATGAAGATTATAATAGTGGTTGGTTTGGTTGTTTAGTGCTTGTTGCACCTTATATAATAATAGGAAGTTTAATGCTTCTTTATTATGCTATTCGCAATCATGCAATTTAGAATAATATATTTATTGTAAAACATTAAAAGTAAAATTATGGTTAAAAGTAAAGTAGGTGCTGAACCTAAAGGTAAAGTTAAACATTCGTTTACTAAAGATGCCGGTATTCATGAAGGTATTCATCTTTACGCTATTGGTCCTCAATATGCAATTGATTGGGTAGATGAAGAAGGACTTTGTATTCGTTATATTAAAGGTAATACTCCAGAACAAGCTATTAGAAATGCTTTTAAATGGTGTTTAGATAAAGGCCTTATAACAAATCCTATTTATATAAAATAATAATAACAATTATGACAGAAAGTGATTTAAAGTATTGGAAAGCTGTTCTTGGACCTGTAGTTCCAGAGCATCTTGTAACTCCTGAAGTTGTTGCATTACGTGACCAACAAAACAAAATGCTTAGTCTTATGGCTAAGAAGAATGCTGATTATGGTAATGCTTTCAATAAAGGTTGTGATAAACTAGGCTATAAATATGGTCTAGCTAGAATGTATGATAAAGCTAATCGTTTGGTTCATCTTATTGAAGATGATTTTCAAGGTTACAGTAATCCTAATGTTGAAGATGAAAGTATGTTTGATACTATTCAAGATTTAGCTAATTATTGTAATATGTTATTAGCTTGGCAAGCTAGTGATAATGGACATGAACCTACCATACCTTCTACGGGGCGGGTAGAGACAGTTTTCATTGATATTTCTAATCTTGTTAAAACAGATAAACTTATTCTTGTTGAAGAAACTAGTAGGCGAGTTGTAACTAATGAAATTATAGCTTCTTACGGTTTTGAAAATCTTTGTAAAGATGAAGATGACTATGTATATAATTTATCTGCTGATAATAAAGAAATACCTGTTACTAGCGAACATAAAGAAAATGTAATCGCTCTATCTCCTGAAAAATATAATGCTGAAAAAACTTTTGTTAAACATAAAAAGTAAATAATATGATTAAAGTTGTAAATCCTAGTGTTGAAGTTTGGAAACAAGAAGGTTATGATTTAGAGAGTATTTTTAAACATATAGCTAGATGTGCTCGCGTTTGCTATCAAAGTACTCCTAAAAATAAAGATGAAAATGCTTATGATTTTCTTGTTAGAACTGTTTTTAAAGGACATGATTTCTTTGGTTATAGTAAGATAAAGATTAAGGACCGATTTGAACAAATACTTGCTCAAAACGCTTATGGTGATGTAGATTTAACAAGTCTTCATTTAAGTTGTTGTGAACATGCTACAGTTCATCTTAAATTTCCTACTTTCATGCCTAGAGCTGCTGCTATGTGGGAAGGAGTATATGAACATAACAAATATAGTAGAACTAATAATCATGATGGTTATCTTTATGTTACTACAAATCTTAGAGTAATAATAGAAAGTTATGCTATTTATACTCTTGAGTTTATAGATACAACTCCTAATTGTCCTTACTATATGCCAAGAACTACTGTTTGTTTTATAACAGATATTGGTGCTAGTCGTGAACTTAATCGTCATAGAGTTAATAGTGTTTCAGAAGAATCTACTCGTTATTGTGCTTACGATAAAGGTAAATTTGGTAATGGAATAACTGTTGCTAAACTTCCTTGGATTCCAGATGTTGAACCTACTGATGAAGGTCATGATTACAATGAAGGTTTCTTTAACGATAATGAAGTCTTTGATAATAATGTAATTGAAGAACAATATACAGATAATTGGACTGCTGTAGATTGGTTCTTTTATGGTCTTCAAGTTTGTGATTTAGTTTATCGTAAAACTCGTGAACTTGGTTGGACTGCACAACAAGCTAGAGAAATTCTTCCTCTTAATACTAAGACACAAGTAGTTCATACTGCTTTTGTTGATGATTGGGAGCATTGGATTGCTCTACGTAGTAATCAAGTTAGTGGTAAAGTTCATCCTATGATGGGTGAATTAGCTAAACAATTAATTCAACAAGTATATCCTGAATAATCATGTGGATAAGTATATTAAATTATAATATGGGACAAATTGAAGTTGCTGATGTAACCGAAGATTTTGAAGAAAACGAAACTGCTGCTGATAATAATGAAAAAGCTGTAGATTGGCTTGAATCAAACGGTTATTGTTCTACTGAAGTTACATTTATGCTAATTGATGAATGTCCTTTGTGTGTAGTAAATAATGTAGAAACTCATTTAAACTTATAAATTATGGAAAAGACAATTAATGAAGTTAAGAAGAATGCAAAGACTTTAGAGAATGATATTCTCAAGTTAATTAGTGATTTTGAAGTAGCTAATCCTGAAGTTGAAGTTCGTGTTACTGTAGGTCGTAATTATTCTACTGTTGAAGATGGTAAAATTACTCATAGAGCAGATGTAGATTTAACAATTAAATAATTAAGTAATATGTCAAAAAGTATTTTCGATATTGATAGAGAACTTTATTCTCTTTATGATGAGATTGAAGAAGCAGGTGGAGAAATAACTCCAGAAATGGAAGAAAAGCTTGAAATTAATGGTCAAGAAATGACTAATAAAGTTAAGAATATAACTAACTTTATTAATAATTTGAATGCTGATATTCTTGTTATTAAGTCTGAGACTGATAGACTTGCTAAACTCAAGAAGTCTAAAGAGAATACAATTAAAGGTCTTACTAATCTTGTTCTCTTTGCTATTAAAAAGTATGGTAAAGAAGATAAGAGTGGTAAGAAGTGGATTGATTGGGGTACCGGTAAAGTAACTATTCGTAAAAGTGAAACTATTGAAGTTAATAGTAAGAAACTTGAAGCTATTAATGATATGCTTAAAGTAACTTTTGCTAATGGTATATATACCGGTACTCTTAACCAAAATTCTTCTGTAGATAAACAAGCATTACTTGATGCTATTGTTAATACTGCTAAAGATTCTGGTAATTACGAATGTAGCGAAATTGAAATAGAAGACCTTGATGATGTTAATATTGAGGTTACTGTTCCAGTTAAACTTACAGACCTTCTCAAGGGTGATGGTTATCAGCTTATGACTAATATCGGAGCTGTTAATCGTGATGGTTGGAAATTTAAACCTAGTATCGATAAGAAACTTATGAAAGTTAAAATTAAAGATGATGGTTGTGTTTCCAATATTGCTGAAGTTGTTGAAAACGATAATTTAACTATCAAATAACATGAGAGTTTCAGAATTAATACAAAAACTTAACAGTCTCCAAGAAACTAATGGAGACTGTCAAGTTATGGTTGATGATGTATATGCTGCTAATGTAGAATATGATTCATCTTTAGATATTATAAATATAACGTCTTATTAAAATAAAATGGTAATGTTATGTATAATATATATTTAATTAAAACAAATATTAAAATAAAAGCTAATACTTTTCTTAATGTTAATATTTTAGCAGAAGATTTATCTGATGCTACAAGTAATGCTTCATATCTTAAATATAATGGTGAAGAACTAAAGAAACATATAGTTAGTGTAGAACTTATTGTTTCAAATGTAGTACGTGATACATGGAACGTTAATGATTTAAATCCTGATTATAAAGATAATCAAGAGGCTCTTCCTCCTGCTGATAATATTTAATTTAATGTTTAACAATTTAATAACGCTGAGTTATGAGTAAATTTAATCGTGGTGGTCTTCCTTGGGCTATTGGTAAAGATGTATCTGATTGTGTAACTGCACAAGATGTAATGAAGAAAGCAGGTCTTGATTGGTCTGTTCAAAAGTGTGAACTTGTAGGTAAAATGCCTTTTAGAATAGGCAGTAATAACGATTTAGGTGAAGACGCTTTTGTACATGATGGTAATATTTATCGTGAATGTGCCAATGCTTATGCTACCTATCGTACAGATTGCAATTATCCTTTAGGTATAGTTAAAGATAAGTATGAAGTAGTTCAAAATATGGATGCTTTCAATTTCTTTAATAATGCTATTGGTGAAGGTAAAGCAATTTGGGATAAAGCTGCTTGTCTTAATATGGGAGAGAAAGTATATGTTAGTGCTAAACTACCAGTACAAACTTCTGTAAGTAAAGACGATGTTATAGATAACTATCTTGTGTTTAGTAATGGACATAATGGTGGTTCATCTGTAGATATTATGATTACTCCTGTTCGTGTTATTTGTACTAATATGCTTAATGGTGCTTTGGATAAAGCTTCTTGTCATATTAGACTTAGACATACTAAATCTATAAAAGAGAAACTTGAACTTGGTGCTCAAGTACTTAAAGTTGCTTGTTCTCATGCTTTAGATGCTCAAGAACTTTATCGTCATCTTACTACTATTAAGATGAGCGATGAAGATGTTTACAAGTATCTTTGTGAATTACAACTTACTCCTGCTGAGATTGAACGAATTAATCAGTACGACCCTAATAAAGGTTATGCTCGACTTGTTGCTCGTGATTATAGACTTCTTGAAGCAGTTGAAATATCTTCTCGTAAAGCTAATCAACTTTATAATATGATGGATTATTATAATGATGGTATTGGTCAGAAAGATATTTGTGGTACTGCCTGGGGAGCATATAATGCTGTAACTGGTTTCTATTGTAACATTGCTAATCTTGAAGGTGAGAAACGTATGAATAGTCTTGTTTGGGGTAGCGCTAATAATAATATGAATAAAGCACTTAATTCTGTTGTAGCTTATGCAAGTTAATTTTAACGGAAAAGAAAATCAATTTAAAGTACCTCATTACAAAGTTGGTGATGAGGTACTAGCTTTCAGTTATATTAGTGGTAAATTCTTTGTTGGTAATATTGGTTCAGTTAATAGCTATGCTGATAATAATCAAAGTATTGTAAATTACACTATTATGATTGATGAAAATAAAGGTATCCCTAATGTTCCAGAAGCTTTAGTATTTGATGACGTTAATGATGCTAAAGAATGGGTAAATTCATTAAGAATGGAACTATACAACTATTGATACACTTCTTTACGGGGAGGATAGAGCAACTACTAGTGTTAGAATACTAGAAGCAGCTAAAGCCGCCCCGTAGAAGATGTTAGTGGTTAAACTATCGTTAAACTAGTTATTATTAGTAGTAATACTGATGATAATGCTTATCTTTGTACTGCAAATGAAAGCAAGCATTAATATATATATTATATTAGGGCTTGTAAGTAGTTGATTATCAAATCGTTACACAACAAAAGTTGTAAACGACTACAACAATTTATTCAAAAGTTGTATGAGTTTACAACTTTTTTATGTATATTTGCAGGCGTGTAATGATAATGATAATAGTGATATGGATAAATTATATAGAAATTATGCTAAAGATATATGTGATGTTGGATTTGATATAAATACTATAGATACTGATAATAATCATGTAAGTAAAGACAATTCTAACAACTCTTATATTACGGCTATTAGTTATAATAAGGAAATGATTAAACTTCGTAAAGGTATAGTACTAGAAATGAGAAAGCATAGTCTTGCTGCTACTCAAGTATTTAGTTACATTGAGGAGCATTTAAAGTATGGCTGTAATAGTATTATTCTTAGTCCTACAATTATAGCTAAAGAATATAATAATGATAAAGGTAACATAAGTAAAGGTATTAAAGAACTTATAGAAATGAATGTCATTAGGAGAACTAAAGATTATATCGATGTTCCTGATGGTGTTAGTAAAAATCAATTTACTGTAAATCATAATTATATTTATAATGGTAATTTACATAAACTAAAGAAAGATATTGAACAACAACGTAAAACAAAAGATGATTAAATTATGAGTCAATTAAGTAATCGTATAGCAGATGCATTTATTAATTATGCAAATGCTTTTAAAGAAACTCCAGACAACAGATTAATGGCTGAAAAAGAACTTAAAGAAGCTCTTCGTACAGCTATTGATTTTGTTCCAGTTAAAATTTGGCTTGACCCTAAGGTTAAAGCACAAATTCCAACGTATGCTCATTATATGAGTGAAGGTGATAAAGACGGTCACGCTTATGGACATGCTACAGACGCTTGTTGTGATGTAATTGCAACTAGTGTTGAAATCACAAAAGATGGTCGTGTTAAATGCGGAACTGGTATTCATGTTGCTACTGAATATCGTGATTCACTTACTTTACGTCCTAATTCACGCATTACTAAAATGGGTTACGTAATACCTAATTCTCCTTGTACTGGTGATGAAAGTTATCGTGGAGAATTTTTTGTTGTATTCCGTTCCATTATAACTAATGCAAAACCTATTGAAGTTGGTGATGTTATTGGTCAACTTGAGATTCCTCATCATAGACAAATTTGTTTTGAACCAGTTAAGAATCTTGAAGACCTTGGTATAACTGATAGAGGTGATGGAGCTTTTGGCTCTACAGCGAAGAAATAATTAATAATTTAAATAATAAACAATATGAAAAAGTGGGTATCAGAAATGATTAAGCAGCACGCACATACTGCTATCGAAGTTAATAATGTAGCTAAGTTTATTGAAAACGCTAAGAATAGTGATAAAGTTGGTAAAGTAACTTTTGCTAATCTTGCTTTGCTTCTCAGAGATTTGAAGAATACTACAAAGACTTATGAGACTATTCTTAACAATGAAGGAGTTCATTTTACTCCTGATGGTTCTTATTATGAAAAAGTAGCTGAGATAAATGAAAAGAAAAATCCTGATAATAACGACTAAGAATTGTCTTGGTTGTTCTATAGCAATAAATAATACTCAGACTGTTATTGCTAAATCATCTAAAGAAATAGCTCTTGAAATTAAAGATTTTGCAGAGCTTCCTAAAAAACTTATTCATAAGTATAAAGCTTATGATTATCCTACTACAATATTTCTTGAAGATGATGAAGTAACATTTAAATTTGTTGGTAGTACTCATGTGAACTGTATACAGAGGTATATAGATTTGTATTTAAAATAAATACTGAAAATTTTTCTTCTGTTGTTGCTGCTAGTGCTTGTGAAAGTACTAGCAGCTTTTAATTTAAAATTATTATGAATCCAAATTATAATAAACATAAGAATATAGCTATACTTATACTTGCTATTGTAGCTGCCGGACTTGGTGCTTGTAGTTACAATAAAGTTTCTAATAATAAACCTGTAAGTATAGATAGTTGTGGAATTAATGATGATTTCTATGAAATTAATGATGTTGATTCTACAAATGATGGATATGACACAGATAGTGTTATTTATCTTGACGATAATGGTAATATAATTAAAGCTCCTTTTAATTAAGTTGAGCTATATGGCACATCCTACATTTTGAAATCCTTTGTACGAGGGTGATTCTAATCTTCTGAATAATTATTCAGCCGTAACATCAAAGTAGCTTAGAAGTCATTTAAAGTGTAATTTATCGAATAATCATTCTTACTTGTCAGTCTTATTTCACCTCCAGGCATACGAGATTAAACTATACCAAACTTAGTGGGAAACTCCCACAATTACATAATAAATGATTTCTAAGCCACTTATATATTAATGTCGATTAATCATACTACTTTAATTATTTGACCGCTTACGAAAGAAATTAAAATATTAGTTATGTTTTATATTTGCATTCCATGTTATAAGAATTAATAATTTAACATTAGCAGCAGTGGCTGCATTACATTTTCAATCATTTGTATATTATTATGAGTAGCTTGTCCGTGAGGATGAGTTACTCTTTTTTTTTATTCATTAGTAGCAACACACTATAACACATTAAACGAAAAAGAGCTAGACAGTCATCACGACTATCTAGCTCAGAACCTTTATAAGTATTACCTTAAACCACATTTAAAAACTCTATAAACATTTACTTTTAGTAAGTAGTTTATAAATTATGAATTGCATTATTATTAGTTACTCCAGGCGGACTCGAACCACCACTGACAGAACCAAAAACTGTAGTGCTACCATTACACCATAGAGCAATAAAGTTTCGCATACATCTGTAGTAATTTCATGGCAAAATAAGAAAACCTTTATCTGTTGCAAAGATACTATTATTATTAATATCTCCAACAGATAAAGGTCTTAATTAATTATAATTAGTAGAAATATTACTATTGATGTCTTCTACGGGGCGAATTTAATCATTTACATTAGTAGGTACTATACCAAGTATATTATCTCCTAATTTATAGTAGCTGTTACTCTTATCAAGACCAGTAATATTACTATAAGCTCTATAAATAGGTATCTGTCTAGTAGTAAGAACATAAAGTTTATTTTCTCCTGCATATCTACCACTACTATAATCCCAGTTATAATCATCACCAGATATAAGTCCTTCTGCTATAATATTCATAGCTTTAAGAACATCACTAGGCATGGTCTGAGCTGCAATAGGAGAACTATATAACTTCTTACCTTCAGTTATAACAAATGGAGGAGTATACATCATAACTTGTGTTGCAAGACTATCTGCTTCATAAATAAGAAGATTTCCTAAAGTACTATTTTCAAGTTCTTTATCATCCCAAATAGCATGAGCGGCAAGAGCCATAGCAATAGCAGCTACTGAACCAGCGACATTACCCATAGCTCTAAGTATTGCAGCACGTTGATAACGAGGTAACATGTTCCAGTTTGTACTAAAGTTTGTAGCCATATCTACATAACCTGTAAACAACTTTTGAAGAGTTTGTAATGCACCAAGTTGAGTACCATTAATTTCTCTATCAGCTTTAATCTTATCTAAAGGCATTGAAAGGAAATCTATAAGAGCAGGACCACAACCTAGTGTAAAAGCTCCACGTTCTTCATTAAAATAACCTTGTCTTCTATAATGTTTAAGAATGCCAGGATATATATGTTTATGATATTGCATAGCAAGACTACCCCACCAATGTTTTTCAAGTTGCGCAGCACCAAGTTTATCATATACACCATGTATCTCTTTATTGATACTAATAACTTTACCTTTAAATTCACCAAGAAGTTTATAAGCATCAGAAACTTCTTTATCTGCACTAAGTGCATCAAGTTCTGCAAGTTTACTACCTTCTTTAAAAGTTAGTTTACCGTCTTTTAAATCAAGATTTTCAATAAGAGTACTATTCTTTTCAAAATCAGTAGTTGCAGTCTTTTCAAGTTCCTTCTTTACTTTAACAAATTCTTTTTGCATCTTATTAGGAAGAGTTCTAGCAAATTCAGTAGTAAAATCTTTACGACCAAAAACAAACTCTTTAAGTTTATTAGCGTCTTCTTTTATAGTACCAACATAATTATTAAACTTAGCTTCAAATTCAGTACCTTCAATAATCTTTTTTAAAGCTTTCTCATGACAATCAGCAATATATTCATATTTACTCATAGCACGATACTTAATTTTACCTCTATTTTCAGCATCAACTACAGGTATAAGTCTATTACTATACATAAGACTAAACATAGCAGCATTTTGCATAAAATGTTCACCTATAGCGTTAGGAGAATAAAGAGCATTTCTAAGTTTTTCAAAAGCAGTACCTGCATCAAGATGATTACTATCACTAATACCAGCAAGTTGGTCAAAGTCAATAACATTCATCTCTTTAACTATAGCACTAGCTAATGTTGAAGCTTTATCTTTACCAAGGTCATTAATAAAACTCCATGAGTTATGCATCCATAAAGCTTTACCAAGAGCATAGTCTTTAGCTCCAAGAAATTCTTTAGCTATCCATTCGCCTGCTAAACTCGATTCACCAACAGTAACGTTACCGATACCACCAGTAATATTAAGCATCATAAATTTAGCACTAGTAAAAGATTGAAGAAGACTACTAACTTTAGTAAAATTAGCATTACTTTCTTTAAATTGATTATAGATAATTCTGCGAATCCAATTCTCATATTGACCTTGAAGTCTTTCATCTTTTTGAGTAAGATAACGAGTTTCACCTCTAGCACCTCTTTGATGGTCTTTCTTTAAGTTACTCCAACCTACATTCTTTTGATATACTTCCATTCTATCAAGCATTTCTTTACCATAGTAAAGCATATACTTATTATCTTGTATAGCATTAAAATGAGCAGCTTGAGTAATGAAGTTTGAAAGTACAGTACGATAATCTCTATTAAGTAAAGAACGATGAATTTCTTTATTCTTCTTTAAAGCTTCGTCCATACGTTTATTATAAGCAGCAAGAGCAGCATTATATTTTTCATCATCAGTATAAGATATACGTTGTGGCTTAGTCTTTTTAATATTTTCTATATTAACAGAATCTTTATTTCTAAGTTGTTCCATTAACATAGGCATATCAATAGCTTTATCATCAGCATAATCTATATGATAGAAAGGGTCTCTACCATTCTGAAGTTTATCACTATAACCAAGGAACTCTAAGAATTGTTTTCCCCACCATTTTGCATCATGTTCTGCATCTTTACTCATAGAAGGAAGATAACCTCTACCTATAAAACGTTTTGCAGATTCAGTTTGAGCAAGAGCATTAAGAGTCTTTTGAACATAGTTCATAAGGTCTCGTTGATATTTATTAAGAACAACTTTTGAATCATAAGTTTTATCATCAGTTTTCTTATAATTATCAATATAACCTACACCTTCTGCATAATCTTCATTTTTGTATGCACGTTTAGGAGCAAGTTCAGTTTGAGCATAACCAGCGTTCCATTCACCATTTGCAACAGCAGGTATAACTTGAGTTTTTCTCCATATTACAGTAGGTTCCATTCTATGAGTATAAGGATTAAATACATGGTTTCTATCATACCACTTCTTAAACTCAGCATCGCCTTTTGCTCTTTGTTTTTTAAGTTCAGCTTCATAATAAGGAGTATTGACAGTCTCAAGATTATTATGTATAGTACGATAAGCTTCAGTTCTTTCGTTCATTTGTTTACGAAGTTGTTCAGCTTTCTTTTTGCCTTTTGTCTTGAGATACTTATTCATATCTACTTTAAGTGTACCATAGATGTAACGATTAGGTATTCTATCCTTAGTTTCATCATAAACTATATTGCCTGAAGCATCAGTAACAACTTGGTATTTATCATCGAGTTTTGGAATGCCCATTTTATTAACTCGTTCCCAAGCTTTATAATACTTAGCTCCTTTAGCTTTAGCTCGTTCTTCTTCTAGATTAAATGCTTCTTTATTGTAATTATCTAAATCTACAAAACGAGTAACAAAATAAGCAATAGACTTACCATTAGTACTACCTTCTATTTTCTTCATACCAGCAAACAAAGGTTGATAAGCTTGATAAAGTTTATCAAGTTCTTCCTCAGTAAGTTCTGAAGTAGCAACATGTTTAGTTGCAATGTCATAATGTGGAGCAAGTATTTCATTAACTTGTTTCACTATCTGTTGATACTCTTTATTTGGAACACCATTAGCTGCAAGTTTTTTATAAACTTCAGCAGGATAAACAACATCATCTTCAGGACCATTACTAATAAGAATACGGTCATTTTCCATGCCATATTTTGTATTATTAAAACGTTTCTGAGCTTCTTCTTGAATAGCAGCTTGTTGTTCTTCAGTAAATATAGTACCATCTAAGCGACCAAATTCATCATAAGGATTTACATTAGTTGCTTTAAGTTTTCTAAGATATACTTTAAGCTTACTATTATTTTCACCTTTATAACCCATAGTTTTATATGCTTCATGAATAGCTTCTTGAATACTTGGGTCAACTGTCCATTTAGCATTGGTAGCAAGCCAAGCCTTTGCAGCTTTATATTCTTTATTCATTTCAAGCTGAGAAGCAGGAATGCTAATTCTACCAGATGGGTCTCTAGCTTCAGCAGTTTCAACAATATCAAGCATACGCTTTAATTGGTCTTCGAAACCTTTACGAACTTTACTATCATTATACTTATTACGAATATCATTGACATTTCTAAGATATTTATCAAGAGCTTTACAATCATCAGCGTTATTTATTCTAGCTTTATGGTATCTTTCTTTATCAACAACTTCACCAGTTGAAGGATTCATACCAGGATAACCCATGATAAAACTTTCTTTAGGTTCACCATTATTTAAATCATATTCAGAACGAATATCATTAAGATGATACCAAAGATTCTTTAATTCAGTTTCTTTTTCAGGACTAAGTGTACCGTCAGTTCTACTGTCATTAATTTCAGAAATCATAGCTTTTGTTTTAATATACTCTTCAAGTATAGGTCTATGATTTCTATAAAGTTCATCTTGAGCATCATAAAGCTCCTTATAATAACTATCAACAAATTTACGATTTACATGGTCTAATAAAAACTTATCAAGTTTATGTTTAGCTTCAACGTAAACTTCAGGATTATTAATTATATCTGATTTAGCATTACGTTCATCTTGTCTAAGTTTATTTAAATCATTTTCAAAGTTGTCATTATAAGGACGAATAAATCTACCATCAGCGTCAATAATATCATCAAATGATAAATGAACTCCAGCAGCTTTTGCATCAGCAAATATTTTATCTATTTCCTTATTGAAAGTATCTACAGTTCTTCTAGCTTGAAGTTCTTTAGCTCTAATATCAGCCATTACATTCTTAGTAAGTACTTGTATAAAAGCATTACCAGAATCCTGTAAATCACCAACCCAAGCATCAAACCAACTAGTAGAATGAAAACCATCAAATACACTAATAAGATTATTTTGAATTTGAGGGTTATCACTAAGCTTTGCAAGATAGTCATTAGCAAACAACTTTTCAGCTTGTTCAATAATAGAAGTATCTGTAAGTTGTTTAATTGCATTTTGAAGTCTTTCTACATAAGCTATAGTATTATCACTATCTACAGATTTATCAACTTTAACTGAAGCAATATTACCATATTTACTAATCAATGCTCTAGCATCAAGAAGAGTCTTTAAATATCTTCTTCTTTCAGCAGGATTATTTCTAATAATATCTATAGTACGAGCATCATTTACAGGTAAGAACTGACCATTATCTTCAACAAACTGATTAAGTTGTTGAGTAATGTCATTAACTTTATCTTCAACATAAGTTGTTATGTTATAATAAACATCTTCAGCTTGAGATTGAAACTCATTACGTGTAGCATTAAAACCTTTAGCTGAAAGATTATTTACTTTTTTACGAGCAGAATAATCACCTTCGTGACTTCTACGATTCATATCGTTATAAGCATCAATAGAGAAATCAAGAACACTAGCACCAAGCTTAGAATTAGTATTTAAAGTAGCATTAGGTTTACCTTTTGATTTAACTCTTACAAAGTAAGTGTTATAAGGTACATTAATACCTAAGTCTTTAGCTCTATCTATTTCAGATTTTCTAGGAGCTCTAAATTCGAATATTTCATCAACTTCATTAGTAACTTCTTTACCATCTTCTACAGTAATATAAGTTCCTTTGATGTGTTGAGAATTACCAAATACAGTACCAATCGATTTACTTCTTAAATAAAAACTCTGAATAGTAAATTCTTTACCATTACTTTCAGGATATTTATTAAGAATTTCATTAATAGTAAACTTAGCAGAAGCTTCCTGATACTTACTAGGATTATTAATATCAAAAGCATTAGCATTTTTAAGTTTAAGATGTTTAATATTAAACTTATAAGCTTGAGCCATTTCATTAAGGTCTTCCATACTAGGAGTATCTCCCTTCTCTAATCTATTAATATAATCAACATAAAAACCTTCACTTCTATAACCTTTAGTATTTTCTCTATTAAGACTTACCTCACCAGTTTCATTTTCATCAAGTTTGGTAATAGGATAAGCATATACTTTATCGTTATTTTCAACAATTTTATAAAGTCTAGCTTTATATTCTTTACCTACTTTCTCATTAAGATGAACATAATGATTTGCATAAAAATCATCATTAGTGTTTGATTCATTAACAAAACCATACTTAGCAGCAAGTGCTCTTTGAGACTTTAAATTATTATATTCAGCAAGAGCTGTTTTAAGTTCTGTATTAAGTGCAGTAATTTCACTTTCATCAGTAGTAACTTCTATGTCATGTCTAAGATTAACAATCTTTTCTCCAACAATACTAATATCAGATAAATCAAATACAAAAAGATTATTTGGTTTTTTAAACTTACTTAATTCTGAAACATAAGTACCATTCCTACGAACATTCTTAACTGTCTTATGATAGATAAAGTTACTATCACTATGAGAACGAACATAACGTTCAGCAACATCATAAGTTCCAGCAAAATTATTAAACTCATCAACTATATAATCAATAGCAGATTTACCACCAAACAAATCAGCATTTCTAAGAGCATCATTTGTAATAACTTTACTAATACCATTACGTCTCATCTTGAAATTCTCAACAGCAAAAGCATATTTAATCATATCAATAGCTGCAAGTTTAACAAGAGGATTATCACTATTAGCTGCTTGGTCAAACAACATATAAGCAGTTTCTACATCAGTGGTATCATCTTTAAATTGAATACTTTGCTTAGATTGACCAGTAGTATTATACTCATATTGATTGAACAAGTTTACTTTAAGTAAACCAAATATACCAGCATCTTCAGATTTACTTTGTAGATAAGCAATCTTTTGAGCAGGAGTAAGTTTAGCAAAAGATTCTACTTCAGAAGGAGCTGGTCTATTAATATATTCGCAATCAAAATTAAACTGAGGTTTAGCATTATATCCAAAGATTCTTTGACGTTCAGCGATAGTATCGCTTTCGCTATTAAAACCATAAGATAATGTACCATCTTGTTCAGCAAATACTTTACTACTATACATTACTGGAGCAACATGATTATATATACTACTAAGAATATATTGTTGAAAGTCGTCATATTCTTTCTCATTAATATTACGACTTCTATCACTAAAAGTATTCTCAAGACTATAAACAAGATTCTTAAAACTATCAGTTTGAGTATCAAATAACATACTATTAATACTACTAGATGTAGCAGTAGCATACTTTAAGAAGCAGTGAAGAGAAGGATACTTAGATTGACTATCATTATGCTTATCCATCATATAACTTCTAATATCTACAACTTTGTTACCAGCAGCATTTTTAGTAAGAAGACCAGGATAAATAGCTTCAAGGAAAGACATTTCATTATCTTTATCTTTAACAGAAAGAACATTTTCTATATTAGCATTTTCTCCATTAACAATTTCTTGAATATCAGTAAATACTTTATTAGTAGCAAAAAGAGTTTGCTTAGCGCCAAATCTATCAGGATTACAAACACGAGCTAAAGAACTAATACCTTGAGCTAAACGATTAATATCATTATAAGCAAAAAGTATAGACATATCATATATCATATCTTCTACGGGGCGGCTCTCCTTTTGATTAAGTCTATTTGCTAATTCTTTATAATTAAGAATAACTCCATTATTAGAGGTAAGACTATATTCTGTACCAAGAGCAGTATTTACTTTGTCTATTACAGTTTTGATATTGTCATCTTCTGTTACTCCAATATTCATTTCAATAGCTAATTTTTTAATAGCATTATGAATAGGTTTAGAAGTATCTTCAGCATAAATAGACTTATTAGCATTATACTCTTCTACAATACGACTAATAGCAGGTTGCATAATAAATGCAACAGTTGTGTCATAATTACTACCAATATCAGGAAGAGTTTTATATACTGCAAAAGTAAAGTCATTTACATTTGGAATAGCACCTTCCTTAACAGCATCAAGAATATGAGCAGTAGTTTGAGAAGTATATGCAGTAAGAATACGTCCGTCTACATTTTTATTATCATTAGTCCAACCAATAGTAGTATGAGTTACAAGATAATCACCTGTTTCTTCATCAGTGGTAACATTAGCTTCACCAAATCTATTTATAAGTTCTTTAGCATCATATTTATCTTTATCATAACAAATTGTTACTTTATAATCATCATTGATAGTAGGTTGAACAGTATTACAAACAGAAACAAAAGTATCACGAGTAACACTAAACGCTTTAAGTTTAGCACCACTCATAACATCTTCTTGATAATCAGCTTGATCAAGGAAATCATAAGAACTTCTAGCATTACGTATTTTCTTAACTATAGGATTGATAACTTTATCACGTGCATTGATAATATCATCAAAATTAGAACGTGATAAGTTCTCCTCAAGAGATATATTATCTTTGAGAATATCAATCATATCATCAAGAATACGATTATTACGAGCATTACGAGTATTAGCATCTTCTACATTTTGAGCTAAATACTCATTATAACTCATAATACCAAGCTTTTTAGCAGCTTTGTTAAACTTATCAATTCTAGCTTGAAGAATCTCTTTAGCTTTATCAGATTTAAAAGCCTTTTTATCAATATATTCATTACTAATAGAATCAACCATATCTTCATGTACTGAAATGAAATTATCATCGGCAGTATCAAGATTAGTTTTATTAGTACGAATATAATCAGCTACAAACTGAAGTTGTTTAAGATAACTATCTTTTGTAAGTTTACCAGTTTCTGGATTCTTTACAGCTTGAGATTCAAAAGCCTTATGAGCAGCTTTTACAAGTTCTTTAGTTTCATCAGACAAAGCATCATAAGCTTGAGTTTCTTCTTCAGCTAGTTCTTTGCGAGACTTTTCAAACTGTTCATATATTTCTTTATTAAGTTTTTCAAAAGCTTCTCTAACTGACTTATCTTTAATCTTATCAGCTTTTTCAAGATGTCTATTTACATAATTAGCATAATCATAAATATCAAGTTCATCAGAATAACTTTGTTTACGAATATTACCATGCTTATCTACATAACTACTATATTGAATACCATATACAGAGTCAATATCAAAGTCAGAACCAGTTTGAGAAACCCAATCATCAGGAACAACAATAGTAGAACCTTGAGCATCATCAAGTAAACCAACTACTTTCATTACACAAACAGATTGTTTACCCTCAGTTGGAATACGATAACCAATAAGAGTATCAAGACCTGCAGCTTGAAGTTCTTTAAGAAGGTCTTCTTTACTCTTTTTATAAGTACCATCAGCATTCTTAGCAAAACCAAAATTACTAGCAGGAAGCATTATTTCAACATAACGTTCACCTTCTGGATGCTCTTTAGTTACAGGATGATACTTTAGTTCTTTATTAATAGTACTTCCTTTAATAATATGATTTTTATCTGCTTTAAAACCAACATTAGTAATCTGAGCAGCGTGGAAACCAGGAAGAGTTTGACGAGTAATAGCTCTATTAAATACAGATTGACTAACACTTTCAAGCTTAGTAATAGCATTACTAAGAATCATAGGCATATTAGTATTAGGTCTTCCAGTAATAGGATTAACAGCTTGCTCAGCAAGAGTTACATAATCCATCATATTACTATCAAGACCTAAACGCATACACTCTTCTTTTAACTTATTAAAGAATGTATGATAATCTATACCTTTAATAGTTCCATCTGCTTCAAAAAGAATATTACCATTAGCATCTCTAGGAATATTAAGTTCACTAGCAAGACTATTAAATGAATCTCTAATATTAGCACTATAAAGTTTAAAGAACTCTTCTTTCTTTTCATAAAGACGACTATTAACTGGAATATTATCAACAATCTTCTTCATAATTTGAATACCAGCTTTATTTTCAGCATTCATATGTTGAGGAGTTTCTTGTTGAGTATAAAGATGATTATAATCATACTCTTCAACATAGTCTTTAGCGTGAGCATTAAAATCATCAATATGTTTTTGTGTTACTTCTCCAGTCTTACTATCAAAAATTTCAAGTACTCTAGCTTTACCAGCTTTACTTGTTTCTTCTGTATTAAGTTGGTCGATACCATTATCTTTCATAAGATTGTAAACTTGTTCAAGTTGAGTACCTTTTATAAATCTAGGTACAAGAACAAACTCAGCATTCTTAATTTGACGAGGTACAAATCTCTTAGAATACTTATCAAAATAATGGTCATAATAAAAGTTCTTTTGTACTTGTACAAAAGTATCAATATCACCAGAACTAAGAGGTTCATCGTTCTGAATTTTCTTAATAAGAGGAAGATATTCATTAAGTTTTCCTCTACCAGCAATACGACGAACCCATTCTTCAAAAGTAATATAAGATTGAGCATCATTTACAGTAGTATCTTGATAACCACCTTTTCTTTGAACAACACCATTCTTAATAACAGGTTCACCGTTTTCATATTGAATAGGACCACCTATTAAAGTTCTAGCTTGTTCAATAGTAAGACCAGCATTCTTTACAAGGTCTTTTACAAGACTACCGTCTTCAGAAAGTTGTTTACCGGCTTTATCAAATGTTGCAACTTTACATTCTTCAGAAGTTCTAATAGTATTCTTGATAGTTACACCTCTAAACTTATTACGTTGTGTAACATTAAGAGGATTCTTATAACTAGCAAATTCAGCTTGAACTCTACTAGTATTAAGTTCGCTAAATGCAACATCTGTTATTTCATTAGCATAATCAGTAGTATAATCAGCAAAACCATAAGGTACTCCACTAGCCTGGTCCTCCTTAGTACGTTTAAGAAGAGTTTGATTATCTTTATAGAACTTAGTATCGCCTTCAAATAAATCATTAAAGTTACCACACATAAGTCTATAGTTAAGCACAAAATCAGCAACATTATCATCATTGATAATATTAGCAACATCTATACTTTTAAAATTATCAAACTTTTCAACTTGCTGATTTACATAAGTAGTAATAAAATCACTAATCATATTAGCAATCTTAGCTTCTTGTTCTTCAGAAAGATTTACAGTAACTTCATCACTATTAGCAGTAAAGTGAATATAACCATCTATATCCGCCCCGTAAAGAGAAGGAAACATCTCTTTTAATAACTTCTCTGCTTTATTATCTATATTACCATCTTTATCAGTAAGTTCAAATCTATCATCATGAAATAATCTACCAGTAAATGTAAGAGCTTTAGTAGTAGGATTCATTTCTACAAAATGTTTATGACCTTTACCTACTTCATAAACAGCATAAGCTCTTCTAGCACTTTCTTCATCAAATCCCCAATCTCCTTTAAATTTAGGTTGGTCAGCAAGTTCAGGATTTTCATTCTTTTGCCAACGAAGAATCTTACCACTATCATCAGTTTCAAACCATTGATTAATAGAATGAGCCATGTCTGTAAGTTCTTGCACAAACATGTTTCTATATTGTATATAAAGTGGATGGTTAGTATTTATAACTCTATTCACTTTAGTATTACCAATCATACCTGTAACATTAGCTCTACGATTAATTTTAGATACTAAAGATTGATAAAGAGTAGGAGAAAATCTATCACTAACTTTAGTCTCATTCATACTAGAAATAAGAACAGGTTTAGCATCAGTAATATAATAAGCTCCGTTACTATCTATATCAAGAGTTCCGTGAAGTTCATATTTATCTACTTTACCACTATCATCTGTATATTTATAACCAATAGCAATTTCAGAACCTGATTTATGATTTTTACCTTCAAGAATATTAAAAGGCATAATCTTTCTACGACCAATAGTTTTAGTAGTCAAATCGTGAACCATTTGATTATACTCTTTATTGGTAGTAAGATTAACAAACTTAGAAGTTTTTACTTCATTATCTGCACGAGTTTCATTAGGAATTTCTGTATCGAGATAAGTTTCAATAGCTTGATTAACTTCTTTACTATTTTCTACATTGAAAAGATTACCATACTTTCCTCCTTTAGTTCTATATCTAGCAGCTCTAATAATAAAATTCTTAGGAGCATCAGAAGGAACACGCATAAAGTAATTAGCAAAATCAATATCGTATTCATTCTTAGAAAGATAATCAGCTTCAGTATGTACAAAATTAGCAATAGCACTATAAATATAATCCATCTTACTCATACCAGAATAAAGTACATTCTGACCAGTATTAGGATTACCAGCACCATTAAACAAACTAACATTAATCAAATCTTTAGCATATTCTGTAGGAACATACTTATCTCCAAGTTTACGGAAAAGACCAAATACTTTAATTTTTCCATCAACACCACGTTGCTCAAGAAGAATATTACTAAGATTATATTGATTACCTTTTTCTTTAGAATTAACACGGAACTTTTCATTACCATATTGAATAAGAGCTTCAGGAGAAAGTTTACCTTCAGCATCAACAGACATTTCAGTACCATTAATAGCATTCATAAGATAAGTAATCATAGAACTATTAATAATATCAGAACTTTGATTACCAAGAACATTCTTAGAATTAAACTGAAGAGCAACAGTAGAATAAGCTTCTATATCCGTAGCAAAACTATTAGCAGCAGCTACAGCAGTAGCAGGAATAATTTCAGTATGTAATGGAACGTAAGTTTCATTATCATCATGTTCTTCTCTATTCCATTCTCTTTTATGCTCTTGCTCTTCACGAAGATTATCATTTGCTTTAGTAGAAGCGTCGCTAATATTTTTTAAATGAGCAAGAAGATTACTAGTATTAATATCAATATCAACACGACCATTAGTTTTATTACCAATAAGATAATTTCTTACAGCATTAACATCCATATCAGGATAATAAGCTTTAAGAGCTTTAGTTAAATTAGCAACAATATCCGCAAATGCAGCATTGCGTCTAATCTCATTTTTAACAGAAAGTTTATATCTTTTTCTAGCACTTTCTACAGCAGAACGAAATACTTCAATAGCATTTGGGTCAACATTAAGTGTAGTATGCTTTACATTATTTTGAAAACTAAATATAAGAGACTGTCTTCTATTAGATTCTTTATTAGAAAGTACAGCTCTAACTGTACCATCAGATTCAGTTCTAGTTTCAGTCTTAGGCATAATAGTTTTTACAAACTGACTTCTAAATCTAATAGCAAAATCTCTATTAGTTTTTAAATCTTCATAAAGTTTAATAAGACCAGACATCTCTTTATTCTGTTCAGCAATAGTCTTAATACTATTAATAAAACTAGTAATATTATCTCTACTTATCTTAGATATAATAGCAGCTATTACTTTCTTACCATCAATAAAATCAATAGTACCAAGTTCATTACTTCTATCATAATTATATTTACCATCAACTTTATTAATATCATTAAGCTTAGGAATAGTGAAAAGTATCATACGAATATCTTCATCAATACCTTTCATAAAATTACTTCCCATACCACTGTTATCATCCCATCTAGCAGTAGTACCATCTACATCAAATTCTTTATTAAAATCAGCAAGTTCATCATTTTCATTTCCATTAAGAATAGATTCCATTTCACTATCTAAATCTACCTTCTCATCAATAGCTTCATCAGACTTAAAACGAAGCATACCTAAACGACTATCACCAGCATAAATAGAATTAAAGAAAGAAACTTTATTAAGAATCATTTCTTTAACCATAGCATAAAAGTTTTTATCTTCTCTACTAGCATTAGCAAAAACATCATCTGTTTTTTCAAAATCGCCATCACTAGTAAATCCAAGAATTTGATTAACTAAACCAAGTATTTCTTTATTAGTAAATTTTTGACCTTTATTTTCAAAGTATTTTTTAGCTACTTGAACTGCACCAAAAGATACAACTCTATTAGCATAAAAATTAGCATTGTTACGGTCTTTATCAAATTTACCTTTAACTACATCATTAGCAAAGAAAGTAAGTATATTATTACCTATAACTCTATTTGCCATAACTTTAGCTGTAGTACTAGTATAACCAAATCTAATAACAATATCATTAAACTTAGATTTAGTAGTTTGAGCACCAACACTAAAATGCCTTGAATTATAAAATTCAAGAGCTTCTTGAGCAGCATCATTACCTAAACGATAATCATCAAATTCTTTAGTAAATCCAGTCTTGGATTCAGGATTATAAACTAATGCAGTTATAGCATTAAACTTAACTACATCATTACCACAAAGTTCTTTGAGACGGGTTCCAGTCTCAGTACCTAAAAAATCTTTAGGTGTAATAGGACAATTAGCCATAATTATATTATTTAATTAAACAATAAAGTTCTAGAGGATTTTAAATTCTCCTCTAGAACCATAAAATTTATTCTATGAATAATCTATCGACAAGATATAGAAAATTCTCCACGCTCAACCATATCGAGCATACGAGATTGTTCCTCTATCGGAAGTGCTCTGGCTGCTGAGTATAACGAAGAAAAACTGCTTAAAGTTTTATCATCAACACTACTACCCATATTAAGTAAATCATCAAGGTCATCTTCATTAACTTCATCATTACCTTCAGTTATATTTGAAATATTATCATCAGCAAGAATTTCTTCAGGAACTTTTTCTTCAGACTTAGTTTCATCTTCTTTAAATTCAAGAGTACCTTCAACAGGAGTTTTAGTTTCTTCTTTAACTTCAGTTTTAGGAGTAACTTTATTTTCTTTGAATTTATTAGCAAGAAGATTAAACTCTTTTGCTCTAAGAGACTCATCTCTAATTTCAATACCAAATAGTTTACTTATGAACTCCATAATCTTTTGCCAAAGAGTATTAGCTTTAGCTTTATGTTCACCTTCAACTTTAACAGAATTAAGATAATCCATAAGACCTTTAGAAGTAAGAGATTCTACAATGAACTCTTCAAGTTGAGTATCTGGTCTTGTACTAAACTTTTCAAACTGATATTCTTTAATATGAGTAAGATAACTACGAAGAGCATCTATATTAGCAGCTTTATTATCAAAGCGAGCATTAATCTCATCGAAAGTACTATCATTAAGATTAGCTAAATCAGCATCAATAGCTTTAACAAAATCATCATATATAGTTCTAAGCTTTTCTCTAAATTGCTTAGAATTTCTACTATTATTAATTTGACTATGTAGTTTTTCATGGATAAGAACACGAACTGCATCATCGCCAGCAGTATCAGCATCAACAGTTCTACTTAACCAATCATTACCTACAACTATTTCTTCATTTTCTGAATCATAGTAAGCTAAAGCATTTTTATTTGCTTCATCAGCTTGTCTAAATTCTCGTATCTTATTATCATCAAAGATAATATTTTCAGGGAATATAGCATCTGTTACTCCATTATATTTTTTAAGTTTAACTATTTTATTGAGAGATTCTTTAGATTTATCACTAAGAATATAATCAGCAATAGCTTCACCTTTATTAGCAACACTATCGTCATTAATAATACTATTTATAGCATTACGTACAATAGTTTGTGGAGTATCAGTAGGAGTTTCTTCTACTACATCTTCTACGGGGCGGCTTTCAGAAGTATCAAATATATCAATTTGAAGAGTTTGATTACTACCTATTTTATCAACGCCAACAGCTCGATAATTAGAACTATTTTCTTGTTCCAAATCAACACGAACTAAATCGTTATCAATAAGGAATTGACTATAAGTACTATTATTAATGTCAAAAGCATTCTTTCCATTATATGCTGGAATATTAATATGAAAACCTGTTTTATCTCTACTAATAAACTTGTTTTTAGTAGGAAGATTAGTATTGTTATCTCCGTTAAGAAGACTAGAACTTATATTAATTTTAGCACTAGCTTTAATATCTTCTATTAAATCAGATATATCATCAAACTTATAAAGCTTTCCATCTTTACGTTTAATTACATTTGGTGCAGCATTAGGGTCTTTAGCACTACGAGCAAAGAATGTATATTCGTTACCATTAGCTTTAAGAACTAAATTACCATTATTTTGAATAACAATAGAATTACCTAAAGACAAGATAGCATTACGTCTAAAATTAAATATATCATTAATAAATTCTTTAACTTCATTCCAATCATCAAGAGACTTAACATTAGCAAGTCTATCTTCTAATTGAGCAGTAACAGAATTTACTAAAGAATTAAGTATTCTATTTTCAGGAGCATTAACTTTTTCTCCATTACGATAATAAGTATCTCCTATATAAACTCTAGGAAATGCTGCAACATAATCTATAGTACCATTAGTATTAGGAAGAGCTAAGAATGTTTGTCCGCTAGCACTATTATAACCTGTATACTTTTGAGTACCTAATCCTGAAACAGCTACATAACCGTTAGAAGTAGCACCTATATAACCTTCACTACTATTACTAAGAACTTCTTTTACTGGACGAGCTACATCTTTAGAAGGTCTAGTTTTTCCATCAGGAGTAAGTTCTTTATTATGAGCACGAATTACTTCACCTTTAGAGAGAACATTAACTCTAGGAGTATAAATTCCATTTGCTACATTTGTAGCAATATTAATTTCTTCTCTAAGTTTGTCATAATATGTATCAATACTGTCAATAAGAATATCATTATATTCTCCAACAGCTACATTATTTGTAGGTTTTACTTGATAACAATATCTCCAAAGTTTAGCAAGACCGTTAAGAAGTTTCTCATAATTAGGATTATCAGCATTTCTAACATAATGATTATTAACTGCATATTGTATTCCTTTATGAGAAGCAAAGGCAGCAACTAATTGTTTATATTCATCTTTAGATAATTTATCAAAAGCTGCTCTATAAATAATATCATCAAGAGTAGAATAATCTATTCCATCAATAGTATTTCTACTGAGAATATCTTTAATAAATTCTTTAACTGGACCATCAGGAGTATTATTGTCTCCAGCAATAGTGTGCATCCAATCATCAGCAGGTCTAACATAAAGACCTGTACCTTTATCAATACTAGCTAAAGCTTGCCAACCTATAGTAACACCATTATGTTTATAAAGAAGAATAGTAGTATTAGTATTATTCTTTTTACTAATTTCAGTTTCAAGAGCATCATTAGAATTAACTAATTTAAGTTCTTGTTGAGCAGCTTTAATACCATCTTCATCAGTTATTTCAGATAAGTCAAGTTTAACTGTAGTAATAAGACTTTGAGCGCCAAGTTCTACACTACGAACATAACTACTTTTATGTACGTTACGTAAGAAATCAGCTTTATCTATTTCTTCAACATCAGTTAAAACAAATTTATCTTTAGCAGCTTCACTAGTAAGATAATCTTTAAGAGTATTATAAAATATTTCAGGAGCACCAGTATATTTAGATTCTTGTTCTATATATCTAAGTATATCTTCAAGTCTACCATAGTATTTTCCATTACGCTGAACCATCTTTGTATTCTTAGCATAACGATTAAGAAACTCATCAGCGGCTTTAGTAAAATCTTTAGTAAGATTATCAAGCTTTTGAGTTTCTACAGCAACAGTTTGAAGATATAAATCTGCAACAGAAGAACCAAACATAGCTTTAGCTTCATTTGCATAATCGTCTACATATTTATTAACTTCGTCACTATCAAATCCTTGAGAAATAAGAGAATCTTTTTGTTTACTAATTACTTCTTCTACATCGGCATTATCATCCATTAAAGCACCCATGATATTACGACTAAGTTCCATATTTAAATCTGTTCTTTCGTCCATATCAAGATTGGCAATAGTTTTCTTATTCTCAGTAGAAGGAGTAGTTGCTTCTTCATTATTTTCCTCAACACTGGCAGGAGTATTAGTTATTGTTTCCTCAAGTCCCCCCGTAGAAGATGTGGTAGTTGTGTTACTCTCCTCTTCTTCTGTACTTTCTTCTTCTTGTTTAGCTTGTTCGTCTAAAGCTTTTTCATAAGCTGCTACATCAGCTTCTGTACCTAATAAACCTTTTTCAAAATCAATAACATTACCGTCATTATCAATAGTAATATAAGGATTATGAACAAGTTCAATATTATCTTCATTAGCAAGCTCTGTATTCTCAAAAAGATTATCATCATGCCAAGCGTGTCTACCATCATTAGGCATAACTTCATATTGGTTATTTTCTCCAGGTACAAGGGTAAAACGACCAGTATCTGTACTAGTTATATCAGTAACGTTTCCATCATCATCAAATGACAAATTTTGCGATTTGCTTGCATCGAACTTTGGCTTAGCCTTTTCCTTTTGAGAATTGCCCTGTTTCGTCTTTTCTTGCGCCTGAGAGCCTTCAGGTTGTGTTGCTGATTGATTATTTGTCGGGGCAGGTTGAGGCGATTGTGGCGCATTATTTTGTGTGCCTGACTGTGTTGATTCACCTTGAGGTGTAGGAGCTGGAGTAGGAGCAGGACTAGGAGTAGGAGCAGGACTAGGAGTAGGAGCTGGAGTAGGAGCAGGAGCTGGAGTAGGAGCAGGACTAGGAGTAGGAGCTGGAGTAGGAGCAGGACTAGGAGTAGGAGCTGGAGCGTTACCATTTGTAGTAGTGCTACTTGTAGTGCTTTCAGGTTCTTCTTCTCCATCATTAGCTTTATTTCTAGCAGCTTTAATCTTAGTTCTATAAATTAAACTATCTTGAATTGTATCAGCTAATCTATAATTAAGACCGCTACTTAAATGAAGAGCATCAAGACTTTCTTTAAAAGCTTCTCTTTCTTTATTAGTCATGAAAGAAGTGGCATCATCAAAATTATCTTGTTCATCATTAAAATAAGCGTCTATAGCTGCACGAATATTACCATTTTCCTCATCTTTATATTTATCAGCTAAATCATCAATATACTTATAACTAGTGTCAATAACTTTCTTACGAGCTTCATTCATAGTGTTTTGTTTATAACTAAGTTCAGCAGCAAGGTCTGTTTCGTTATTAACAACTTGAGCTTGGTCATATCTACGAGAGAGTTCAAGTTCAGCTTGTTTAAGAATAAGGTCAGAAAGTTTAACACCAGTACTATTCTTTTCTTTATCTGCTTCTTTAACAAGATTATTAATTCTAGTTATATTATTATTAGCAGTTTGAATTTGATTAAGTACATTACTAGAACTATCAAATTCAGCAAGTCTTTTAGAAAGACCATTTTCCTTAGCAAATCTTTCAAAATTACGAACAATAGTTTCATCTGTAAGTTGAACACCTTTCTCATCAACACCACTAAATAAGTCATCATAAGCTTTAGCTAAAGGGTCTTGACTATTACGTCCAAGATTACCTTGGTCGTCTCTTTCACTAGCAAGCATAACAGCAGTTGTAAGACGAAGTTCATCATTAGAAAGCATATCACTATACTCATTGATAGTACGATTAATATTATCAATAGCTACTTTATCACTAATAGTCTTACGATTCTTAGCTATAAGGTCTTTCTTTCTAGCGTACAAATCACTAATTATATTAGTTATAAGAGCATGACGAACAGCACCTTTTACTTGTTCACCAGTAAAATTTTGACCAATAACTTTTCTAATGTTATCTTCATTAAGAACTGTATTTATAAGATTGTCTGCAACTTGTTCTTTATTTTTAGTATTTGCTATCTTTTGATTATAAACAACATTAGCACTAGCTATTTCTTGAAGATATTCGATAGGAACACGGTCTGGTTCTTTTTTATTATGATTTCTATTTTGAACAATACCTATAAGACCTGAAAGTTCTTTAGTGTATGCGTCAATAACAGCATCAACTTTAGCAACATTATTAGCTTGAATTTGTTTAGATTCAGCTTCATTTACTACACCTTTATCTACCATAGCTCTACGAACTTCATCACTTTGCAAGAATGATTTTAAGTAATCAAGATTACCATGATGACCAGCACGTAAAGCTAATCTAGTAATAAAATCATTTTCAGCAGTTTCTTTAGCAGCTTGACTTTCTTCAGGACTAGTAAAATTTTTATCATTATCAAAAGGATTCTTTCCATCATTGATTTTATTCATCCTTTCAATATAAAGATTAGTATCTTTTCCCCAATGAGCAATATCAGCTTTACGAGACTTAGTTTCACCTAATTCACTAATACTAAAAGGTGAAGACTTACCTTGTTCACCAGTAGTTTTATCTTCTTTTTTATTAGCCTTATCTTCAAATGTTTGTCTAACTCGTCCAAAACCACTACCTAAATGATGAAATACAACACCACCTAATACACCCCAAAAAGCAGAATCAGCAAGTCCTCCACTTTTAAGATACTTTTGAAGACGATTATCAAAAGGAGAATGGTCAGCATCTTGTTCATTAAGAAGAAGTTTACCTACATTCATACCTTCCATTTGAGATATATAGTTGACACTTTCTTCAATACCTTCACTAAGTTCTCCAGCTATTACAAGTTTCTCAGCTTTAGCATGGTCTTTAATCCACCAACCAGCTTTCTTCATTTTACCTATATTAGCATAGTATTTTTCAAACTCTTCAGCAGTTTTACCAACTTTAAGTTTTTCTAATCTTGCAGCTCTACTTACAGCGGCACTACCAGCATCAGAATTTCTAATACCTTTCCACATATTACGAAGACCATACATTTGAATAACATCAAATACTATATTACTATAGTTCATAAGGAAATCTGTATCAGCAGACTTCTTAGCAATACGTCTTGCAACAGCTTCTTTATCGTTAGTATCAGTATCTTGAAGTAGTTCAGGATTCTTATTAATAAAAGCTTGATATTGTTGAGCATTCATTTTATTAAGATTATCATAAGCTTCATTGTACATATCTTTATATACTCCTTGAGCTTCTTGATAATTCTCCATAGTACGTTGCAAAAGAGCATTTCCTCCAATACTAGCAAATCTACTAGCAGCACTTTCTACATCAGAACCAACAACAATACCATTACTACCAATAATCTTATTGATACCTTTTTGCAAAGCATTAAGTTCTCTATTAGAATTTATAGCTCTATCTATACCAGCAATACTTTTAATACCATTTCTAGTCATACTAGCTAACTTAGAAGTCTTTGCAAGTTTACCAAGATAACCAATACCTTTAATAATACCAGTACTAGGAAGAAGTAATGTTAAACTAGACATTACACTAGGTGCGTTACTAGTCCACCATCCCCAATTTGTAAGACCTCCATTATAAATATCATTATGCTCTGGGTCACTATATATTGGAGCAACTTCATTTCTAAAGTAATCTTGCCATTCTTGAAGTTTATTACTAATAGGATTTTGATAGTCTCCATCAGATTGAAATATACCATTAGTAATAGCATCAAACAAATCAGGCACAGCTTTAATTGTGCCAAGAATTGTTTCACTAACAAGAGCTTGACCTAAAGAATTAAATGTTTTAGCAAAGTTTGATTGTGCTTCAGCAAGTTCTTTATCAAGATTAGGAGCAACTTTGTTTGGAGTAATGCCATAATTAATATATTTATTGGCATTATCAAAAACAAAATTATCAGGATTTGCATTATAAAAAGAATCAACTAATCCTCCTTTTTGAGGATTAGTTGTAAGTATAGTCTTAGGCTGATTATTTTTCTTAGACTTAGACCAAAGAGGATTAAGTTCTTCATAACCACCTTTAGATGTAATTTGAGTAGTATCCATATTGTTGTATATTAATTATTATTATCAAAATAACCAATAGAGTTAAGAATATAATTTCTAATAAGAGTATGTTTATTTCTTAAATAATCAAGTTCAAGACTATTATCTAAACCTTGATTACTAAGTAATTTTGCTCTTTCAGCTGTAGCATTATAAAGTTCTAATGTAGCAGCATTAGCCCAATTACTAACTTCATTGACAATATTTTTATTTCTTACAAAATTACCATCTTCATCAAAAAATGTTTGATTTGCAGAATCAATAAAATCGCTAAGTATCTCAGCACGATTAATCATATCTTGAGCTTTAGCTTTACTAATAAAACTTTTAGTACCATTTTTATGAAGAAGATAAGCTTCATTAGCTCCGACATCAATACCAAGTTCTCCACCTTCACTATCTCCTAAAGCAGGAATAGTATATCTATAGGCATAATATTCCATTCCGTTAAGTTCTTTAAGAGCACGCATTTTAGTATCACGATTAAGACTTTCTTCAACAGAACCTTTAAACAAATCTTCTACAAATATGCTAGCTTTTTTAGTAATAGGCTTACCATCTTTATCTTCTTTAGGCAAAATAGTAATCATAGTACCACTTTTATTACCCATAATAGCAGCACTAAATCTTAATCTATTACTACCTATAGCATTAGCGATAATATCATTAAGTTTATTTCTATCTTCAGTATTATACTGAGTCATAACTGTAGTATCATCGCCGTTTGCAGCATAAACATTATACTGAGTTAAATCTGCGCCACTAAGAAGATTTTCATAATGCTCTTCAATTTCTTTTTTATAAATATTATAAGATTGAGCATCAACTAAACCTCTGCTAAAATCAGATTCAAGTTTAGCCATACCAGCACCTAAACTACCACTTACAGTAGTAGACATTACAAAATCTTTTGTACGTTCTTTTTCTTTAGCTGTAAGTTCATTGTTTATATTTTTAGTTGATTGTATTACATCATCTAAAGCTCCAAATTGGTCACGAATCCTACTTTTATTTCTTTGTAAATTCTCTTGATTAGCAATATCTTCGTTTTCAAATATAGTACTATTATAAGCAAAATCAGGATTTACAAAATTATCATCAGAAATACCTCGTTCATTTATAGTCAAATCTTGGTCCATAACACCAAAAGTTTGACTAATACCTTTAGAGATTTTATTATTTTCTCCCCAAGCAGCAGAAGCTGATTCTGTGTAAGTTTGATTACCATTTTGAAGTTTAAGAAGTTTACCATTTCTATCAACACCTGCAAGCTTAAATCGTTTTTCTCCTCTAACACCTTCTTGAATAGCTTTATTTCCGCTACCAGGAACATGATTAGTATCTACATTATGGAGAGCCATCATAGCTTTATAGAAATTAGGATTATCTTTACTTATAGTAAGTCTAGTCTTACCATTAATAGTTTCTTGTTTAAATCCTAACTTGTTAAAAGCAGCTTTACCTTTAGCATCATCTGAATATCCCATATTAGAAAGGAATTGTTGAAAACCATCAAAGCCATAATCTTCATCTTTAGCTAACCAATCAATATTACCACCAATTCCAACTAAATCCATAACATCAGATACACCAGGAATACGAGCATAACGTTTAGTTTTAGCACTATCAAATTCTACAGCAATGCTAGTAGCATCAGTTCCGAACAAATTATTAACAGCATCAACATAACGTTTATAATATCTATTCTTTAAATCTAATGGAGTACCAGCATCCATAGCAGTCTTAAAAGCTAGAGCTTGTTTCTGGTCTTCATTAGCATTATTCATCATACCATTATAAATTCTTCCTTTATTGCGAAGAATTTTAATATTATCAAGCATTCTAGCTTGTTGTTTCTTATCTTTAAAATATGATTTAGAAGCATAATTAGCAGCTCCATTATAATCATTATTATTAAGAAATTTATTATAAGTTTCAAATTCAAAAAGAGCCATAATTTTATATGTTTAATCGTTTTGACCAGGTTTGCCTTTCACATTATCATCATCATTATAACCAGTAAGATAAGGATTACCACCAGCACCATTACCATTACCTGTAGGAGAAACGTAGTCGTCTTTAGAAGTTGTATCAACTTTAGTATTACCAATTCTACTAAATGTAAAATTCTTAATAAGATTAGGATATTTCTTAAATAAAACATCTACATAATCTCCAGTTACAATGCCTCTATCATTAGTAATATTAGACATGTATTCTGCTTTCTTACTTTCAAGCCTAGCTAATTCGTTAGCATCAGTAGTTTCAGCTATTTGTTTATTTACATCTTTAAGAAGAATATCATTAACCATATATTCTTGTTCAAGACTAGCTTTCCACTTAGGGTCATTCTTAATAACATCAGTAAGTTGAGTTTTAACTTGTTTATAAGTAAGAGCTGTTCTACTAGAACCTCTAACTCTTTGAAAACCACTACCTGTACCCTTAGAAGTTTTAGTAGAATCTCCTGTAGTTTTAGAACTTTCTGTACTACTTATACCAATCATAGATACAGCATTTTTCATCATAGCAAGATTGTCTACTTCTTCTACTGGTGTCCAACTAGATTTCCATTCAGTACCTCCAACTATATTTCCTTTATCATCATAAGTATCTTCATAATGATATTTATTAGATAATGTCCAAGCTTGCTTAGTAAGCGAACTAATACTATTATTATTATCAACAGCTTGTTTTGCTTTTTCGTATTGTTCATTAGCTCGAATACGACCCATAACTTCAGGAGAAGAAGTAGCACTTCCGGCAAGTTCAGTGGCAACATCTAATGCTCTACTATAATCGCCATATTGAGCAGCGTCATTAATCTTTTGTTCAATACGTTTAGCATAATCGTATTTCCATTTATCTTCAGCAGCATTAAGTTTTAATTGACCAATAGCATTCGTAATAGCAGACTTTTGTTGAATTGCTTTATCAGAACGCTCATCAATTTTATTTAATGCTTGACTAAGAGCCTCAAGATTTGAACGAACTGGTATACGTTGAGGAACATAACCACCTATAGTAATACCACTTTGATTGTTTTTATAAGCCATAATATTATTATTTAATTACTGATTACAAAAATAGTAAAACTTCTGATAGTAATAATACTATCAGAAGTATTTATATAATATTAATTTATACCGTATTTTTGTCTTTGTTTAGGAGACAATCTAGATAAATAGAAACGTCTAGTTCTATCATCTTTAGCTGTTCTATAAAGACTAGCTAAAATGTCAGGAGATAAATCAAAATCCATTTCAGAAAGTCTAGTAGGAGTAGCTTCTTTACTAGAAGCAATCATTGCACGTCTAGATTGGTCATCTTCATAAGCGGTTCTACCAGCAGTCCAGAAATTAGTCCAAGCTTGAGACAATCCACTAAGACCAACATTAAGAGCATCACCCTTAGCTTGAATAGCTTCATTCTTAATTCTAGCAATCTCACTTTGACGAGCAAGTTCATTCTGTACGTTTTGTGCTGCAACAGTTTGTTGATTCTTAGCATCTTCTGTAAGCATCTTGTTCTCTTCATTCTCTTTAGTAGCCCAAAGTTTACTAAGATTAGAAAGAGCATCAAGATTAATAGCACCACTTCTATTAAGAGCAGCTACAGAACTTGAAGTATTATTGAAAGTTTGTCCAGTAAGTCTATCTCTATAACGTTTAACTTCTTCTATTTCAGGATTAACATTATAAGTTGTAGGTAATTTACTAGCTTGAATGATAGGAGCTCTATCAGGAAGAGTATATTTACCAGCAGTATTATAATTTACAAGACCTGTACTTAATGCAGCAAGAGTATCAATACCTAATCCTAAATAATCTCCACCACTAAATATAGTACGACTACGATTATGTTTCTGAGGTATGTAAGGAACTTCTTCTTTAGGAACTTTAATAAGATTCATTGCATCATTATTTGGTTTCATAAAAGTAGGCTTAATTCTCTTAGCTGTAACTGTTACTTCACCATTACCTAAAACATTACCACCATTATAGTCAGAATCATAATCTGGAGCATCATAAATAGAAGTATAACGTTTATTAAAAGGAGTATAGATACCAATAGCAGCTTTAGGTCTCATACCTTTTACGGGGCGGTTAGAACTACCTAACAAACTCTTCTTTCTAAGACTAGGATATTTATTAAATACTTTACTTCTAACATCACTTCTTCCATGAAGACCAGCAAGTCTTAAAGCGTCAACAGCATCAGCTTTAGTTGGAATAGGATAACTTCTACCACCACCTGCAAAATCTTTAGATGATACGGAAGGATAAGGGTGTTTAGAAGAACCTCTATCTTTAGAAGTTAAACCACCATTTCTATACCAACCTCTTCTAAGCATCCATTTAGGATAACGTATTGTGCCAAAAGGAGTACTTCTAAACACTTCAACATTTGGAGAATCAAACGGTATTGTTTTACTATTACTATAGTGCTCATGACCATTAAATATTTTCATATTATAATCTTGAGGATTACTAATACGAACTCCCCATTTACTAGCAGCATATTTATGCCCTTGAGTTAATGGATTTCTACCATCATTATAAAAATATGCAATAGGTTCTCCATTGTCTGGATTTATTGTCGTAGCATTTCTTAAAGTTTTTCTATCACTAGCTATTTGAGCTAAATAATCATCGTAATTTTTATAATGTCCTAAAGGGTCGTATACATCATCACCTATAGCAAATCTTATTTTACCACTAGCTTTAGGATGTCTAGCTTTAAAAGAAGCATTTATTTTATTATATGATTCTTGTATAGCATCAAAATCTTCTTTAGATAAACTTCTGTTATAATATCTATGACTAATACCTTCTCTTCCAGTACCATTCATAATATCATTAAAATTATTTCTATTAGATTTAGTAGCTTTAGTATAAGCTTTAGCTGTCATTTCTGTACCAACAGGATTACCACGAACGACTTTACTTTCTACCAAATCTTTAATACCTTCACGATTACCAATACCTCTAGTAAAAGTATTAGGTTTTGAAACAAATCCTACAGTATTTTTTAAACTTCTTTTTATAGGAAGACCTCTTCCTATACTAATAACATCAAATTCAGGATAAACTCGACGAAGAGGTTTTTCATTAGGAATACGTTTTCCATTAACAACTCTAAAATTACCAACTTGACCAGTTCTTATTGGTTTTTTAGTAACAGTTTTATTACTAACTTTTACACGTTTAGGAGCATATTTGCCGCTATTACTAAAATAATCTACAACATCTTTAACTATGCCAGCAAATGGCATAGTAATAAGATTACCAAAAGCAGCTTTACTACCATCATCTTTAAGACCGTTTCTTTTCTTAAAAGCTTGTTGTTGCTTAAATATAGAATCTTTATTATAGCCTCTAAGAATAGCTTGAGCAGGACTCATACCATTACCAAGAATAGGTTGAGCACTAAAGATTCTTAGAGCACCATTTTTCTTCTGAGCAACTTCACCTCCTTCAGCTTCAACTTCATTACCGCCAACATTAATACCAATACCTGTTTGACCGGTCTCATTCACATCTTCATGAGAGCCGCCCCGTAGAAGATATGTGTTGTTTCCTATCTTAGTAGCATCTCCACCATCAGTAATATAAATACCTTTAGCTCCTAATGTTTTACCAAGTCTAGCAGCAGTTCTAAATTGTCTAAGATAATCTTCTTGATAATCTTGACTATTATTAAGAGCAGTAGTCATATTAGCAGCTTCTTGAGTTGTATTTTGCCAATCTTGAATACTCTTTTGACGACGCATTTCTCTTTTCTGAGCAGCAGCACCAAATAAAGAACCTGCTATACTAGTAGCACCCATAATAGCTGCACCAATCCAACATTTCTTTCTACCACCTAATCTCATAGCAGGAGTTTTAGTTGGGTCAGGAGGAAGCACAGTAGTACCATTATTACCTGTAGCATCAACTTTTGGCTCCGGATTTGATTTTGGTTCAGGAACTTGAGTATTTGCAGCTGGAGTAGTTGCAACTTTATTAGCTTGATGTTTTGCTATAGCAGAATCTGCTACAGAACCTGCAACACCTAAAGCAGGAGCGATAAATGTAGTAAAAATACTACCGAAGTCAGCTTTAGGTCTACCACCACAACGAAGACTTCTTCTTTTAATTTTTCCAGTCATAATTTAATACTTTGAATAATTAATATTTAAATCCTCAAATCTAAAAGGAACATTATCTATATTTCTAAATATAAATCTAACAACGAAATAACGACCATAAACTAGATTACGTTCATCGCTTGGATTATTAAGCATAGTTTGAATCTTAAATTCTTGTGTAGGAGTAAGATTATTAATATCCAAATTATAACGTTTACATATCTCTTCTTTAGTAAGTTTACTACTAATATAATTCCTTATATAATTAAAGTTCCAAATACCTTTATCATAATAAGGAACTTTGTAATCTGGAGTTTTATCTCTAGTTACAGTATCGTCATTAATCATTTTATGTCCTGAAATATCTAAGTCACCTGTATCATTACTATCAGTATAAATACGAAGTCTATCACCACTATAATGTTCTATATCACCATAAGTTCCATTACCCATAAGCGGTTCAGCCATTCTAGTAACTTGATTACTAAAGTAAGCATACTCTTTATTAAGTATATAACTAATAGAATTAATACATTTAGGAATATTGTAATTCTCATTTACGATAACATCAAATATAGCAGGATGAACAGTTCTAGTTTCTTCAGTACCATCTTCCTTTTTTATAGTGAGATTTGTACTCATAGCTGGGAAACCATAAGCATGGTCATCAAGTCCAGCATAATCTCCAGTTTTACCATAAAATCCTAAAGGAGTATTTTTATGGAAACAATAAAGGAAAGAACTAGTTGTTACAGCATAATAAAAATAACAATGATTTTTAGTATTTACACCTAAGTTAAATTTATAGTCATGAAGACTAACAAACTTCTTACTAATCATATTAAACGATAAAGTAATATAAGCAGGCTGATTATGTTCTCTATCTCCAACATCTTCACTATAATAAGCAAGACACATAATTACACGAGCATTAGCAAAATCTGTAACCATGTGAGCATCGGCTATTTGAACATTGTTCATCCAATTAAGAATATCACTAGTTAAATCAGTAAGATGATTATTATCAAAGTTATATATTCGTTTATTGTCTGCATCTACAAACCAATAACCATTACTATTAACAGTCCAGGCTTGAGGATGTTGAAGTCCACCATAACCATGATTACTAGTAAATAGTTCAATAGGTTCTACTTCAAATAAATCTGGCATTTTTAATTGCGCTGTATCGCCCGATGTCTTGAGGAGGTTATCTCTATTAAGGTAAAACAAAGAATGCTCTGTGTGGACGAAAAATGCAGTGCCTACACCAATGATATTTGTAATGTTGCCTTTGTTCTTGGAAAGCACTTTATAATTGTTTGCTCTGAAGTGTCTCCATGAATTAGCAAGACTTTCATCACCAATTACATCGCTACGACGAATAGTAGCACGTTTATAAGAATCATAATTAAGATTATCTTTATAATTAGTATAAAGTTTATAATTACTTTCTATATACGTATCTTTTAATTCTATAAGGTCTGTAGCATTCAATGGCTTAACAATAATATTTGCACTACGTTGATGACTAGCAGTACCACCTTCTTCGCTACCTAAAACACCTACTAAATACTCAGGTTCTTTCTTTATTGAAATAGCATTTGTATTAACTCTACTAAACTTACTATAATTAACAATTCTAGCATAAGCTTTAGCAAACGATGTCCAATCTTTAGCAATAGCATTTCTTTCAGATATATCATATACTTTACCAGTATCAGATATATATACCTTACGGTCATATACTAAAGTTTTATCATTAACATAAAAAGCAGGATAATTAAAATCGTAATCGTTAACATAATTATTAGGGAACTTAGTATCGTCTTTAACATCAGCATAACTATAAGTTTCAATATCTGAATGTTTAAAACATATAGGACCAAAACTAATAAGTTGTTTATCTTTCTTACAATATATGTTACGATTGAATATCATAACATTTCCTACTTCTCCTATTTCAGGAGTTACTTTACCTTTACCGTCTTTAAGAGAAAGAACTATGCCACCATCGGAACCGGCAGTATTTACAGTATTAGTTAAATCATCATCATCTACTGCATTGCTAGCTACAATACCAGCGTTATTTATATAAACAGGATTTGTAGTAGGAAGTTCAAAACCATTATCAGTTATTTTATATTCAGGAATATAAATAGAACCATTATAGTTAATCTTACCTGTTTCTACTTCACTAGCTTTAAACAATGCCCCAGTGTTTGTTTTCTTAATACAATAAGCTTGATAACTATTTGTAGTTTCTGGCTTTTCGTAACTAAAGAAGAAACCTACATAATCATCAGGTATTTTTATATTAGTAAAACCAACTTTAATTCTATAAAGTACATTATCGTTAGTATTATTAAAATTATGAGTAGAACCAGTTTTAAATAAAAGGTCTCCATTATAATTCTTATAATAACCAAAACTAGTACCTCTTAAAGTATTTGAATCACTAGGTGAAACAGCAGTACTAACAATTTCGTAAGCATACTTATCTTTAAGAGCATCAATAGAAAGTAAACTAGTAAAATCTCTATCGTTACCAGAAGAACTACTACTAGTTCTTTCTTTTAATGAAGTTAGTTTACTTAATTGAACATCTACACTATTACTACCTATCATTGATACAGAATTAATAATAGCATCAGGACGAACATCATTCTTTAATTGATAACCATTAGTATAACTACCATCTTTACGAACATAATGAATAAAGAAGTTATATACACTATTAGGCATTAAAGTTCTAATAGCATTATCTACCATAATAGTATTTGAATAAGTTCTAGTATTTGTACCTTTACTCATTCTAAATCTATTAGGACGATATGAACATACAGGAGTATAACTGTAAAGTAAAAAACCGCTAGTATCTTTTGCAAGTTTAAGACCAGTATGTTTATGACTAGTTCCACCACCTTGACCTAAATTGCTATATAGTCTATCAGAATAACCTTTAACTGGAACAGTAATAATATCAAATGTTGGATTGTCTCCACCATAAATACCGAAAGCTACATTGGTACATGGAATTATATGCTTACCAGCATAACCGCCAAAAGCACAATTATCAAAATCAGCAATATTCTCACTTTCAGTTATTACCCAACATACATATCTTTTAAGTTCATTATAGTCTCTAGCATTAATTACCGCATGATAAGTTGTACGTTGACCATTAACATTTACAATAACATCTTTAGAAGGTTTTTTAATTTCAACAATAGCAGCACTTATACCACCAGTTGACCAACTAAATGTATAAGTCTCATAATTTACAGTATTAATCTTAACTGTATCTAAATCAGAGCAAGGTTCATAAATCATGTTTGCTCTAATACCTTCAGCATATTTCGTAAGGTCTACATTATAATCACTCTCATCATAGTTTGCAATATAAAGACGATTCTCATAATTACAAAGAGAAGCAACATTAAATAAATTAAAACTATTAGCAGTTAATTCATCTATTGTTGTTTCTTCAAAATTACCAGCATCAAAAATGAAATCACGAACATCAGTATTAAACTTACGCCAAATGCGAGCTAAAGCAGCTTCTTCATGTTTGAGTATATAACCTATTTGATAAGCTTTATAATTATAAGTATCATCAAACTTTATACGAAACTTAAAATTATAATTACAATCTTTATTATCATTATTGTATGCAGCTACACAACGAGTTAAAGCTAAATTAGAACCACCAGTAACATCATATATGTGATTAATTACAGTTTTATTCTCTATATTAAGAGCATGATAAGAACCGCCTAAAGGCATCCAATTAGTATAGTAATCTTTATCTATCTCATAACGGATAAAAAATTGATATATACCATTAGGCATACTATTACCAGGAACTCTTTCTTCAAGACTTACATTAGCTATTGGAATGTTAGCACAAACTGAATATACTTCAGGATTATCACTAGCATTAGCTCTATTTAGATTTATAGTCTTTAAAGGAATATATTCTTTAGTTATTTTTTGAGCGTTTACTTTATTGTCATTATCATCTTCATCACCAGGATTAATAACATCGTCATCTCTACCAGCAATTTCTTCAACTTTAACAATATCATATTCTCCAATAGCTATAATAAGTTCGCCATTTACATTATAAGTATAAGTACCTACAATCTTACCACCACTATAAGTCCAAGCATTACCTACTTCATTTAAGTCTAGAAGACCAGTAACTTCATTTTCCGTACAACGATAAATATGAGAACTATGTTCACCGGTATCAGCTTCAAGGTAACTAAGTATTACAATTTCTTTCATACAAGGAATTATACCTACTATCTTACCTTCAACTGGAGTACTAAAAGCATAAGTTAATCCTTCTTCATTCGTAATATACGAATTATCAGGACTAACTTTAATGTTCTTAGCAAACACCAAACTTCCATTAGGAACAACGTTTGGAGTTTTATTCAAATTGAGTTCTTTTACTATATTCATAATTGTTATCTTCTTGGGTCAAATGTTGAGTTGTAGAAGAAGTTTCTCCAACCATCAGCATTATATAAATCATTACGAACAGAAGCAATAGCTTTACTCTTTAATTCTTTCCATTGAATATAAGGATTAGTAACAGGACTACTACTCTTTAAATCATATACTGGATGATGACTACCACGACTAAGATATTTATATAGAATATAAAAACTTATAGCTTCTAATAGAATACCATTATCATAAACCATTGGAACTTCACAATCATAATAATCATCATAATATGTCATAGGTTCAAAACTTTGAACATTTATCCAATCAGTATCAAAGTTAAGTTCAATATGACCATTATTAGTTATTACAAAGTTTCGACTATCATCAGCTCTTCTAATAGTTGCAACTCTCATAAAATTACGACCAGTTTTATTGGTATCATCTATAATAGCAATTTCAGGATTAGGTTCTACATTAGTTTTAGAACCAAATCCTGAATTACAACAACTATTATTAGATTCAAGTTGTTTTATTTCACAACCATAATCATCAAATACTTTAATATCAGTAGCATTTAACTGACAAGGAAATATACCTATACGATTAACTATTTGAAGTCTTCTAGTTTTCTTAGCCATAGGAAGACATTTCATTTGACTAAGTGCATCAATTATCCAAGCAGCAGCACGAGGAATCCAATCACTTTCACTAAGATTAAAGTCATTATCAACTTTACCAATGATGCGTTTCAAATCCACATTTTGTTTGATTTTCATTTCTAACAAATTTAGTATACATTAATTTATCTACTTGTAAACACAGAGTTAGTTTAATCTTTAGAGACACAGGTAAATGACATATTTTTTCTTTATCACCACCAGTAAGTTTAATTAAACCTTCATTATTATATTGTCTGACTTTTACAGAACGATAATCAATCATGCTTAATTTATAACCATAAGCTCTATGAAGAGTACAATTACAAAGAGCAAGTTCATACCAACTTTCATCAGCTTTATAAATTCTAGGGTCAACTGCATCATATTCTAAGCCATTAGCTTTAGCAAATTCAGCTTCTTCTTTATTCCAAATTCTAATGCCTTTAGCTTCAAGTTCTTTCTTGTATTTATTAGTTGCAGCAAAATCACAAATCTTACAACCAGTATTAAGAACTCTATTAATGCAAATATAACCTAGTTTACCTTCAAGACGATAACCATGAGCTTTAAGAATAAGAACATCATGAACTTTATTATAAAATATACCAACTATATTTCTATATTCAGCGTAATTTAGAGCAATACATTTCTCATAAAGTTTAATCTTTTGTTCTAACTCACTCATCTTTCGTAAATCAACAGCATAAGTAACAAGTCTAAAACATAGATGTTTATGTTCAAGGTCATTACGCTTATCTTCATACATACCTTTTGCAGCATTTTCAAGACGACCATTTATATACTTATTCTGTTGAAACTCTGGATAGTCAATTACAGGAAGAGCAAAACTATCAACATAAGGAACAATCTTAGAACGTTTTTCAACTATGTTACCAGCTAGTTCATCATAAGAAAGTCTAGCTCTTTCAAGTTCTAGAGTAAAAGCATCTTTCATATCTTGATGATACTTACTCATATTTATTGGATTAAGTCTTACAGCAGTCATACACTAATTATATTTTATAGCATTAGGAACTTCATCTGTTTCTTGATGTTGGTTTAATAGTTCCCTTTTATATATTATTTCTTTAATTTGACCAATCATATCTTCACTAAGTAACCACTCGTTGTCATCATAAAGATGATTCTCAACAGTAAGGTCTCCATTAATATCTAGAATTTGATTAGGATGTTCAAAAGCTGATTCTATAACAATAGCATCTACTGGAACAATTCTATCTTTACTAACTGGAAATAAATAAAGATATTCATTAATATAGTCATAACTAATAGCACCACAAAGTCCAGGAACACTTCCTTTAAATCTAGCAGTAGTTTCTTTAATATAAGGAAACTCTCTATTAGTTTTATATCCTACAGAACTAACTCTATCAAAAGGAAGATTATTAGTAAGTCTAATAGGTCTTGGAACTTTATCTAGAGTTCTTTTAATTTTATCAAGTGGAACTCCTTCATAATCTTCAGGTAGTTCTACATCGCCATCATTAACTGTAATAAGTGAAACTTTAAAACGTTGAGTATGAATCTTATCAATATAAGCATGGTTTTCATAACTTCTACGTATAAGTTCATTACGAGTATGAATTATAGCATTACGAACTCTTTCACGTAAAGTATGATTATTAGGCTGACCTACACCATGTAAAATTTCACTAGTAAGTTGAGCAATAGAAGCCATATCAGTACTATTTGAATTATTAATATGAAAGCCGCCCCGTAAAAGGTATGATTAGTAGAAGTTCTACCAATTACATCTTCTACGGGGCGGGTTTAATGTTTTACTTATCTTCTTTATCATCTGCTTTAGTAGCATCTTCAAATAAGAAATCAATAAGCTCAATAACACCAATATTAAAATCAGTACCAATAAAAGCTTTAATTAAATCATTCTCATTAATAGTAGTATGTTCTACTTCTACTTCTTTATTATCGAGTTCTTTAATAAAAGCGTTAAGTTTATTTTGAGCATTAGAATAATACTCAGTTACTTTAACACGATTCTCATTATCAGTACGAGTAAAAGTATATTTACCAGCAGCTTCATCAGTTTCTTTCTTTTGAAGTTCAGCAAGAAGTTTAGACATCTCTTCATCATTACTACCTTTAAGAGACTCTTTAGAATCTTTAATAGCTTCTTCATAAGAAGTTGCAATAGGTTTCAACACTTTTACATTCTTCCAAATAGCAATAGCTACTTCAGCAGGAAGTTCTTTAGTCTTAATTTGCTTGAGTACATTATATGCACTAACAGCATTACTTTGTTTTACTTTAATCATAATAGCTTTATTATTTTGATTTTTAATTTGTAGTGCAAATATATTAATAATATATTATTATATAACTACGTTATATATATATAATAATATATTTTAATATATTTGCAAAGTAATTACTTAGATTTCACTAGTATTTGGAATACTTACAAGAGCAGGATTTTTCTCTAGTTCTTTAATGAAATCATTAACAGCAGTACTAACAGTAGCAACATTGCCATTCTCAATATTATTATAATTAATATTAAGATTATTACTTCCGTAATAGCTGAAGCTAGCTAGTTGATTACCAGTACTATCATTTACATTACCACTATCTACACCTTCGATAGTATCATTGTTACGAACTCGAACATTAGCGTTAATACTAAGTTCATTTACAGTAGCTTCTACATTAGAAGTCATACTTACAATTTTAGTTACTTTAATTTCCATAATTGTATTATTAAATAGTTATACTTATTTGATAAATAAATTTAATATCGTTTCTAGCATATTTGTTATATTAAGAACATCTACGTTTTAATGCATAATATAA